>JACCDN010406327.1_pt1 | contig 25481 bp, 26 predicted proteins | sample 7441691 | NCBI WGS metagenome assembly JACCDN01 (sample SAMN15323439, study PRJNA562643) | freshwater metagenome | isolation source: river surface water | place: USA:Blue River Watershed | collected 2017-08-16 | reverse complement strand
TATTCCTTATGATGTGATGCGCTATTTATTAGGCGAGAATCTCGTAAAAAAGTAGGGGTTACTCGTTAAAAATGTTTACACCTCGCACGCGTATGATAATTACGCTGATCTTTCTAGATCAGCTAGACGCTTCATCGAAGATGCCATCGGTGTTTCTACCTCTGGTCTTACTGCCTCTCGACGTCTGTAATCGGCTAATTCGTCCGATGTAAGTGAATACAGGTCTTTCAGACCTGTATTCAGAATATTTACTGCAGCATTGATGTCTCTATCGTGATAAGTTCCGCATGAGTTACAAATCCATTCACGAACTGACAGAGACATCGTTTCCGCCTTTGTTCCACAGTAACTACAAGTCTTGCTAGTCGGTTCCCATCTATCAATCTTGTGAAAGGTGCGTCCATACCAATTTGACTTGTATGAAATCATGGAAACAAGTGACGACCAGCCAGCATCAGAGATCGATTTAGATAGCTTCCTGTTCTTCACCATGTTTTTCACTGACAAATCTTCCACACAAATCACATCAAAATTGCTCACTAACCATGAAGACAAGTTGTGGTGAAACCAACTTCGCTGATTTGCAATCTTTTGATGAATCTTAGCAACTTTGATTCGTTGTTTCTTCCGTCTGTTGCTTCCCTTTGTCTTCCTAGACAAATGCTGCTGTGCTCGTTTTAGCTTCGCTTGGCTTTCACGAAACCACCTCGGATTTCCAAATTTGATCCCATTTGACAAGATCGCCAGATGAGTTAAACCGAGGTCAATACCAATGCTTCTTCCGGTATTTTGTTTCAGTTCTATTTCTTCTTCGACCAAAACTGAAACGAAATACTGGTTGCTTGGGTTTCTGGATACTGTGACTGATTTCAGCGTTCCTGTGAACTTCCTGTCGATGATGATCTTCATGGGAGACATCTTTGGAAGTTTGATTGCTCCCAAATCAAAATCGACGCAAGCACTGAACCCGAGTGCTTGCCCTGGAATACGAAATGAGTCTCGATTCGAGCTTTTCGACTTGAACTTCATCTTTCCAATCTTGACCTTGCGCTTCTTGCTGAAGTATTGCTTCTTGGTCTCGTCGAAGTCCATCCGCTTTTGTTGCAAGGCGTAGGAGATGACGTTGTTCATAAAAGCAAATTCTGGGTTGTCTTTTAGAGTCTTCTCAGAAACGAATGGGTTGGGTCCAGTCGGAGACCACGAATGAAAAGCAGACACCAGCTTGTTCCACAAAAGACGCACACATCCAAAGTTCTGAGACAAGAACTCAGCTTGTTCCTTCGTTGGATATGCGCGGTATTTGTAAGCACGTAAAACCAAAGCTGTTAATCCTTTACTTCATTGACATAGTTATTTATTAGAATTTTAATTTGGAATAAATATGGCTCAAAAAAGATGTATACGTTTACAAAAGCGTATGATACAATGACTCATATCAAAAAACATCGTTGAAAAGGAAATCAGATGACCACAGCTACTCTTTCTTTCGATACTACTTCCAATCGTTGGAAAGCTGTTTTCAATGGCAACTTGATTGCTTCCTCTGGTGATAAAGAATACGTAATCTCGTCGATTCGCAACGGTCTCTCGAATAAAGCGCGAAAATTCGGTGTGACTGATGTAATCGTCAAAGGTGAAAGCGCCGATATCGTTGTAGAAAATCCAACAAATTACTTCTCGATTAACGAGCGTTTTGATTTCCTCGCCGAACTCACTAACATGGTGATCGATGGTACTGCAGTATCACTGTTGATTACTGGTCAAGGTGGTTTAGGTAAGAGCTTCACGGTAAATTCATGTATCAAAGCTGCTGGACTTACCTACACCACGGATTTTCAGGTAGAAGAAGATGATGAAGAATATGATCCTACGCTGAATAATGCAGATGTGCACGTGATTAAAGGTTTCTCCACCGCCAAAGGTTTGTATCGCACCCTCTGGGAAAACAATGGTAAGCTTGTAGTTTTTGATGATTGTGACTCAATATTGAAAGATGCAAATGCACTCAATCTGTTAAAGGGAGCGCTCGATTCAAGTGGTGAACGGTGGATCTCGTGGAATGCAGAAGCGAAATTTGGTGATGACCTCCCACGAAAATTCCTTTTCACCGGTCGCATTATCTTCATCTCAAATAAAAATCAAGAAGACATTGATGATGCATTAAAAAGTCGTTCACTGCGTGTTGATGTATCTATGACTCGTAATGAAGTCGTTGAGCGAATGTCAGTGATTGCCTTCTCTGATTCCTTCATGCCAGAAATCAGCGCCGAGTTTAAACGTGATGCAATCTCGTTCATTGATGAAGTGAAGGAACAAGCAACCAACCTGTCGCTTCGTGAATTGATCTCTGTCGTTAAAATCCGCGAAAGCGCTGGTGACAAATGGAAACGTCTTGCACTGTACACCTTGACTGCTTAATCTGAATCTCTAGAGAAAAGGAAGACAATTGTCTTCCTTTCTTTTGGTCTGCTTTGTGTTATAGCGTTAGCTCCCAGATCACTTTGCAGATTTTCTACAATAGGTATCAAATAGAGATTTTACGGAGAGGACCGAAGGGATTCGCAGATCACTAAATCATGTTTACTTTCAAAGGCAGTTATGTTACAATGAATTCATACAAAAAGTTGTTGTTTGTTGATCATCTAAGAGGAGAAGTGTATGACATCTACTGATTTGGATCTGGCGTTAGCTGCACTGTACAATCTGGAATGTCACGGTGTACGACTGTATCGCGAAAACTTGGTGAAAAAAGCAGTCGACGAGGAAGCAAAACGTCATAATATCACCAGTGCTGCCATTCGTGAGGGTGCAGTAGCCCTGGTAAAACGGAGTCTTATGTAGGAGTAGCAAAAATGTCTCTTAAACGAGTTTCTACGAGTCCTATTTCTGGCTTCGCAGTAGGAGTTGAATGGGTTAGTCAAGAAGAAGTAGAAGATATGGAAGATGAAGACTCAGTCGATCATGACGAATTCGGTTGTCCGTGTTTGATCGTCGATCTTCTATTCATCCGCGTGCTGTTTATCTTTGAGCGCAATTATGCGTGATGATGTGATCACCTATGCTCTAGTACACGGACCGTCTGGTGAGATACTCGAGCGCAATATGACAAATTATCGTGAAGCGTTCAATCGAATCGATGATTACAATTCATCGGCGGGTATTTTTGTGGTTCGCGTACGAGGCATACGGATTATCGGACCAATAGATCATTCAGGTCGAATTAGAAAAACGCATCATGAGGTTCCTAAGACTGTGTGGGAGCATAAGAATGGATAGGTTACTTCAGCAAACGAATGAGCAGTTCTACAAATTCAAATACTTGTCGACTACGCCGATCTTTTCGAATATCTACCTCACACTCTCAGATGATGGTGAGATGTCTCTGAGATCGAGTGGTATCGGCTGTGATATTTTTATCACATTGCCTAGTCAACCGATGAATGATCCGGTCTTTAATTCGGATGAAGTAGAAACACTGGATGAAATAGTTGCGTGGAACTGCCAAGTAGCAAACATGCTGTACGACAAAACAGCTGGGATGTCCATCCCATACATCGTAGAAATTTATTCTGCTATGAAGAAAGCCGGATTCACTACTGACATCGGCGTCACCAACTATGCTATCGCATCGTGGTTGCAACAAACGTGCGCTGAACGATTGAGCTTACTGTAGAAAATAAATAGTGCACTAAACGAAGGAGAATAGCAATGGCTTACCCAATGATTCTTGCATTGGATTCATCCGGTACTCCAAATCGATGGATTTCATGGCAAGAATCCGCTATCTACGTAGCGAAAGAACTGGTTGATTGGTCACTAGGTGAAATCACCTTTACATTTCATGGGGGTAAAAGCCGCGTGACAGGTGAAACTTCGACTATTACTACGGCATCGATCATTGCAGTTAAGGGTAAACCATCTCGTCGCAATATGTTCCGTCCAGTGGGACTTACGAATAAAGCTCTGTTCCGTCGTGATAAGAACATTTGCGCATATTGCGGGCAAACTTTCTTCGACAGTGAGCTGACTCGCGATCACATCACGCCAGTGTCACGCGGTGGTCGAGATGTTTGGATGAATGTCACGACTGCTTGCAAGCGCTGCAACCACGCAAAAGGCAATCAGCATTTGCATTCGTTGGGTTGGGAATTGCTGTATGTCCCATATGCTCCATGTCGCTATGAAGGGTTGATTCTCAATAACAAGAAGGTGCTTGCTGATCAAATGGAATTTTTAGCAAGTCATATCAAAAACAAAGACTCTCGTTGGGTCTTGCAATAGGAGTAACACGATGCCAAAACCGACGATTATCAGCGGCGCAGAATTCAAACAGTTCTGGGATGATGACAAACACTGGTGTGAAAGTTTTGTCGACGATGTGCTTATTACTATCGATGGTGAAGAAAGTGCGCTAGATGACGGTGCTGCAAGTGTCTATGGTATTAGTGACGGCGCCCATATCTCGATCGTGAGTGGTTTTGTAAAGAGTGGTTTTGTATGCGGTGTAGGTGCTAATAGTGACGGGGTCGATCTGTTGAAATTTTTTAAAGCTTGGCGCGCTAAGACTAAATACTCACGTTTGGTGGTAGAAGTGAGTAAAGACAAAGAAGCCGAATTGCGGAAATTGTTGAGCACCTTTGATTGCACGGTCAGTTGACTATCATGAGCGCTGCAAAGAGCATAACCGATTTTCCAGAGTTGATGGATTGTTGGCGACTTAGTAATTATGGGTCGTATGTCAACAATTTGTATGCTGCAGACAGAGGACTCACTACGCTAAGAGGGTGTCCTAAGAAAGTCTTAGGGTTTGTAAATTTCTCTTTTAACAAATTAACATCTCTAGAGGGTGCACCAAGTCATGTATGCGGCGACTTTGATTGCTACAACAACGAGCTCACGTCTCTAGTTGGCGCGCCAAGTCATGTAGGCGGCGGCTTCTATTGTCGTGGTAACGAGCTCACGTCTCTCGAAGGCGCACCGAGTCATGTGGGTAGCTTCTATTGCCACAACAACAAGCTCACGTCTCTAAAAGATGTGCATAAGCACATCACTGAGATGAAAGGCGTACTTTATGCGTCTGATAACCCAATCAAGTCGCATGTACTTGGGCTTCTACTTATCAAGGGTGTCACAAGGGTATATCTTGACAACGAGCAAGTTGCAAAAATCCTAAATAGACATCTCGGGAAAGGCAGAGCTGGTATGTTGATGGCTCAAGAAGAACTGATCGAGGCAGGACTAGAGGAATTTGCACAGCTCTAAATAAGAACAATACCAATTATTGGGAAGCAAAATGAAAACCTTTAAGAATTTCCTCACTGAATCGTCAAAAGTTCCATTCATGATGATCGATTCGGAAGAAGATGAATTGTATGTGATTTTTGGGTATGCATCAAAAGATGCAATCATGAATGACATCACCGCCGTTATGTCAGATGCTGACATGAGTGATACTATTGCTCGCGCAAACGATCGCTATTCATTTGTCGATGGCGCTTCGATGCATTCTGCCGATATGAAAAAGTTCAATGACGGGGCCGTGATGGTGTTCAACCCAGATCTTTTGAAACAGCACCTGATGAAAGAAATTTAAATGAAATTTCCACTGATTCCGTGGATTGCGTGTTCTGCAATATTGTGCCTCTTTGTCGAGCCGGTCTATGCTGTTATCGGCGGAGTATTTCTATCCTATGCAATTCTGCTACTAATAGGTTTTTATCTCCTGCACAAAAAGAAAAGGGTTGAGGTAGCACAGATGGCTGTGGATCAACCCGTGCAGCCCGCTATTTTCACTGACAAATCGGCTGAGATAGCGATGAGGTTTGAAGGTAAAGAATATCCCGTATGGGTTGAAATAAACAATAACGACATGTACGTATATCACGGTATCTCAATGGTTGATCCTGGTATAAATACATTGTATGGAACAGTCGGTGACGGTTTATTGGTCCTCAAAGGCGGAGTAGAATATCGACCTGTTACTCCCGCCGACATAAACTTCATCGCAGACATCATTGACACCGCGACGTTTAAAACAAATTTGAAGAAGGCTAATGAAAGACATGAAGCTAATACAGCAAGTAAATGAAAGTAAGAATGATCGTGCACTTTTCGAAGACATGCAGCTTCGGGAGTTTTTCGATGATAGAGGTTTTCTCATGGTTGAAAGCGTAAACACGTTCATCTTGGGCGCGAATGCTATGCTCGATCGCGCAAATATCAATCCCGTGAATTCAAAATTCGATGATAAAGATCGCAAGGTTCCTGGCGACGAAGACCAATCGGGTTCTTTCGACAGCAAAGACATCGTTTTGCGCTTTGCGCGCATTCTTGCAGGTCTCGAATACTTCCGTCAGAAGAATATCGGACCATCTGAACGTGAAGAAATAAATCGCGTGCTAGACGATCGTGCAACCACCGTTTATGTGAAGAAGATGGGCGCTGAAAGGGCCAAAGAAATTCAGGATGAAATCTTGAAATGTTTTAATAATGGTCGCGTTGTCAACAAGGCAAAGTTGGAAAAGATGATCGCTGGCGTTAAAGCGTTTTACACTGCTAAGCGCCCGGTGAGCAAGGATTTGAAGGTTGATTCCTTCGCATAAAGTTGTAAAAAGTAGTTTACTTTTCTGGTGACTATGATACAATACACAAATCAACTACAGTTAATTCTGTAGTTATGCAGGTAATCTCGAGGTGAGACGTCAGCCTTCCAAGCTGTACTGAGTGGAGTTCGATTCTCCCTATCTGCTCCCAATCATTACTTTGAAGAGTAATCCTTGTCACTAAAGGAAATAATTCTTCATTGATAGCTACATGATGACGCATTCATCGGTGGACTAAAGGATCTGTTTAAAGTGTCAAAAACAATAAAAGAGCTCTTTGAAGAAGCCTATACGTTGGAATCAGTTTTCAACATAAATGAAATTTTTGACACAAAGCTCGCTAAGACAGATTGGAAGTTAGCAAGCAGTTCTTCTGACAAAAATGAGATCGCAGAAATTGAGATAGATGGATCGAGATATCAGATCAAGATAGAACATCTAACGTACACCGACAAGAATAAAAACGTTCATGAATTTGTCAATGCGACATTTGCTAGATGGAACGGCTTTGCATTTGATGAAAGCTTAACATTGACGACAGGCGGTGCATCCAAGATTTTGGGTGCAATCATGAATGCGCTGCGCGACAGAATAAACAATCAGAAATATTCGGTCATCGTCTTCGCCGCGACTGACAATGTTGAAAAACGCATGAAAATCTATAACTCGATGGCTTGGAGATTATTAAAGTTTTTCGCGAATGATTATGGGTTGATCGAGAATCAGGAATTTGATGGCGGGAAAATGTCAATTCTTGTCAGAAAAGATCAAGATGAAAATGCAGTAGAAAAAATAAAAGGACTCATCAAGAAATAAAACACAAATGCGGGGTAGAGAAGTGGTCATCTCACCGGTCTCATAAGCCGGAGGTCGTTGGTTCGAATCCAACCCATCGCAACCAAGAAGCCGAATGGCTTGACGCTTATCTTTCCTCTTACGAAAACCGCGGTTTAGCCGCTCTGCGTCTCCAACAACTTGCTTCTTAATGCCCTCGTGGTGAAATTGGTAGACACCTATGCCTTAGGAGCATATGTCGAAAGACGTGTCAGTTCGAGTCTGACCGAGGGCACCAGTCATCATACGTCATTTGATGATTAGCATGACGGCAGTTATGCCTTGGTGATAATGAAAACATCGAGATGGCTAAAGATAGCTACTGCATCCTGAAGACGAAGTGAGACTTTTTTTGAGTGTACTGCTAAAACTAACGGATACATCCGTCGGGCACAAAAGGTAAGCCACCGAGTTTAAGAATGGTGAATGAGGAAGTCATGACCTCGGACGCTGTAAGGGACCATAGTTGAAACGCTATCAATTTTCACAAAGGCGGGACATTAGCTCAGTTGGTTAGAGCTCGGAACTCATAATTCCGCGGTCGCTGGTTCGAGTCCAGCATGTCCCACCAAAAACATCTAGGAATGGTTATGAAGTTGTCAGAAATTTTTCGATTGGATCTACATGCTTCTCAAAGAAATACTTGATATGAAACCAGTCAAATTCAGATGGATTTCACCATTAAAAGCAGTTTTTTCAGTAGATGAGGTTCTATACGGTATACTGCTCGATGAACTGCAACTAAAACTGCCAGATCGAAACTTGGTGGTAGTCAATATAAGTTTCGGTGTTGTTGATAGTGAATCATTCACCGAACATGATTTACGCACTAATCTCACTAATGCTGGCAAACCCAGAACCGTGTTATCTACTGTCAGCGAAGCATGTTTGAATAACAAAAAGGTGATCAAATCAGATGTGATAGCACTTGCTGCCGCCGATCAGGCAACATCTAGGAGAACAGTATTGTATTCTTTAGCTCTTCAAGAAATTTCTAGAAAAGTGCCAGAATTTGCCAACGCAGTTGATATTCAAATAAAAACTATTAATGGGAGTGTCATATCGCTTCTATCCAAAACGGAATTTAGAGATGATGAGGTAGAAATTCTCAAAAGAGATTTAATGATAGACAAGATGTAAACCCATAAATAGATTTACAATTGCGGGGTAGAGAAGTGGTCATCTCACCGGTCTCATAAGCCGGAGGTCGTTGGTTCGAATCCAACCCATCGCAACCGAATTAAGTGCCGAAGAACAAAGATTATCTACTAATGAGTGATAGTCGGGATTGACAAAGTCGTATCGTCCCACGACACCTGCACATCTGTGACTTCATATGAAGTGTCGATAGTTTGAAGAACCACAGTGAGCTCGTATTCCGAACCGCGTAAAGGGCTGGATATTCTGGAGAACCAGATAAACATGTGAGTCATGTGATTCAGTGGCGGGATCTGCGACGCCATAGCCTTCGGGCTGAACTCTTTGCTCATCACTTGCACGCAATTCATCACTTCAGAACAGCTATGGTTGTTCTGTTGTTGCATCCCAATGGATGCAAGGAAAATTCAACGCTTAGGGTTGAATTACGGTTCTTTCGCCTACGGGGTTAGAGCTCATTTCTTTAATCTGCCTAATAAGGAGATAAATAATGTCGGAAAATAAACGTCGAACTCACAGTGCGCTATCAACTGCTTCTCGAGATTTTTGGGAAATCGAGAATGGATTGGTATCACCATTCACTCAGCTCGTATCACATTTCTTGTCTGATAAGCTTCCTGAGACGGGGTCCAATCACAATATTCAACAATCTGCGTTGCATGCTCCGTTTGTGCTTCTAGGTGATTCCAAATATCCACCATACAACATCTTCGAAGAAAATGATCGCGTAGTGGTAGAAATCGCCGTAGCTGGATTCAAGCGATCTGAACTAACAGTCACTCTTACGACACACCCTGACGGTCAGGAAGAAGTGACGGTGATTGGTAAGAAAGAAGTAAGCAATAAACCACTTACTCGTGTTTACCAGCATCAAGGTCTTGCGGCGCGCGAATTCAAGCAGCGCTTCAGTCTTGGCGCTTATGAGTTGGTGGATAGAGCAACTCATGAAGACGGCATTCTTCGTATACGTGCTAAGCGAAAACAAGTCGAAGAACCAGCAAGTCGGGTTCTAGAGATTAAGTGACATCAGGAGCGCCTAGGCGCTCCTTTGTGGGGTTTCATAAAGCAGTTTACAAGTTTAGCAAAGTATGACATGATTAAATTTTAGTTCGCGTGTCACTTAGATTCTCAAAGAGAGAATGTGATTAATCTACCGGAGAATGATCATGTAACCGCTTAGCGTGTTTCCAAATCACGAAAAGAGTACGCGCATGCGTACTCTTTTGCGTACTCTTTTGTTTACTTTTTTATCAATTTGATATACAATAGCACTTCAATTTCAAAACCTCGTCCAAAACGGACCGCATAAGGAGATTCAGATGGCTGCAAATTACGCTTCCCACGTCGCAAATTCCAAAAAGGCTGTAAAGAAAGCTGATAAAGTTCAGCCAGTTCATGGTCGCGATGGTGACGTTCCTCAGACTGTCGTGACTGAAGGTAAGGTGCGTAATTCGGCGGGTGGTGCATCGTTTGAAGCAACCGCGTTGACCAAATTGGAACGATTTATTATCCTCGGTGCAGAGGGAGGCAGTTTCTATTCAGGCGAACGCGCATTGACGATCGCAGCTGCAAAAAATGTAGCTGAAATGATCGAAAAGAATGGTACTGAAGTAGTGCGTATCGTGACTGAAATCTCTGATGCAGGTCGTGCTATCAAGAACAATCCTGCAATCTTCGTGTTGGCGGTGTGTGCAGCTTCAAAGGATCAAACTGTTGTTAAGGCAGCATTTGATGCTCTTCCAAAGGTATGTCGCACTGGTACACATCTGTTCACCTTCGCAGAATACGTTGATTCGTTGCGCGGTTGGGGAAAATCGTTGAAGAACGGTATCGCTAACTGGTACAATTCGCAAGAGCTTGACAAGCTTGCATACGGTGCTATTAAGTATCAACAGCGCAATGGTTGGTCGCATCGTGATTTGTTCCGTCTGTCGCATACTAAAGCAGAAGATACCTCTCGTAATGCGCTGTATCGCTGGATCGTACGTCGTGAAAAGACCGATGGTGTCGATCTGCCAGGTATCGTAGCGGCTTATGAAAAGGTTCAAGCTGATAAGACAGTGAAATCTGCAATTCAAGGCATCACAGAATTCAACTTGTCTTTTGAAATGCTGCCGACTGAATTACTGAAAGAGCAGAAAATCTGGGAAGCACTACTGCCTAAGATGGGTTTGACTGCAATGCTTCGCAATCTGGGTAAGATGTCATCGATCGGTTTGCTAGGTGATCTGTCAGATTCTGCAAAGCTGGTCGTTTCGCGTTTGACAGATGCTGCCGCTTTGAAGAAAGCTCGGGTGCATCCGGTGTCCATCATGTGTGCATTGCGCATCTACGCTCAAGGCCGCGGTGACAAAGGTACCTTGACTTGGAAGACAAACGAACGCATCGTAGACGCGTTAAATGACGCTTTCTACAAGACATTTGAATACGTAGAACCTACTGGTAAGAACTTCTTGCTCGCAGTGGATTGCTCCGGTTCAATGTTTGGTAGTCAAGTCGTAGGTGCCGCCGGTATGGATGCTGCAACTGGTGCAGCATTGATGGCGATGACAGTTGCACGTACTGAAAAGAACTTCGTGATTGTTGGTTACGGGCATCGCAAAGTCGGCAAGCTACCGATTTCACCTAACATGAAGTTGGAAGCAATCATGGAGACAATGCGTGGTTTTAACTGGGGTGGTACAGACTGTGCGCTGCCGTTCATGTATGCAGACGAAAATAAGTTACAGATTGACGTGTTCGGTAATTTCACGGACAATGAGGTTTGGGCTGGACCTACTCACGTAGACACAGCCCTCAACCGCTATCGCAACAAATATGTTGAGAATGCGAAGATGTTTGTGGCAGGTATGTGCGTAAACGATTTCACTATCGCAAATCCTGCTGACCCACTGCAGATGGATGTAGTTGGCTTCGATACCTCGATGCCTGCAGCTGTAGGAGCATTCGCAAAGCTGTAATCGAGGCAGTCATCGGGTAGCAATTAAATAGACTCATAGTAATATGAGTCTATTTTCATAAGGGATACAACATGTTAAATGATAAGATGACATCAAGCATCTACGATACCGCAGTAAAGCATCGAGAACTACAAACAGAAATTCAAAAGATATTTCAGACCGTTGTCGACGGTCTGAATTTCTGCACACTTGCGCATAAGGTGAAAATACTAAAAAGTCTGATAGCACCAGAATCAGTTGCAATCTTAGACGAAATTCAGCACCAACTTGATATCCACGATGAATTTCGTAATCTGAGATCGAAACTCAAATCGGGAAAGATGATATGACGACTTCGACCATATTACATACGAATAAACTTTCCAATAAATAACTGTGTCAATGAAATAAAGGATTGATAGCTTTGGCTTTACGTGCTTACAAGTACCGCGCATATCCAACGAAGGAACAAGTTGAATTTCTCAGCCAGAACTTCGGATGTGTACGTCTTTTGTGGAACAGGCTTGTGTCTGCTTTTCATTCGTGGTCTCCCACTGGACCCAACCCGTATGTCTCCGAAAAGACTCTGAAAGACAACCCAGAATTTGCATTCATGAACGACGTCATATCCTACGCCTTGCAGCAGAAGCGGATGGACTTCGACGAGACCAAGAAGCAATACTTCAGCAAGAAGCGCAAGGTAAAACTCGGGAAGATGAAGTTCAAGTCGAAAAGCTCAAATAGGGATTCATTTCGGATTCCTGGGCAAGCACTCGGGTTCAGTGCTTGTGTCGATTTTGATTTGGGGACCATCAAGCTACCAAAGATGTCTCCTTTGAAGCTGGTGATAGATCGCAGATTTCAGGGCACCCTGAAATCTGTCACTGTATCCAGGAACCCAGCTGGGCAGTATTTCGTTTCAGTTTTAGTCGAAGAAGAAATAGAACTGAAACAAAATACCGGAAGAAGCATCGGTATTGACCTCGGATTAACTCATCTGGCTATCTTGTCAAACGGGATCAAGTTTGAAAATCCGAGGTGGTTTCGCGAAAGCCAAGCGAAACTGAAGAAGGCACAGCAGCACTTGTCTAGAAAGACAAAGGGAAGCAACAGACGGAAGAAGCAACGAATCAAAGTTGCTAAGATCTATCAGAAGATCGCAAATCAGCGCAGCTGGTTCCACCATAATCTGTCTTCGTGGCTCGTGAATAACTTCGACGTGATTTGTACTGAAGATTTGTCGGTGCAGAACATGGTTCGAAATCACAAGTTATCCAAATCCATTTCAGATGTAGGCTGGTCGTCTCTTGTCTCCATGATTTCCTACAAGTCAAACTGGTACGGACGCACCTTTCACAAGATTGACAGGTGGGAACCAACCAGCAAGACGTGTTCTGTCTGTGGTGCTAAAGCAGAAGCGATGGATTTGTCAATTCGTGAGTGGATTTGCAACTCATGTGGAACTAGTCATGACAGAGACATCAATGCTGCTAGAAATATTTTGAATACAGGTCTGAAAGACCTGTATTCCCTTACATCGGCCGAATTAGCCGATTACAGACGTCGAGAGGCAGTAAGACCGGAGGTAGAAATACCAATGGCATCTTCGATGTAGCGTCTAGCTGATCTTTATAGAAAAGCTTAATTATATCCGCGGTTGATACTCGATGTCGATCGATATCATCGGCGGCACGACAACCTAGAACTAAAGAAGCAGTTGACGCATGTGGTCAAACAGTTAGCGGCAACTGCTCCTGACGAATTCAAGACCGTTTCCTCGGTTCTGGATTTTTTACACATGACATCATACGCCCAAGTGGTGAATGAGACCCATCGAGGAATTATCGAAAAAGTGATAACTCATACAGAGGACTACACATGGAACACTTTAACAAATTGACACCTGCTCAACTCGAACGGCTTGCGCTTGCTGCTGAAGAAATGGGTGAAGCAATCCAAGTCATCGGAAAGATCATTCGTCATGGCATGGACAGTCAGAATCCACTCGTGGAGAACGGACCGACAAACAAAGAGCTTCTCGAAAAAGAGCTTGGTGACGTTCGCTGTGCAGTACGTCTACTCTGCGTCGCAGGTGACATCGATGATGATGTGGTAGACTATCACGCATCAGAAAAGATCAACTCATTAGAGCGATGGCTGCATCATCAGTAAACCGCAACTCTCATGAACAAAGGGGCGCCTAGGCGCCCCTTTTGCATTTTCTTGTTTACAACATGATCCTTTTGTGTTACAATGACTTTAATAGCTTAAGGAAATCATCAATGAAGCAATTTTCACTCATAATGGCATCTTCATGGAACTCAGTAGTCGGATCGAACAATTCGCTACCATGGAAGTGCTCACGTGATATGAAGCGTTTCAAAGAGCTCACCGCCGGTCAGATCGTGGTTATGGGTAAAGGTACCTGGGATTCACTAGGTCGAAAGCCTCTAAAAGATCGCGTAAATGTGATAGTGTCGAAAGAACTTTTCTTTGATAAGAAAGACAGCAATTTCTTCGTATGTCCTGATCTCGAAAGCGTTCACTATCTACTTGGTCTTACGATGAGTATCGAGGACAAAGAATTTTTTCTGATCGGTGGCGCAAAGTTAGCCAAAGCAGCGATGGAGAAAAATCTAGTCACCAAGCTCTATATGACCACAGTATGTGGATACATTCACGGCGATATTTATTTTCACCCATTTAACTATCCTCAGAAATGGAAACCGACCTACGCATCTTCTATTGGTAAAGATGAAAATGATTCTCACAGTACAATCTTCTTCAACTATGAACTGAAGGAAAATGATGATATCTTCGTTGATTGATAAAGTTCTCGGGCGTAACATTGCTCGCAAAGATCGCATCGATGCGCTAGTTGGTAAAGGCTGCGTCGTAGAAAACATTCATTTTTGTGGATCACTTCATGTCTATGGTGCAATCCACGGTAGGATAATATCCACAGGCGCTGACAGCACGCTCATCATCACCGACAACGGTATGATCAATGCTGAAAAAGAAGATCTTCAGGTTGATCATCTGGTGATCGAAAACGGTGTGGTAATTTGCAATAACGTAAAATGTAAGTCGATCTCTGTTTCTTCAACTGGAGCGTTGAGTGCCAAAAGCATCACGTATCAGCAGCTGGTTATGGAGAGTGGTGCAACAGTTAATGGTGCACTGATCAGTTCTGTAGACCCTTTGAAGAAATCGGTCGCGCAGAAAGCAACAGTAGCACAGGATGGTGACATCACAACTGCGATTTCTGAAACTGGTGCAGTCACAATCTTTCAATAATGATCAACCACGCAAAGGAAAAGATCAAAATGTCTAAACTGAACAGTAATATCCTGGGTAAATTTGGTAAAGCGATTTCGGAACATGAGCACTTCTCGATCTCGGATTACCTCGAAAAAGCATCCACTGACGCATCACTGTATGCAAACGTGTACCAACGCCTGCTGCGAGCAATCGGTGAACCAGTTCGCGTCGACACCAAAAATGATCTGCGTCTCGGCCGCATCTTTGGTAATCGTGAAATCAAAACTTATGCTGCATTCTCCGAATTCTACGGCATGGAAGACACCATCGAACAAATCGTTTCCTTCCTGAAGCGCGCTGCTCAAGGTTTGGAAGAATCCAAAGCAGTACTGTATCTGCTCGGTCCAGTAGGTTCCGCTAAATCGTCGCTGGCTGAACGCCTGAAAGCGCTGATTCAGAAAGAACCCATCTACGTCTTGACTGACGCAGAAGGTCAGCTGTCTCCAGTGTTTGAAAACCCCCTGAATGTGTTCAAATACGCTCAAGCTGAAAAAGAAATCGCCGAACAATACGGCATCCCTCTGACCGCGTTTCCGTCGGTGCCATCACCATGGGCAATTCAGAAGCTGAAGGACTACGATGGCGACGTTAGCAAGTTCAATGTCACTAAGATTTACCCGAACATCTACACTCGCACAGCTGTGGCAAAGGTTGAACCTGGTGATGAAAACAACCAAGACATCTCCGCACTGATCGGCAAAACTGACATTCGCACCTTGGAAGACTACTCGCAAGATCACGCGTATTCCTACAGCTACTCCGGTGGTCTCTGTCGCGGTAACCAAGGTATCATGGAATTCGTCGAAATGTTCAAAGCGCCGATCAAAACCTTGCATCCACTATTGACAGCGACGCAAGAAAAGAACTACAACGGCACTGAAGCTATCTCGTCGATTCCATTCGAAGGCATGATTCTTGCCCACTCGAATGAATCCGAATGGCAGAACTTCAAGAACGACAAAAAGCACGAAGCATTCATTGATCGTATCGTTACTGTGAAAGTACCATACTGCTTGCGTGTTTCCGAAGAACAGCAAATTTACAACAAACTGCTCGCTAACTCTGCGCTGGCAAAAGCACCATGTGCACCAGGTACTCTGGAAATGCTTGCTCGATTCTGCGTGCTGACACGCCTTGCACCTACTGACAACTCAACAATGTTCAGCAAAATGCGCGTCTACGATGGTGAAAACATCAAGGACAAGGATCCTAAGGCGAAACCACTGCAAGAATATCGCGATGCCGCTGGTGTGAACGAAGGTATGTCAGGTATCTCAACTCGATTCGCATTTAAGGTTCTGTCGAAGACCTTCAACGCCGATCCTGATGAAGTAGCAGCCAACCCAGTGCATCTACTGTATGTACTGGAAAATGCGCTGGCGCAAGAACAGTTCCCTAAAGATCAAGGTCAGAAATATCTCGACTTTATCAAGAGTGATCTGCAGCCTAAGTACATCGAATTCTTGGAACGTGAACTGCGCACAGCATTCTTGGAGTCGTATTCTGATTATGGTCAGAACATCTTCGAACGCTACTTCACCTATGCCGATGCTTGGATCTCCGATATTGACTTCCGTGATCCAGACACTAATGAAATGTTCGATCGTGAAATGTTGAACAAAGAGTTGGAGAAGATTGAGAAGCCGGCAGGTATCGCAAATCCAAAAGATTTCCGCTCTGAAATTGTCAACTATGTCCTGCGCCATCGTGCAGCTAACAAAGGTGAAAGCCCTCGTTGGAATGCGTTTGAGAAAATCAAAACCGTTATCGAGAAGCGCATGTTCTCTTCTACTGAAGAAATCTTGCCAGTGATCTCCTTCACTGTTAAGGCTTCCGAAGATGAACAGAAGAAGCATGATGCGTTCGTACAGCGCATGGTCGACCAAGGGTATTCGGTGAAGCAAGTACGGCTTCTAACGCAGTGGTTTAATCAGGCGTCGAAGCGCACTTAAGTCAGTGAACAGCTAGAGTCTTCGGACTCTAGCTCCTTCTAATAGTAAAAGAAAGGAAGGTACGATTATGCCACTAATCATCGAAGATCGTCGAAAGATCGTCAAAGGCAAATCTACTGGCAATAATGAACGCTTTCTACGTCGCATCAAACATGCTGTGCAACAAAACGCGCACAATCTCGTAAATGGTAACGTTGGATCGACTAGTTCATCTGGTCAGGTTACTGTCGATCGAGGTACAATCGACGAACCGTCCTACGTATATTCTCGTGGTGGTTACTATAAGGTAGTGATGCCAGGTAACAAGGAATTCGTTCGCGGTGACGTGATCGATTTGGAAGGCGAAGGAAGTGGTAACGGAAGTAAAGCTGGACGTGGACAAGGTCAAGATGACTTCGTCGTAAATGTGTCACGTGATGAATTCCTGGATTACTTCTTCGAAGATCTGGAACTGCCAAATCTGCAAGAGCGTGATGATACCGAACTAGTAGCTGAAAAGAACCAGCGCGCGGGCTACACAAATGATGGTTCACCAAGCAATCTGTCTATCATCGAATCGAAGAAAAAAGCAAAAAGTCGCAAACTCGCGTTGACTTCTGCATCACGTAAGAAGCTGAAAGAAGCTCAGCTGGAATTGATCAGCGTCGAGTTGGAGCTTAGTGGTGAACTTACTGAAGAAATGCGTGCACTTTATACCGCAAAACGCGATGAGCTGAATAAGAAAATTGAAGGGCTCAAGCAGAAAATTAAGCGCATTCCTGGTTTTGAAGAAATGGATCTGCGCTATCGCAATTCCGTGAAAGTGATGATTCGTAAAACATCCGCAGTGCTGTTCTTCATCATGGACAATTCAGGTTCCATGGGTGCTGACGAAAAACGAATTGCACGCAAATTCTTCACACTGCTTTATCTGTTCGTAACTCGTAAGTATGAAGACATCGACATGGTGTTCATTAGTCATACTGAAGTAGCACGTGAAGTTACTGAAGAGGAATTCTTCAATACGCGTGAATCTGGTGGTACTGTGGTATCGACTGCGCTCCAAGTTGCATCGAAGATTCTGCATGAGCGCTATGATCCAAATCGCACTAATGTGTACTTCTCGCAAGCATCAGACGGTGACAATATAACCTCTGATTCAGCACTGTGCTTCAAAGAGCTAGGTGAATCGATCATCCCGTTCATTCAACATTATTCGTACGTGCAGGTCGGTCGACATGGTTTTACCAACAATACTTCTCTATGGGAAACATTCCAGATGGTGGCTAAACACATCTCATATTTCTCAGCAGAAAAGATTCCATCTGATGATATGATTTATTCGGTGTTCTCGGAAATCTTTAAGAAAGAAGGCGCAAATGTCTGATAAAAACTACCTGTTTCGCAGTGGTCAAGACTGGGACAAACCACTTCTGAATAAAATTTGGGAAGAGATCGAGATCATCGCTAGGGAAGAACTTGATATTATCGAGGGGCGCGACTATTACAAACCCATCATGGAAATTGTCACCGCGGAACAGATGATTGATGCGTATGCCGCGGTAGGTTTACCAAATTATTACAATCATTGGTCGTTTGGTAAGGATTACACCACCAATTTTGAGAAATATAAGGCTGGTGAGATGGGCCTAGCTTTCGAAATTGTAATCAACAGTGACCCTGCCATAGCGCTGTGTCTCGAAGAAAATGATGCGACAATGCAAGCATTAGTAATGGCTCATGCTCTCATCGGTCACAACTTCGTATTTAAGAACAATCAACTGTTCAAGACGTGGACTGAACCTGATGCGATCGTAGATTATATCAACTTCGCAAAAGAGTTTGTGCGCAAATGTGAAGAACGCTATGGTGTTCAAGAAGTTGAATGGACCCTTGATTCATGTCACGCTCTAATGAACCACGGTGTCGATTTCTACAAACGCAAGCATTATCCTAAGATGTCGCAGGACGCTGCTGAAGCTGCACGAAAACTTGGCTTTGAGCAAACTCTTCAAGAGTATGATGATCTCATGCAGAAGACGCTGCCTGAAAAACCGGTTAAGAATAAAGACAATCGCATGGAGCCGCAGGAAAATATTCTGTACTTCATCGAGAAGCATTCACCGAATCTGCCACAGTGGAAACGTGAGTTAATTCGTATCGTGCGCAAAATGGCGACATATTTTTACAGCCAATCGCAGACGCAAACTCTCAACGAAGGTTTTGCTACCTTTACTCACCACTACATCATGACTCGGTTGGAAGAAAAAGGACTTATTGATTCAGGCAGCTATCTGTCATTCTTGAAAAGCCACACTTCAGTGATCATGCAGCCAGGCTTTGATAGCCCGTACTACTCCGGTGGATTTAATCCGTATGCACTAGGTTTCGCTATCTACACAGATCTGCGTCGCATCTGTACCGACCCTACTGAAGAAGATCGTAAATGGTTCCCAAATCTCATTGGTCGTAATTGGGTTGAGATTGTTAAGGAAGCTGCATCAGACTACAATGATGAATCGTTCTTGATGCAATTCTTGTCACCTAAGGTAATGCGTGACCTACAGATGTTCCAGATCGAGGTTGATTTGGAAGATTCACCAATTGCAACGGTCACTGAAATTCAGGATGACATTGGATATCAGAATATTCGTGAAGCGGTAGCAGCATCACGCGCTCGAATCAATATGGTGCCAAATATTCAGGTAGTAGATGTCGACTTGAGTGGTGATCGTGTTCTTACGCTACAATACTTCCCATATGAGGTAGATGGAGTAGCACGTGATCTGCATAGTGGTCGTGCCATCGACACAACGTTCCACGTAGGGCAGCTTTGGGGCTATGAGGTAGATTTGATGCAGGAAGTGGAAGGTGAAATGGAAGTTATTGCCTTCTATGAACGCGGAATTGACGAAGACGAACAATAACTTCTAATTTGCGTGGTTAAAAACTTATCAGGAGCGCCTAGGCGCTCCTGTTTTTACGACCCGAAACTACAGAATGGGTTGATATACCAAACGAACTGTGCAAAGCGACGCGATTCAGTGGCTTCAGCGAAGCGACCAGGTTCAGCCCAATCTTTAGTCTTCCAACCCCAATAGATGCGCAAGCAGTAACGCGAACACCATTTTTTGATATAGTACTTCGTCTGATATATTTTACCGTCTACCTCAGCAGTAATGAGTACGCTGCCTTCATGTAGTAGTGGTTTGTTGGCAGTAAATACGTCGCCCTCGTAAGAAATCTTGGTGCATTTGGTCATATCAATACCTGACACTGCACAGCTGAAAGTGTTTATGCGATTTCTGAACAGCCACTTTAGACGCCAAATATATGAGTTCTGTTTACCGTTTGCGTGCTCTGGGCCTTTCCAGTATGGATCCCCATTAATACCATACTTGTACTCGTCCCACCAAGAGAACAGCTTAGGTAATCGTTCTGCATCCTTACCGCAGAAAAGCAACACCACAGGAACTACTATTAAGGTGAGTATCTCCACTACGAGTTCTAGTGGTATCATCACCAACGTTTTTAGTACATTAGAAAATTTCATTTGTATTACCTCTTTTGATTAAACCCAGGAAAGCACTGGGAGCTCAGACAAGACAGTATCAATATCAGGAATTTGCTTTTCATCTCTATTTATTTCTTCTAGAATATCATAACATTTGCGCCAAGTCGCATCACGCAAGTCTACACCCCTTTGCCCTTCAGCGCTGAAAATTGGATCTTTACTGGTGGCATACGTGCACAATGATAAAATATTGTCATAATTACGCGATGCTGCAAAATCGTCAAGTCTTCTCTGAACTATTTCAATTAAGGTGTTGACTGAAATTGTCAAATTGCTATGGCTTGCAGATATTTGCGGGCAATCAATCACTTCCCACTGTTGATAGTAATTACCATCTTCCATAACGAGTGGCGCAACTTCTCTCACCGTTTGACCACTTGTGAGATTTGGTAACGGATAAACGAACACTGCGTCGAATCCCAGAAAATCTAAAGCTGATGCCGTCAGTATATCCGGCACTGAAGCATGGGGGCGCAATGTCTTAATTTCCGAAGCGCTTACAGGGTATTTACCTGTGACTCTATCTCTGTACATATTACTTCCTTATGCTAAAGCTAAATACAAATACATGTTTCCGACCGTGTTCATATGAGTCGTGGATGTCTCATTGATTATGAAGCCGCTTGAAGTTGGATCTACTGCGTCATCGGTGATTATCTCAGAAGCATTGCCGTTGTATGAAACAATGGGATCAACAGAAGCAACAATTCCGCGCGCGGTGTCCATAGCCCACCATGAACTATCAAAAATATCAATTTGATACATTTTTTCTACAGCAGCGCCGCCGGTACCTCCTTCAAATTCATACGTGGACCCACCAAAAGTCACCGTTGCTGAATCACCAGTACTATACACTGGACCCCCAGTGTAATAAACAAACGATATGTGCTGTTCTGTATTTATGTTGTCAGTGTTGACTTGACCTGGGCCCATACTATTACTCTGACTCAGCATGATATTGGCTGATGGTGGCTGACTAAAACCATCAACAATCCCATAGTACACTGACATGAAGTTTGTGTTGGGATTGGGATTATTTAATACGGAATCCAAAACTAATTCGCTATCAGTAGAAGTGGTGGCGCCAGGGGCGCCTTGCCCGTAAATGGTTAGCACGGTAGTTCCCGCTGCTATACTCAGAGTCTGCGATGTAGTATAAACTGTGTCAGTGGTCACTGTACCTTCGGTCACAACCCTGACGCTACCTCCTAGTGGTATAGAAAGTGTCATACTATTAGCTGTAGTTGTTGCACCCGCAATCGATTTAAGAAGTATGTATCTTGCGCCTGTTGTGAATCCACAATCTATAGTCTGAGCGGTTCCATTACCGCTGTAGACTCCACTCTTGGAGATACCTGGCATATCCCCAAAAAGCATAGTATGATAAAGATCACCTGCAGTATTTAGATCAAGACCGCCAGATGAAATTGTATAGGATTCGGACGTAAAATTTGAAAGCCTTGGGCTGTCATCGGTATCCATCAAAAATAAATTCGTATTCAGTGACAGAAAAGCGTTTGGTGCACTAGCATTCACTACTACGCCTTGTACATACTTTGTCATCAAATTCGTTTTGTTTGATACCGCGCTGCTAATAACAATCCTGGGGCTATTGTACAGTGAATGAGGTATTACTCTAGATGCGCTATTATCACCAAAATACGTCAATGTATCAAAAACGCCTGGAGATCTCCTAAATGCATGTAAGACGTAATTCACACCGGATGCATTCACGTTTGATAGCGAACCAGTACTCCACGCAATACTACCCGGAACAAAGTCATTTATGATTGTAGTTGACGTGTTTTCTGCGTTCAGATCTGCACATGCCTTAGGCACTGTCGATTTAGATAATTGCACAGTTTGGGCAGTAGACGACCTACTTTTCACGAAGGCCGCATCAATTTTTTTCAAAGCTGTTATTGATGGCCCAGTGATGGTGCCATTACCCGTATACGTCACAGCTGAAAAGATATCATTACCGCTTAATACTTTAGTGGGTCTTCTTATAGCAAGATAGATATACGTGTATCCTGCACCAGCTCCTTTGCTGCGCCCCACAGTATCGTAACACGCGGTGAATCCACGTGAATTGTAGTAAATGCCTCCAGGATATGCAGACTGTTCAGATGTCGCCGAGTTAGGGGAAATCATCTTTGATTCAGCCGCTCCTAACGATCTTGGCGCTGTTCCTCTGGTATCATCAGTTATATTCCACGAGTATGACCCGCCTCCGCCAGATTTAAGGGCCTTGACAAGAACAAACTGTGGTTCCCAGCCCAAATCTACAGCGGTGGACTGCGTGGACCCGTCATCGACATAGGATCCACACTGTATTATTCCATTTATCGAAGTATCATGCGCAAAAACGTAAGCAATATACGTACTCCCTGCATTGTTAGAATAACTTCCACTAGCAGAAATCAGCGTTATAGTAGTTGAAGACACAGATGATACTGATGATACTGAATACCCACCGCCAGAACTGCTGTTTAGCGCAGAGGATGGGGTCGGGCTGTTTCTATGCCAAACTTCCCAATTATTAGAGCCAGCACCACTAACTTTATTGAAAATTATCATACCAGGCGTCTTACCTAAGGTATGATTCAATACCTGCGTCTGGTTAGAACCATTTCCATTCCCGGTGAATTGTATCATTTCGAAAAAATTCGAACACTGTTTAAATGCATATCCGGAGTAGGTATTAGTGGAGGCATTCACTAAACTCGAGTTACCGAGTGTGTAATTTGTCGAATTGAACGCAGTTATAGTCTGCGTCGAAGAATTATCCAATGCGCTAGAGCTTGAATCAGAATACCTACCAGGTCCACGCATTGTATCACTTAGAACATGTGCAGTACCCGAGGTCCTATTTTTGATCCATATCAATCCGGGATTTGGTGCAGATAGAGTGGCAGTTGCCGTCGCACCACTACCACCACCGCCTGATATCGAAACACTAGGTGTTGTTGCATATCCCGCGCCGGGATTCGTCAGAGTAACACTACCTACTTTATAGTAGGTAGTCGATGTTGTGGTAGATGTGGAATATGCAGTATGAGGCCCATTTGATGCATTCCCAACATAACCAGAGACATATGCACCACTGCTGCTGGCCTGTCCGCCGGTTGCTGACATCTGACAAATTCTAGAGCTAGAACTCGAAGTAGTAGATGTAGATAAGGTAAGGGTACCAGAACTCCCGAATGACGCGGTGAGATTTCCAGGTGAACCCTGAATGCATCCAGGTTCGACTATGCTAAAACCGACGATGCTACCAGCGTTAACAGTTACCGTACCACTAGGTGAGATGAAATAATTGTAGCCGCCTGGAATATTTGCGTACCATGTATATGTCCCGTTGCTCACACCTGACGCAGTGCCGCTAAACATGCTCACCACGCGCGTATCGGGCCAATATATCATCGACACAGCTGGATTCATGATTATGCCGCCACCATACGTAAGATTATACGGTGCTGCGCCGCCAATAGCAAAGAAAGTTGGCGATGAAGGAAATGTCGAGTTCCAAGAATACTGAGTGCCGCCGCCATACGAGTAAACCAAATTCGCAGTGGCGGTTGCCGGTGTACTGCTGCCACCGCCACTAAATGAAACTGCTGGTGCACTCGTGTAATTGTTACCTTGAGCGGTTAGATTCAGAGCACTCACCTGACTACCCATGATGTTAATGCCCGATGGCACAGTCATCGTACTTCCATTACCGATCCATGAGTTGATAGAAAAAACATCATCTACGTAATTCAACCCCGAAAAGGGCGCGAGCACCTGTCCAGCAGGTATACTATTACCAGGCCCAAGTAGCTTATTACTTATCATTTAGAATCTTTCATGGTTAGAGTACCTCTCCATGTCACGCCGCCGTCTCGAGTGTAGAAAACCAGAATATCAACCCCGCTACTGGTTAGAGAAGGCGCTATGCCTCCGGGCCATTTTACACCAGTCCAGTTGATCACGTACGCGCCGCCATTTGTGAGTTCTAGAGTAATAGAGCGGGCCTTACCTGCAATCGGAGCTCCAGTGAAAGAAATAGTAGAACTAACGGTTGCAGTGGCAGTGAACACTGTCGCTATAGAACTGTTTATCGCAACTGCGCCAGACCAAGTAAGCGCAGATACTTTCTCATTATATGACCCATCAAAATCTGTCAATCCTGAGGTCGAGAGGTTCCCTGTCACGCTTACATTGTTAGTAAATGTTGCACCTGGGATAGTGGGTGCGACGGTAAACGTAACATCAGTACCGTTATGCGTGTGCGTGAGGGCCGCAGCATCTACAATCCCATAACCTGCTCTAGTAGTAGGCAGGTTTGTTATCGATGAGAACGCTGGCGTTATATTTACGTTTGTAGCACTTGTGAGTCTCCCTTTAGCATCTACCACAAATGTTCCGATTTGTGTAGAAGAGCCGTAGGTTGCGGCAGTGACACCCGTCGCAGCCAACGTTGTCACTATGGATGCATTAGCTGATCCATCAAAGTTAGCAGATCCTACAACATCAGAAACTAAAGCTATATTTCTGACGTTTTGAAGTTTTGTCGCGGTACCCGAATTTCCTGTAATATCGGTGATACTGACCGCGCCCATTTGACCATTGACTGATGTCACAGTGTCAGTAGGTGTCAACAGTTCCTGCCAGTCAGAAAGAATCGTAGGATTTTGTCCTTTCAAAATGAAGGACTTGTTTAAATCTGTTCTTACCGCTACGTCGCCGGTTTGAGCTGTCAGTGACAGCATTGCTGCATTGCTACCAACAACGAAGGTATCAGTGATAGTTATTGCTGGTAGATGGGCCGCCGATATCATACCACTGACATCTAATCCTGCGTAACCGCCCGCCTGATTTTTCATTGCTACATTCTCTGGGGTATACCCAAGAGCAGCAGAAACATCACCGCTAGTCATTTCTCCACGGATAGTCGCTGAAGATTTATTTTCGACGCTGGATAGACCTACATCAGTGCTAGTAAGGGTGACATTGCCTATTTTGCCGGACACGGAAAGTACGTCCGCCGATATAACGCCTTCGGAAGTAATCGCTAATCCGTTTCCATTTTTTATGCCGCCTAATACGGAAGAAGTTGCTGGTAGAAGTACAAAAT
>JACCDN010116452.1_pt1 | contig 25502 bp, 16 predicted proteins | sample 7441691 | NCBI WGS metagenome assembly JACCDN01 (sample SAMN15323439, study PRJNA562643) | freshwater metagenome | isolation source: river surface water | place: USA:Blue River Watershed | collected 2017-08-16 | reverse complement strand
GAAGCCCAGTTGGTTAAAATTTCTGATGCAAGTTCACAAACTTCGGCAAGTAATTAAAAGCATTAAACATGGACATAAATAAAATATTAACCGCCGATTTTCTTGATATCCTTTTCGAAGGCAAGAACAAAGCCTACGGCGCTTATGATTTACGTAAAACGTATAATAAGCGTTTGAGAAACGGTCTTCTAGGAATGGTCCTGGTTACTGTGGCTTTGTCTCTGGGTGCAATTTTATCTAACTCAATTAAGAGTGATAAAGTAGAAGTGGTTGCTGTAGATTTATCATTAGAGAATGTACAACAGGATGAAAAAAAGCCTGAACCACCTCCACCACCACCACCTCCAAAACAGGAACCTCCGAAAGTGGAAGTAACTAAGTTTACTCCACCGAAGATTGTGAAAGATGAGGAAGTGAAAGAAGAAGATGAAATCAAGGAAGTTGAAAAATTAGAGGATACCAAAATTGGTTCATTCAACCAAGAAGGTACCAAAGATGATGGATTAGTTGCTCCTGTGGAGCAAAGTACTGGTCCTGTTGAAGCTCCTAAAGTAGACGATGACTATGATAAAGTATTCACTGTGGTTCAAATCCCTGCTGAGTTCCCAGGTGGACAAAGCGGATGGGTAAGATACCTTGAGCGTACTTTGAATAGAGATTTACCTGTTGAAAATGGAGCACCTACTGGAAAATACTCTGTAACTGTTTCTTTCATCGTAGCCAAGGATGGTGCTATCTCTGAAGTAAGAGCAGAGAACGATCCTGGTTATGGTACCAAAGAAGAGGCGGTACGTGTAATTCAAAGAGGTCCAAAATGGAAACCAGCTGTTCAAAATGGACGTAATGTTATTTACAGACATAGACAAGCGATTGTTTTCATGGTTTCTGAAGACTAAGTTTCAAACCAATTCAATATAAAAAGGCTCCCAGTTGGGAGCCTTTTTTGTGTAATTTTGCAACCATGCAAAGCACACTAAGTACATGGAATGATACGATTGTAGCACTAGCTACAGCGCCAGGTTTAGGTGCCATTGCAGTGATTCGTTTAAGTGGTCCAGAAGCCATTAAAATCGTGAATGCAGTATTTGAAAAAAAGGATTTAACCAAACAAGCTTCTCATACTGTGCATTTTGGTAAACTAGTTGATAAGGGCATTGTTTTAGATGAAGTGGTAGTATGTATTTATAGAGCACCAAAATCTTATACCGGCGAGGAGGTAGTAGAAATCTCATGTCACGGCTCACCTTATATTCAAGATTCAATTTTGCAATTGATGATTGATTGTGGTGCGCGCATGGCTAAGCCTGGAGAATTTACTCAACGTGCTTTTTTAAATGCTAAACTTGACTTAACACAAGCCGAAGCTGTTGCCGATTTAATTGCAAGCAATACGGAGGCGGCAAGAAAAACAGCCTTACATAATTTAAAAGGAGGGTTCTCAAATGACCTACAATTGATGCGTGAGAAATTAATTAAATTCTCTGCATTGATTGAATTAGAATTGGATTTTTCACAAGAAGATGTGGCTTTTGCAAATAAAAAGGAATTAGAAAATTTAGTGCATCAATTGCAATTGAAAACACAGGAATTGTATGATTCTTTTAAATTGGGCAATGTGATCAAAAATGGGGTACAAGTGGCCATTGTAGGAAAACCAAATGCAGGAAAATCTACTTTATTAAATGCTTTGTTGAATGAAAATAGAGCATTGGTAAGTGATATTCCAGGAACAACAAGAGACACTGTAGAAGAATATTTAAATATACAAGGGGTATTGTATAAGTTAATTGACACGGCTGGTATCAGGATGCAAACGGATGATTCCATTGAGCAAATGGGAATTGAAAAGAGCAGGGAAAAAATTCAGGAAGCAGATATCGTGATTGCACTGTTTGATGCAAGTACACAAAGTATAGATCAACTTCAATCATGGCAAGCTGAAATTGGCGTTGTAAAAGACAAATTAATTTTAGTGGGGAATAAAATTGACCTTGCTTCAAATAAATTTGTTCAAAACAATCCAGCATTTAGCGAAGTATTATTCATTTCTGCTAAAGACAAACAAAATATTCTTGCATTAGAAAATGCTTTGAATCAAAAAGTAGTTGGGGATGCACTTAATAAAGAAGGAACAATAGTGACGAACGCGCGACATGTTGCTTCTTTAAAAAAATTAATGTTGGCATTAAATGATATAGAAACTGGTTTAATACAAAATGTAACAGGCGATTTATTGGCATTAGACATCCGACAAGCCTTGCATTATTTAGGTACCATTACAGGGGAGATCACCAATGAGGATCAATTAGATTTTATCTTTTCTAAATTCTGTATTGGAAAATAAAACAGTATTCTAAACGATTTCAATATTTGTATAGTCATCAGCAAAGTGAATGATATTTGAGAAATGTTTAAAATCGCTGATAGGATGTGTGGTCGTAAGTAAAACGACGTCCATGCCCGCATTGGCAGCGCAAGCAACTCCTTGAGGGGTATCTTCAAATACTAAACAGTTTTCTTTTGAAGCTTCTAATGCTTCGGCACATCGTAAAAAAGTTTCAGGATCTGGTTTACTTTTAGTGACCATTTCCCCACTAATGACAGCCTGCATGTAATGACGAATATGCAGGTTATCTAAAACAAAATCAATGTTTAAATTACTTGCTGCAGATCCGATGCTTAATTTTATTTGTTGAAGCTTAGCTTTGTCAAGAAGCACATCTAGTCCGTCAATTAATTTTAATTCAGGTAAAAAGTCAGCTCTGTATTTGGCTTCTTTAGATGCACTAATTGCAGTTCTATCTTGAAAACTAAATTTCCCAGGAAAAATTCTTTCAAGCATTTCCTCTCCCTTGCCATAACATTCTTGTTTCATATCTGATTCGCTCAATGTAGCACCTAGCGCTTCAACCACTTTATGCCAGGCAGCCACATGATAAGGCATATCATGAATCATGGTGCCATTTAAGTCAAATATAAAAGCTGTATATTTTAGTGGATTGATCTTAAACATGGTTTGATGCTGATTTTATATTTACATAGACCCACCTTCTATAAATTTTGCATCTACAGTTAATTCAGTTAAGGTCTTTCCTCCTTTAATATTAGCTAACATTTGCACAAAAGCAAGTTTCCCTAATTCGTAGCCACTTGTTTCAACATAACTAATATTTGGATAGTATAAACTTGGAATAAATCCATTGCTAATACTAATTACACCAATTTCATCCGGCACTTTAATATTTAATGCTTGTATAGATTTCATCACCCCAATTAAAATTTCATCTGTCATGGCAAATACAGTATCAAATTTTTGTGATTTACTATATTGTTTTTTAAAAGTCTCTTCTGCTTCATTGGAGCTATTGGTATGCACATAAGTACAATGCGTTTTAGGCGCATATTTTTCCATGAATTGTTGGAAGGCTAGTTTTCTTTTCTGACTGATGGATAAGGCAGGATCACCAAACAATGCAAGTACACGCTTTGCACCTCTTTGTATAATATTTTCTGCAGCAATGATGGCACATCTTTCATCTGCCATTCTCACTTTGGTATATTTATTTTCTTTAGGAACGATATCAAAAAATACGACCGGAATATCTTTCTCACTCATCTTTTCATAGACTTCTAAATTTTGACTATGAGCAGATAAACAAGCAAACACACCAGACACCCTATTTTGTCTAAATATTTTTAAATTGTTCAATTCATTTTCTGGTTTATTACTTGATTGTAAAATCATTAATGCGTACCCATTTTTTCTACTCTCTTCTTCAATCGCTGCAATGAAACTATCATAAAATAAATTAGCAATAGCTGGCACAATCACGCCAAATATCTTACTACTCTGTGTTCTCAATTGAATCGCATAAGCATTGGGTTCATAGTCTAAACTATTTGCAAGTGCATGTACTTTTTCTTTGGTGGCGGTGGAAATATCTGGATGGTCTTTCAAAGCCCTAGAAACAGTAGAAATACTTAATTGTAATTGTTGAGCCAATAATTTTAGGGTCGTGTTCGTCATAACAAGCAAGCTTTAAGTAGTTCAATTTAAGGAAATTTAACACAAATTTTACCGCAAACGTTTGCAATTTAGCCTAAATCTAAAAATATTTTTTACTACTTATTGTTAGTAAAAATGGGACTCAATTAACGGGGAATCAATATATTATTGAATTTTAAAGGGTTTTGGAGCACCTAGTACACCCATTGTACTAACAGTTGTTATCATCTATTTTCAAAAGTTAAAAATTATTTAACAAAAAATTTGTTTCCTATTAAAAATGTGTATTTTGTAACTGCTTATTAAACCAATAAACTGCCAATTATGAATTTTTCAAAAATTGTAAAGTCCTCTTTTGTAGGGCTGTTTCTTGGCTTGCTTGCATTAAATGCACAAGCGCAGAACAAAACAGTTACAGGTAAGGTTTTGGATGCAAAAGACGGTTCTCCAATTGCAGCAGCTTCTGTTGTTGCTAAAGGAACTTTCACAGGCGCAAAAACTGCGGCTGATGGAACTTTTGCCATCACAGTCCCTTCTTCTGTAGCGAAATTAGTTGTTTCATCTGTAGGTTATTCTTCTAAGGAAGTTGCTGCAGAAGGAAACGTAACGGTATCATTAAATCAAACTAGCGAGCAACTTAACGAAGTTGTGGTAGTTGGTTATGGTACACGTAAAGTAAAAGATGCGACTGGTGCAGTTGTTTCTTTGGGTGAGAAATCCTTCAACAAAGGGGTGATCTCTTCTCCAGAGCAATTGTTACAAGGTCGTACTGCTGGTGTTAACGTAACATCTAACTCTGGTGAGCCAGGTGGTGCAGTTAACATTACAATTAGAGGTACTTCTTCTGTAAGAAGTAACAACAACCCATTGTATGTGGTTGATGGTGTGCCTTTATATGGTGGTGGTACTGTAGGTAATGATAACTTGTTTGGTGGATCATCTGCAAGAAACCCATTGTCTTTCATCAACCCTAATGACATTGAGAACATCTCTATCTTAAAAGATGCGTCTTCTGCAGCGATCTACGGTGCTAGAGGTGCAAATGGTGTTGTCTTAATTACTACTAAGTCTGGTAAAGGTAAGCCTAGCTTAACTTTCAATGCTACAACATCTGTTTCTACAACAGCTAATCGTTATGATTTAGCTAGTCCACAAGAATATGTGTATGGTATTAAGAAAACTTTACAAGATGGTGGTTATGATTTTTCTGGTGTAGGTGCTAATGATAAAGGTTTCAATACAAACTGGCAAGATCAAATTTTCAGAACTGCAATTTCTAACAGCTACAACTTAGCTTGGGGTTATTCTAATTCAAAGACTTCTTTGAAGTTGAATGGTTCTTATGATAACCAAGAAGGTATCATTAAGACACAAGGCTTAAAGCGTTACACTTTCGGTTTGAAATATTCAAATCAATTGACTTCTCGTTTAAAATTAGACGTTACTGCAAACCAATCTATAGTTAAGAATAACTATGCGCAGGTTTCTAACAACGCTGGTTACGAAGGATCTTTAATTGGTGCTGCAATCGCTTTCAATCCTACTGCTCCTGTATACAATGCAGATGGCTCATGGTACGATGCTGGTGATGGTAACAGAAACCCAGTTGCAATTTTAGAAGGTTTTAACGATAAAGATACGTACAACAAATTATTAGCGAATGTGTCTCTTTCTTACAAATTGACTGATAACTTAACTTACAAGGCTATCTTCGGTATGGAAAACTCTAATACAGAGCGTTTCACATTTGCAGATCCTAGATTAAGTGCACAAGGATTTAAGGGTAACATTAGTGTAAGAGGTAAAGAGTACCAAAATACACAAATCAATTCAAACGGTAGAGCGGTAAAGCAAATGGCTGATCAAGCGTCTACTGTAATTGAGCACACTTTGAATTATGATAAGACTTTCAAGAACGGAAATAGCTTACAAGCTTTAGCTGCGTTTTCTTATCAAAAATCTACTGATTATTACAGAGGGCAACAAAGATGGGGTATGAATATGACTGCTCCTTCTTCTAATTACAATGCTTACACTGGAGGTGTTACACCAATATATGGTGATAGTACTCAAGTAGAATTACAATCTTATTTCTCTCGTGTAAACTACACAATGAAAGACAAGTATATCTTATCTGGATTGGTGAGAGTGGACGGATCTTCAAGATTTAGCTCTGGTAACAAATACGGTACATTCCCTGCGTTTGGTTTCAAATGGAGAGTATTAGAAGAAAAATTTGCTCAAAATACTTTGGGTAAAATCTTCTCTAACTTCGATATGAGATTAAACTATGGTATTACTGGTAACCAAGAGTTCCCTGCTTATGCTTCTTTAGCATTACAACAAGTGAACTTCAATGGTACAACAAACATTATCACGAACTCTAACCCTAATTTACGTTGGGAGCAAACAACTACACAAGGTGTAGGAGTTGACTTCTCTATGTTTAATGGTAGATTATCTGGTACAGTTGATTACTTCAATAAATCTACAGAAGATTTATTATTCTTGATCAGCTACCCTCAACCAGCAGCTTCTGCTGATCGTTGGGTAAACTTACCAGGAAAAGTAAATAACACTGGTTGGGAATTCAGCTTAGATTATCAATTGGTGCGTCCTGCTTACAGAGGTGCATTTGGTTGGGATGTGAGCTATAATATGTCTTTCTTAAAGAATAAAGTTGAAGGATTCGGATCTACTGTGGTTAACACAGGGGAAGTTTCTGGACAAGGTTTAACAGGTGCTTATGCACAAACTATCCGTGATGGTTCTCCTTTATTCACTTTCGTAATGCCTACTTTCTTAAGATTTGATGCTTTTGGAAATGGTGTTTATGCAAATGGAGCTAAAGATGAATTACAAGGATCTGCTTTACCTACTTTCAACGCTGGTTTAACAAATAACTTTACTTACAAGAAATTAACTGCTAGTGTATTCTTCAACGCAGTAACTGGTTTCTATGTATATAATAACACAGCAAATGCTGTATTATTAAAAGGAAGTTTGAAAAATGCGCGTAACGTAACTAGAGATGTAGTGAATTCAATTGAGAATTCAATCAATCCAGGTAACGTATCAACTCGTTTCTTAGAGAAAGGTGATTATATCCGTTTAGCAAATGCAAGTTTAAGTTATGCAATTGACGTGAAGCAAGGTTCTTTCATCAAAGGATTGAACTTGACATTGTCTGGACAAAACTTAGCCTTGTTCACTAATTACTCTGGATTAGATCCTGAGGTGAACGTTGACAAAGCTAGAGGTGGTGTACCTTCTCGTGGATTTGACTATACAGCAACTCCAAGAGCTAGAACTTTCACTTTAGGTATCAACGCTCGTTTTTAATTTTTATAAATAACATATAACATGAAAAATAATTTTATCAAACAAACAGCAATCTACACCGCTGCTATTGCAGTGAGTTTGGGTGCGGCTTCTTGTTCTAAATTAGATGAGAAAGTGTTTGGTTCTAAGTCTGTTGTCGTTGCAAGTGAAGGTGCTGCTGCTACTGCTGATTTGAAATCAGTATATGAGGCAACCAACACTTTGATTGGACAAGGCAACTGGTTTGCTTTACAAGAGCATTCTACAGACGAGTTACTAGGGCCAACGCGTGGTACTGACTGGGATGACTTTGGTACTTGGAGAAAAATCCATTTACATGCTGTAGATGGTGCACATAATCAATTGTATGATACTTGGAATGGTATCAATAGTGGTCTTTTCAAAGCGACTTTGGTGGCTGAAAAAGGTGCTGCTGCTGATCAACCAGCTGCGAAGTTCTTAAGAGCTTTCCTAGCAACTCAAGTAATGGACTTGTTTGGTCAAGTGCCTTACCGTGCTGCAACAGATGGTCCTGATGTAATCCCTGCAATTAAAACAAGAGCGGAAGCTTTTGATTGGATCATCGCTGATTTGAATGCAGCTATTGCAGCTTTGCCTTCTAAAGTGGCAAAGACAGATAGCCGTTTTGCAACAAAGCAAGCTGCTCAATTTTTGAAAGCTAGATTGTTGTTAAACAAAGCTGTTTACAAACAAGATCCAAAAAATCCAGCTGGATTTAAATCATCTGATTTTGCAGCTGCAGACATGAATGAAGTAATCAAATTAGTGGATGAAATCACAGCAAGTGGATTCACATTGTCTGCTAACTACTGGGATAACTTCGTATGGGACAACAACGCTAAATCAACTGAGTTAATCTATACTAGAGGTGGTGCTGATGCGGATAAAGATCCAAAACATGGTGGCGCAATCAATGTAAACTGGGCAACTGGTATGGGAGCACACTACAATCAATCATTCTCAGGTTGGAATGGTTTCACAACTACTGCTGATTTCTATAATTCATTTGACACTGCTGATAGAAGAAGACAAGCTAATATTGCTAACTACACTGAGTTAACTGGATTCAATGCTGGTTTCATGGCTGGCCAACAGTATACTTATAATAACGCAAAGAATGACAAAAACATTGGCGTTAAAAGAATGGTTTTAGATCGTGCTGGTGGTAATCTAGTATTTACGCCTGATGTTTCTTTATTCTTCTCTACAGAATCAAAAGGTATCAGAACAATGAAATATCCTATGGAGTACAAAGCTTCTGATAATTCTTTCACTGGTAAAAACGACTATGTTTTCTTCCGTTATGCTGATGCATTATTGATGAAAGCAGAAGCGATTCAAAGAGGTGGAACTCCTACTGGTGGAGAAACTGCTCTTTCTATCTTAAATAAGTTAAGAACTCGTTCTGGCTCTCCTGCATTAACTGCTGCAAGCTTGGATGTAATTTTAGCTGAAAGAGGTCGTGAATTATTCTTGGAAGGTGTTAGACGTCCAGATTTGATCCGTTTTGGAAAGTACAACGATCCAGTAAACGAAAGATCTGCTAAGTCTGATGCTTACAAAGTAGTTTATCCTATTCCTAACCAAGCGGTATCTTCAAACCCTAATTTGAAGCAAAACTTTGGTTACTAGGATCTCCTAAAATAGTTTACTATTATAGAAAAGGCCGTGGTTTACCACGGCCTTTTTGTTGCTGGGGAGGTTTTAAAAAATATAAACCTCCCTAGCAACAACTATTATGATTTTAGACCGTGGTTTACCACGGCCTTTTGTTTCCAGGAAGGTTTTTAAAAATATAAACCTCCCTAAAAACAACTATTATGATTTTAGGCCGTGGTTTACCACGGCCTTTTGTTTCCAGGAAGGTTTTTAAAAATATAAACCTCCCTAAAAACAACTATTATGATTTTAGGCCGTGGTTTACCACGGCCTTTTTGTATTTTTATGCCTTACCATACGAACTAGTTTTTATGCAAAAAATATATTTACTCCTTTTCATTCCTTTCATTATTTCGGCTTGTACAAAGTCAAAAGAGGCTCAACTTTTTGAACAAGTAGAAAATAGTGGCATTCAATTTACCAATACGGTGACGGATGAAAAAGATAATAATATCTTCAAATATCGTAATTTCTATAATGGTGGTGGTGTTGGTATTGGTGATATTAACAATGATGGATTGGCGGATGTATTTTTTACTGCCAATCAGGGAGCGAATAAATTATTCTTAAATAAAGGTGAATTTAAATTCGAAGACATTTCTGATAAAGCAGGTTTTGCCAAAAAAGAGCAATGGAGTACAGGTGTCACCATGGTGGACATCAACAATGACGGCTGGTTGGATATTTATGTGGCCAACGCGGGTCATATGATGCAAGAAGATTTGCGTAAAAATCAATTGTTTATCAATAACCATGATTTAACTTTTACAGATAGTGCAGAAGCTTATGGTTTAGCAAATGATGGTTATACTACGCATGCTTCTTTCTTTGACTATGATATGGATGGCGATTTAGATTGTTTTATGGTGAACAATAGTCCTATTCCTGTAAATACCTTGAACTACGCCAACGCTAGGGATATACGTGCAGAAGATTCAGACGTGGCTAATTTCTTAAAAGGTGGCGGTGATCATTTGTATAAAAATGAAAATGGAAAATTTAGAGAAGTTTCTGCGGAAGCAGGGATACATGGCACACTTATCAGTTTTGGATTGGGTGTGACAATTGGGGATGTGAATGGAGATGCATGGCCAGATGTGTATGTGTCCAATGATTTTTTTGAAAGAGATTATTTATACATAAATCAAAAAAATGGCAAGTTTAAAGATGAAATTGAATCTTATACTGAGCACAATAGTATTGCATCCATGGGAACGGATATGGCTGACGTAAATAATGATGGCTATCCAGACATATTCACTACTGAAATGTTGCCCGATGATGATTTTAGATTAAAGACTACAAGTTCCTTTGATAATATTGACATTTATCGATTGAAAGTTGCAAGTGGATTTTACCATCAGTTTATGCATAATGCCTTGCAGTTAAATAATAAAAATGGTAAGTATAAAGAAGTTGCAAGATTTTCTGGTGTAGAAGCTAGTGATTGGAGTTGGGGAGAAATGATCTTTGACGCAGACAATGACGGCTATAATGATATTTATGTAAGTAATGGAATTTATCGTGATTTAACTAACCAAGATTTTATAGATTTTTTTGCAAATACCATGATTCAAAAAATGGTATTGTCTGGAAAGAAAGACGAAATCAGTAGTATCATTGAAAAAATGAGTAGTCAGCCTATTCCAAATAAAATGTTTAAGAATAATGGCGATCTAACATTTAAAGATATGGGCAAAGCCTGGGGGCTTGATATTCCAAGTTTTTCTAATGGTGCTGCATATGGCGACTTAGACAATGATGGTGATTTGGATATGGTGGTCAATAATAATAACATGCCTAGTTTTGTTTTTAAAAATAAGAGTAGAGAAAAGAATAAGAATGGATACATTGGTTTTAAACTAAAAGGTTTGCCACAGAATGTAAATGCAGTTGGGGCAAAAATCAATGTGTTTGTACAAGGACAAATTTTAAGTAAAGAGGTCATTCCTGCAAGAGGATTCCAGTCATCGGTAGATTACAAACAAATATTTGGATTAGGACAATTTAAAAAAATTGATTCTGTTCAAGTCATTTGGCCTAACCTAACTCAAAGTATTTTAAGACTGCAAAAGCTAGACACTTTATACACCATTGAACAAGCTAAACAAGTTGTTAAGCCATTTATAGTAGTACAAGAAAAAATTGCACCTTTATTTGAGGAAGTAAAAGCAAATTTTGAAAAACATACCGAAGATGATCATGTAGACTTTTATGCTGAAAGAATTATTCCAAGAATTCTTTCACAAGAGGGACCGAAAGCGGCGAGTGCTGATATAAATGGAGATGGATTAGTAGATATATTCATCGGCGGCGCGAACAATAAAGGAAGTCAAATCTACCTTCAAACAAGCAATGGCGACTTTAAGCCAAAACCTCAACCAGCATTTACTGCATTTAAAAGTTATGAAGATGTGGCTGCGGTATTTTTTGATGCAGACAAAGACGGAGATATGGATTTGTTGGTTGGGTCAGGTGGAAATAATCGTTTGTCAACAAGCGGCGAGTTGAATCACCGATTGTTCTTGAATGATGGTAAAGCTAATTTCACACATAGCCCAGATGCCTTTCCGGTATTTGAATACAATACAGGCGTTATAGTGCCGTTGGATTATGATCTGGATGGAGATCTTGATGTATTTGTGGGTGCCCGAAATACGCCATTGAGATATGGAGTGACGCCAGCGAGTGCATTATATCAAAATAATGGAGCAGGTCAATTTAAAGATGTCACATCAACAGTGGCACCGGATTTTGCAAAATTAGGCATGGTGACGGCTGCTGTATGGAGTAAACTCACTAGTCAAAACAAGTCAAGCCTAGTGGTGGTTGGAGAATACATGTATCCAATCGTCTTTTCTTTTGAAAAAGGCAAAATGACTGAACAGTTGACTAATCTAAAGGATATGCACGGCTGGTGGCAAACCATCCATATAACTGATTTAGATGGAGATGGATTTCAAGATTTAATCATTGGGAATATGGGAGAGAATGGGTATTTAAAACCTAACCCATCTGCTCCTGTTAAGTTATGGATCAATGATTTTGATGGCAATGAAAGTCTTGATAAAATTTTAACTAGAACAATTGAAGGCAGAGATGTTCCTGTATTCTTAAAAGGAGAAATGCAAGAACAGATTCCGTTATTAAAAAAGGAAAACTTGAATTATGAAATTTATGCAAAAAAGTCTTTTCAAGAATTGTTTAAAAAAGAACTAATAGAAAAAGCAACCATGAAATTATATGACTATACTAGTTCAATTATAGCTTGGGGTAAAGGAAATGGTCAGTTTACTATTCAACGATTACCAAATGAAGTGCAATTCTCTTCTTTAAATGCGATAGTCAGCACTGATGTAAATGCAGATGGCAAGTTGGATGTTGTAATGGGTGGTAATCAATTTGGATTCCTTCCTCAGTTTGGTAGATTAGACGCTAATTATGGCTTGGTATTAATCAATAAAGGGAAAAGAGTACTGGAAGTAATGGAAGATAAGCAGTCAGGCTTGGCTATTACAGGACAAGTTAGAGATATGCTTTTGATTCAACAACCAACTCAACAAAGGATCTTATTTTTAAGAAACAATGAGTTGCCTGTATTCATGAAATTAAAATAAACTTATGTTGTTCAAATATACAAATAGCATGAAACAGACCATGTCAATCTTGGCATTAAGTGTGCTACTTTTTGCATGTAATAAGTCTTCAAAGGAAGCGCCTTTGTTTGAGGCTTTATCAGCAGCGCAAACTGGCATTCAGTTTGAAAATAAATTACATCCCAATGAGCAATTTAATATGTTTCATTATATGTATTATTATAATGGAGCTGGGGTAGCTACTGGAGATTTTAATAATGACGGAAAGGCGGATATCTTTTTTGCTTCTAATGAAGGGGACAATCAATTGTATTTAAATAAAGGCCAATTGAAATTTGAAGAAGTAAGTAAACAGGCACAGATTCCACAGGATAGTGCTTGGAATACAGGCGTGTCGGTGGTGGATATAAATAATGACGGATTGTTAGACATTTATATTTGTAGGTTAGGAAATTTTGAAAAATTTATTTCAAAAAATCAGTTATTGATTTGTCAGTCTATTGAAAATGGTATTCCAAAATATAAAGAGGCTGCTGCTGAATATGGCTTAGATTTTTCAGGCTTTAGTACACAAGCAAGTTTCTTTGACTATGATCAGGACGGAGACTTGGATGTATTCTTATTAAATCATTCGGTGCATCAGAATGGAACATTTGCTCCTAGAGCGAGTTTTATGGGTACATTTGATCCATTGTCCGGAGATCGTATTTTCGCCAATAATAACGGCCATTTTGAAGATGTAACCAAGGCATCCAAAATCAATAGTACAGCTATTAGTTACGGACTTGGTGTGGTGATGAGCGATATTAATTTAGACGGCTGGGTAGATATTTATGCTGGTAATGATTTTCATGAAAATGATTACCTATATATCAATCAAAAAGATGGCAGTTTTAAAGATGAGCAAAAAGAAAGGCTCATGCATACTAGTCAATACTCTATGGGAGTAGACGTGGCTGATTTGAATAATGACGGATTCCCTGAAATTGTTTCTATGGATATGCTGCCTAAAGATCCATATATTTTAAAAAGATCTTTAGGAGAAGATGATTATGATATTTATCAATATAAAATTTCTGTTGGCTATGATTATCAATTTACCCGAAACAATTTACAATGGAATCGTCGTAATGGCAAGTTTAGTGAAGTTGGCATGTATGCGGGCATGTTTGCAACGGATTGGTCATGGGCAACCTTACTGATGGATTTTGACAACGATGGATTCAAAGATATTTTTGTAGCAAATGGCATTCCTAAAAGAATGAATGATATGGATTATGTGAATTATGTATCCAATCAAGAGATTCAAGAAAAAATTAGGGACAATAAGATGGGCGAAAAGGATATGGCACTAATTGATCGTTTCCCAGAAATCAAAATACCAAATCAGTTTTTTTTGAATAAAAAGAATTTATCTTTCGACGATAAAGAGAAAGCGATTGTCAACAATCCATCCTCTTATTCAAATGGTGCAGCTTATGCAGATTTTGACAATGATGGGGATCTAGATTTAGTTGTCAATAACGTGAATGACAAGTCTTTTATTTATGAGAATAAAACTAATAATGATAGTACTGCACATTCCGTTTCGGTGACATTAAAAGGTGCCGATAAAAACATCAATGCGGTAGGTGCCAAATTAGTTTTGTTTACACCTGGTGAAATTAGAACTTATGAGAAATTCCCTGTAAAGGGATTCTTGTCTAGTATGGAGATACCCTTATCCATTGGATTAAAAAATACAAAAATTGATTCTGCATTTTTAATTTGGCCAGACAATAGTTTCCAAAGTATTCAACCCAATGAATTCAAGAAAAAACAATTGGTATATAATTATCAAATTGGATTGCCAAAGTTTAATTATGATTTAATTAATCAACATTGGCCGCAACAAACTAAGCAAGCAATAGACTTAACAGCTAGTTCTGGTATTCGTTTTAGGCACCAAGAAAATATTTTTCAAGAATTTAATAGAGAGCAATTAATTCCTCAGATGAACTCTACGGAAGGTCCTGCCTTAGCAGTAGGGGACATCAACAAAGATGGATTAGAAGATATTTTTATTGGCGGCGCAAGAGGTTTTAGTGCAGCCTTATACTTACAACAAACCAATGGCAAGTTTACCCTATCAAAACAAGAAGCTTTTCGTTTAGATAGCAATTATGAAGATGTTTGTGCAGTATTGGCTGATGTGAATAAAGATGGACTTCAAGATATTATTGTTGGTTCAGGTGGAAACGAATATTTTGGTAAAGATAAACATATGATGCCCAGGGTCTATTTAAATAGTACTAATGGGCAGTTTAATGTGCTACAAAATGCCATCCCTATTTACAACCAAAGTTCGGCCATTATTGCTCGTGACTTTAATCAAGATGGCGCAATTGACCTTTTGATCACAAGCAGGGTCACTGCGATGGATTATGGGGCACCAACAGATTCTTATTTACTATACAATACAGGAGATGGGCATTTTAAAAACGTAACGACAACGCTGGCGCCAGATTTAATAGGGATAGGTTTCATTACAAGTGCAACAGAAATGGATGTCAATAAGGATGGTCAAATGGAGCTTCTTTTGACCCATCAATGGGGCGGAATTGATGTCTTCTACCCATCTACAAAAAAATGGAAGAAGGCAATTGCTACCAATTTGCCAGGATGGTGGAATTTTACCTTACCAATAGATGTAGATGCTGATGGAGATATGGATTTTATCGCAGGTAATTTGGGTTTGAATACAAGATTGAAAGCGAATGAAAAAGAACCTATTACCATGTATTATAATGACTTTGATGACAATGGTAAATTTGAACAAATTATCACCTTTTATCTACAGGGGAAGGAGATTCCTTTTGCTAATAAAGATGAGATTCAAAGACAGATACCTAAGATTAAAAAATCATTCTTGTATGCAGAAGATTTTGCAAAGGCAAACTTGTATGATATTTTTACTAGAGAAAAATTAAAGTCATCTAAAGTAAATTATGCCTATCATTTTGCCAATACTTTATTTATTAATAATGGCATGGGTCAGTTCACCGCCAAAGTATTACCTTGGGAAGCACAAATCTCTGCCTATAAAACAGCCATTAAAGTAGACGTAAATGGAGATCGTTTACCAGACGTATTAATGATGGGGAACTTCTATGATAACAATGTGCAAATGGGCAGGTATGATGCTGACTATGGCACGATACTGATCAACACTGGAAAACAAGACTTCATTGCTGAATCAATGAATGGTTTAAGCGTCAAAGGTCAAGTGAGGCGAATAGCATCATTACAATTGAATAAGCAACAAGCTTATGTATTGGCCATGAACTCAGATAGCCTAAGAGTAATTGGATTTAAATAAGACAAAGCAAACTAAAAAATTGGGTAATTGATAGTAGAAGTCCAATTGTTAGGATTTTTTTCCAACAATCTGTTGGTATTATAAATAATAAACGGGATCGCTGGAGATGATTTTTGTTTATCATTGATAAAATGCTTAGTGGCCTCAAAAGCTTCATTGACTTTGGATTGATCTCCTTTTACTTTGACAGAGAGTAAATTACCTAATACCATTTTTTTAATTGTAAAACCTGCTTTTACTGGTATATCTCTTTCAATTGGTATGGCCACTTGAGTATACACTTCATTTTCATCCATTCTTGTAATGTTGACCATAGGAGCGCCTTTGGCTTTGCCATTTTGGTCATTAATTTGTTGCTCTAAAAGTGCGACCATCTGATAGATTTGAACAAGAGATGGGGTGTCATTAAGTGTTTGATCTATAGCAATTAAGCTAGAATCTTTCACCCGTGTTTCTACAATATCGAAGCCATAAATTTTTTTACTATCATTATAATAGTTGCCTGCAGCAGACAATACTCGCTTCAATTTATTTTCTATTTTTTTTGCAAAAATATAATATTGTATCCTTGCGACGGGTGACCATTGCTTATTGTCCATGGTGGTTTCAAAGCTAATAAGGGCAGTTTGCTTTTCCCTAGCCATCACTGAGAATACAATTGGCACTTGAATGCCATCTTGATTTAACGCTGTTTGAATAGTAGCCACCAAGCTGCCTTTTACTTTCAATACAATATCTTCAGGCAACCATTCCTGCCATTTATCAGTCTGCATGATACCCCTGTTTACACTTGTTACTGGTTGATAGACTATTTGATTGCCTTTAATTATGATTAGATTAGGGATCCATATATAAATTATACCAAGGCTCAACACTATGATTGCCATGGAATACAACATCATTTTTCGCATAAATTCACTTTATTTGGAAGTCAAAATTACAGATTATAAATTGGACATTTTTCAAATAAAAGTTATAATTTAGGCTATTGAAAAAAATAGGCGCCATATTATTTCTGGGTATTTTGCTCTTTAACGGTTTCGGATACCGGTTGGTATCGAATTATTTTGACCAAAAAGCAGCTGACCAATTGGTTGAATTAATTGAAGTCAATGATTATGACGAAGCGTATTTGGTAACGATTAAGACGCCAATTAATTTGCCTTATTATGCCAATAATCCTCAATTTGAGCGAGTGGATGGGGAGATTGTTATTAAGGGAATTGTATATCAATATGTACAAAGAAGAATTTACAACGACAGCCTTGAATTAAAAGTGATACCTAACCAAGACCGTTTGCACATTAAAAATGCAAGAGAAGATTTTTATAAATTAGCACAAGATCTTTCCAATACAGGCACAGAAAAAAAATCGATGCCTTTTGGTAAGTCAATGGCAAAGTTCTTAAGCTTTGATTACATAGAACAAAACAATAGCTGGCATTTAGCTCCAGCAAATTTGGCGAATGTAACGACTGGTTATCGTTACAAGGCGCGTTTAATAAGCAATTATTTAACGATCCAAGGACCTCCTCCTAAAACGATTGCGTAAAGATTGCTTCTTGCAATAAGGTTTTGCGTCTGCAAGACTATCATAATTCGTATGCATGCTTATTTTAGCCATGTCATTCTCTTATTTTACTTTCAATTGATATTAATGAATAAATTATTCGCAATATTGCTATATGCAATATCCTTGGTGGCGTGTAACCAATCTAATGAGTATAAAAAAATTACTAGCAATCCAGATTTGTACGCCTATACAGTACATGAATTAAATCAAGTAGTCATGGGTAATAATTTTAGTCCAATTGTGGCTTCTAGAAATTATGCTTATGCAGCTATTGCTGGTTATGAAGTCATAGCGGCAGGATCGCCAGCTGAATACCAAAGTTTAGCAGGTCAATTAAAAGGGTTAACAAGTTTACCTGAGCCAAAAGACACAGTCAACATTGATTTTCCTTATGCTGCATTAGTAGCTTTTTCCACTGTTGGCCAGGCAGTCACTTTTCCAGAAGGAAGTATGCAAGATTATACTGATAGTTTAAGAAAACTAGTGAAACAAAATGGGATGTCAGGCAAAATGATTGAAGCATCTGAGGCATTTGCAAAGGAAGTGAGTGGAGCCATTATTGCATGGAGCAAAAAAGATAATTATGCTCAAACAAGAAGTGCTGAAAGGTATACTGTAAAAGACTCCCCAGGTCGTTGGGTTCCTACGCCTCCTATGTATGCTTCTGCTGCTGAACCTCATTGGGCTGAAATTAGAACCATGGCAATTGATAGTGCAAGTCAGTTTAGACCTTCACCTCCACCAGCCTTTAATGTAAGGGATAAAAATAGTGAATACTATAAACATTTGATGATGGTGAAAAATGCAGGAGACAGTTTAACTGAGGAGCAAAAGCACATTGCTAATTTTTGGGATGACAATCCATTTAAGGTGAATGTGACTGGCCATGCTATGTTTAGCACCAAAAAGTTTTCGCCTCCAGGACATTGGATGAGTATTGTAGGTATCGCCAATAAAACAGCAAAAAAAGATTTTAATACTGCAGTTTATGCGTATGCAAAAACAGCTATTGCTTTATTTGACGCATTCATTCATACATGGGATGCAAAATATACTTATAAAACAGTGCGTCCAGAAACGGTAATCAATAAATACATTGATCCAAACTGGCGACCACTTTTACAAACGCCTGCATTTCCAGAATATACCTGTGGACACTCTACAATTTCTTCTGCAGCAGCAGAGGCTTTAACAAGTGTTTATGGTGATAATTTTGCTTACACAGATTCTACAGAATTAGAATTTGGTATTGAAAACAGGAGCTTTAAGTCATTTAGACATGCAGCGGATGAAAACAACTGGGCACGTTTTTATGGTGGCATTCATTTTCATAATTCTTGTATCACAAGCACCGAAAAGGGGCAGGCACTTGGAAACTATATTGTTTCTAAATTAAAAATGAAAAAGTAGCACTTAATTCATCGAATTAGAAAGTAGTATCCTTTTAATGTGATACTAAAACTGTGTTTTGTAGTTTATGCCACACATATCTACAGAGCCATACAGTGATGTATTGCTTTTAATCAAACAAAACAAACTCATGAAAAAATCAATCTTCATATTGGCACTAGTATGCCTTTGCTTTATCAATCAGTCCCACGCACAAGGTTGCGTTGCTATCAGAACTGTAGGTGGATTATGTACGATGGAACATGCAGGAGTGCATCAAGAAGATAGTACTAAATGGACATTTAATATGAATTACAGGTATTTTAAATCTTACAAACATTTTAATGGCACAGACGAACAAAAGTATAGAGTAGCTGAAGGTTCAGAAGTCATCAACTATAGTAGTGTAATTGATTTTGCTTTAACAAGAATTATCAATCAAAAATGGATGGTTGGCGTAAGCGTTCCATTGGTCAATTATGATCGAACGTCAAAATATGAACACTTGGGCAATTCAAGTCCTTATCGTTTTGCTACATCAGCAAGAGGCTTAGGAGATATACGCCTTTCTGCTTATAGATGGTTGATCGCACCTAGCGTAAGTAAAAAAGGAAATCTAATGGCAGGGTTGGGTGTTAAATTACCTACAGGGAATTTTAAGGTACAGGATGAATTCCATTACCAGGCAAATGCAACAAGACTTGGGTATGTTGATCAGTCTATTCAACCAGGTGATGGAGGGTTGGGGGTGACAGTTGAGTTAAATGGATTTAGACAAATTAATGCTGCATGGAGTGTCTATGCGAATGCCTTTTATTTATTGAATCCAAGAGACAACAATGGTGTAAGTACTGCAAGAGGTGGAACACCCACTGCAACTGCAATCAAATACACTTCCAATGTGATGAGTGTGGCAGATCAGTATATGCTTAGATCAGGTTTAAACTATAATCATCAAGCTTGGGCTTATTCATTAGGACTAAGATTCGAGTGTATTCCAACATATGACTTGATTGGTAAAAGCACGGGTTTTAGAAGACCTGGGAATATTTTATCAGCTGAACCAGGTATGACTTATATGTATAAGAGATATAATTTTTTTCTGTATGCACCTGTAGCATTAAGACGTGAACGACCTCAAAGTTATGCGGATATTTTAAGGACTAATGATACTGGTATTTTTGCTAGGGGAGATGCTGCATTTGCAGATTATAGTATCAATGTAGGTATGAGCTATAAATTTTAATTTCACTAGAGCAAAAAAAGGCCAATCAAATAAATGATTGGCCTTTTTGTATCATAGAGTCAAGCTTAATCAACCATTTCTAAAATAGCAAATCGATAACCTCCTAATACAAAATATTCATTGTCATGACCAACTGTATGTGTTATACCAGTCCAATGATCCAATAATTTAATTGGTTTTTGCCCGTGTTCTTTAAAGGCGAACCAAGTAACAAAAGAGTCTGTGGCTTTGTAGTTAAACAAGCAGAATAATTTTTTGTCTTCAAAGGATCGAATCAAACCAGCTACATGAATATTATGTGGTGTCATCCAAGTCACATTTTTCATATCGCTACAAATGGGCAAGGCCTTTCTAATTTGAATTAGTTGTTTAGTTTCATTAAAAATTCGATGCTCCATACTGCCTTGCTGGTGACGTTGCTCATTTTTCTTCCAGTCAATGATGGGGCGATGCATCCATCTATTGTCATAGCTTTTACCCGTATCATTTAAATAACTATAATCATTTGTATAAGCCATTTCATCCCCATAATACAACATTGGAATGCCGCCCATAAACATGGAATGCGCTTGCATTAAAATAATTTTTCTTAAAGCATTTTCAATTTCTCCTGCATTATTCCATTCCTTAGCTTTTTCTAATCCACAAAGAGAGGCAAGCGATCCACTTATACGTGCATCATTTGTTTTTGGATTGACAGAAAATAAAGCACCAGCAGCAACAGATCCATCGTGATTACCAGAAAAATAATTTTTTAAATAAGTTCGATGGTGGTATGGATTAAATCCTACACGTGCAATCATTTCGTCGTCATAACCTAGTCCAATATCATCATGACATCTGGTATATGAGATCCAAGTGCAGCCAAAAGGTTTTTGTAAAATGTCATGTTGTGCGGTCAACATAATTCTTGTATCACCAGTTGCTAGTGCATCCCATTGTAATGCCATTTGGGTTGCATTGTAGGCTACATCACATTCATTTGCTGTATAGTCATCTGTTCCAAAGTATTTGATGATCTCTTTTGGTGCAACAATAGCTTCGCCTAATAAAGCCATACCAGGACTTGTTACTTGTGTACATTGCTTAATCAATCTAAGTAAGGTATGTGCTTTGGGTAAATTTTGACAAGTCGTGCCTAGTTCTTTCCATATAAATGCAGGCGCATCAATACGTAAAATATCTACACCAAGATTGGCATAAAATAAAATAGTATCCATCATGGCTACCAATACTGCAGGATTGCTATAATTTAAATCCCATTGGTAATGGTGAAACACTGTCATTACCCATTTGTCGCATTCAGGTACATAGGAAAAACTTCCAGGCGAAGATTCGGGAAAAATTTCTGGCATGGTTTGATCTAATTGATCTGGAATCCCACGATCATTGTAGAAGTAAAAAAAATCTTGGTAATAGGGGTCGCCTGCTTTCGCTTTCTGTGCCCATTCGTGATGGTAGGAAGTATGGTTCAATACTATATCCAACATTAAAAACATGTCAGAAGTATTCATATCAGCAATTAAATTTTGGAGATCTTTTATGCTACCAAATCTACTTGCTACTTTCCTGAAATCTGATACAGCATAACCACCATCACTCTCACCTTCTGGACTTTCAAAAATTGGCATCAAGTGTAAAAAGTTTACACCCAATTCTTTAAAGTAATCTAATCTTTTTTGTAATCCTTGTAGGTCTTCACTAAAACGATCTACATACAAACTCATCCCTGTAATTTCGTTGCTTAAAAACCAATGACCTTGTTTGGTTTTTAAGCTATCTTTTTTTAATAACACCGGAGATCGATCTTTGTATTGTTGGATGAGTGTGCACAATAGTGCTTCAAATTGTTCATTTCTTCTTGGATGCCAAGCATAGACTTCGTCAAATAAATTTTCGATGACATCTAAATGTGCAAAGAATCTATGGCTAAAGTCTTTATCCTTTTTTTTAGCGTCTATATTATATTTTGCTAATAAGTCAGTTCCAAATTGGTGTAATGGGGTCAGGTTCACAGTGCGCTTGCAATTTAAGAATTGAAAATAGTATTGTTTAAATGTTTGAATGCCTCCATGGCACCCATGTATTCGCAGGTTCTTGCACCTGCTTTATTGGCATTGGTGATGATTGTACGCCATGTTTCAATAGACATGTTTGTTATATCTGTTGGTTTCGTGCCCAATAGTTGGTATAAAACAGCTCCTACAAAAGCATCACCTGCTCCTGTTGCATCAACGGGCGTTATGGGAATACTGCTAATCATTTCTGTACCGTATTTGGTTGCTAATAGTGTCCCTTCTTTGCCTAAAGTAATAGCAAATACTGCATTGGTCTTTGCGCGTAAAGCATCAGTTGCCTCCTGCACAGTATCAAGGCCTGTAATCAACATTGCTTCTTCGTCACTTAATTTAAAAAAATCACATGATTGAATAAAATGCCAAGATTGTGTTACAAAACTGCTCGTATTATTTGGAAATAATAAATGTCTATAGTTTGGATCAAAACTAATTAAAGCACCTGCAGCTTTTGCTTTATCCAATAGATTGATATAGGTAGCTTGTAAAGGGCCAGGCAGGAATCCAGTGGCTGAACCAAAATGTACGATGCCGTATTCGCTTAAATCCAAATTCGATAAATCTGAAATGGAGAGTTGTCCATCTGCACCTCTGTTGAAATAAAAATCGCGTTCTCCATCTTCCATCAGTGAAACAAACGCAAATGTCGTAAATGAGTTTGGGTCTTGAATAACCCATTTTGTAGACACGCCCATTTCATTAAGTAAATCAATCAAGTGTTGTCCAAATGGATCCTTGCCTACTTTTGCTGCCATGTCAACTTTCCCTCCAAGTGCTGCAATCGCTGCTGCTACATTCGCTGGCGCACCACCTGCTTTCTTTAAAAAATTTTGACCATCCGCCAAACGACTTCCTCTGTCTGTACAAATCATGTCAATCAATGCCTCTCCAATACACAAAACTTTCATGTTAAATTAATTTAAATCAATGCTTTTGTTAATGTCCACCGCCCATTTGTATAGGAGCGTTTGTATTTTCTTTACTGCCTGAACTTTTAATAAGCAAAGTTGCTACTGCTGCAATTAATAAAAAAACGCCTGCAAAGCTTATCGCTTTGCCTGGGTCATTGTTTAGAAAATGTTTTAATACATAGCCAAAGCTCAAATTTTGAATCAGCATTGGAATAACGATCATCATATTGATAATGCCCATGTACACGCCATATCTTTCTTTCGGTATTTTATCTACGACTAACAAATAAGGAATACCCATCATGCTTGCCCATGCAATACCAAAGCCTGCCATAGGAATAAATAATAAATTTTTATCGGTGATATGAGGGAAGATTAAAAGTCCAACCGCAGCCATGATCAAACAGATGACATGGATCATTTTAGGACTTATTTTTTTAGCCAACCAAAGTAAAAAGAAAGCACTTGCAAAAGTGACAATATTGTACCATCCATTTACTAGCCCCGACCAGCCAACAGCTTCGTCATAAGCTGGATTGTTTTGATAGACCGTGGTGTTCCAAACAGATTTAGCGATACTCTTAGAAGCGTTTTGCCAGTAACAAAAAAGCGCATACCATTGAAACAAGTACACCAATGCTAATTGCCACATTACTTTTGGCATATCGCCAATGGCAGCACCAATTTCTTTGAAGGGGGTCAATACATTTATTTTTTCGGCTTTTAAAATCCTTAACTCTTCCTCTGTTGGGGGGATCTCTGGCGTCTTGTAAACTGACCAGCCAACTGTTGCAATAGAGCAAATACTTCCTAGGAAGAATGAGGCGTATACCCAATAAGGTAAACTACCGTAGGTGCCTGGAATATTTTTTTGAAAAACAAATAAAGAGATGTTTGCTAAAGTAATACCTAGTCCAGTGAAAAAACTTTGTGTTAAAAATCCCGCTGCATGTTGTTTGCCAGGTAATTTATCAGCAATAAAAGCACGATAAGGTTCCATAGCTGTATTGTTCGCAGCATCCAAGACCCATAATAAGCCAACAGCCATCCACAAAGCGCTACTGAATGGATAAAGGAATAAACAGATACTACATAATAAAGCCCCAATTAAGAAGTAAGGTTTACGTCTGCCAAATCTCGGTGACCAAGTTTTATCACTCATGGCCCCTATAATAGGTTGTATGAGTAAGCCAGTCATAGGGCCAGCAAGGTTTAGCATGGGGATTTGGTCGGGACTTGCACCTAACATATCATAAATGGGGTTCACAGCGGATTGTTGCAATCCAAAGCTGTACTGAATTCCTAAGAAACCAACATTCATGTTGATGATTTGCGAAAAGCGCAAATGGGGTTTAATAGACATAGGATGGTGTTTAAGCAATGCGTTCACTAAATATAGTGATTTTGTCATTTTTCACATGAAGTGTAGCACCTTAATTAGACATTTTAAGGCTATTTTTTTTAGTGCAAACCTTTGCGCTTTGTATCTTTGCGATCAACCTCTACTTTTGCCAATGTCAATTCCCATACAATACCAAAAATCCCACGTGATTCAAGGTCTTAGGTACCACTTTATTAAACAATCCGAAATCAAGGGTTTAATGTTATTTGTCAATGCCTATGCGATTGTTACTGCGGCACTATTGTTTTATAAAAAAATCAGACCTGAGCTTTTTTTATTAGGTTCATTCTTGTGGATTGTATTAATGGTATTCTTCTGGTATCTCTTGCCATGGCTGTTCTATAGAAGAACACAGATGTTCAAGCAAGATTGGACTTTTAATTTTAATGCAAGTGGTGCCAGTTTGGTATCAGAAAACGGCAGGGCAGATTGGACCTGGAACGAAGTGACCCGATTTTTTGAAAGCCCAATGTTTTTTCATTTCTATTTTGCACCAAAATCCTTTTTTATCCTACCCAAGGAGCATTTTAGCTTTGATGACCAACAAATAATCAGGGGTTATTTTAAAAATAATTAGCAATTGTTAGCATTTTAAGCCAATTTCAGCCTTTATAGGGCTAAAAAAAGCAGTTCTTACAAATGATTATAAATTGTGAAAACAAAAAAACAAATAAACTATTGGTATTTTAACAAAAAGTATATTTTTGCCGCGTAAACAAAAACTTTTTACAATGTCAGACATCGCAACTAGAGTTAAAAAAATTATCGTTGACAAATTAGGAGTTGATGAAGCAGAAGTTACAAACGAGGCTTCATTTACAAATGATTTGGGCGCGGATTCATTAGACACAGTGGAATTAATCATGGAATTCGAAAAGGAGTTCAACATTTCTATTCCAGACGAACAAGCAGAAACTATTACTACTGTTGGTCAAGCTGTTGCTT
>JACCDN010505664.1_pt1 | contig 25520 bp, 26 predicted proteins | sample 7441691 | NCBI WGS metagenome assembly JACCDN01 (sample SAMN15323439, study PRJNA562643) | freshwater metagenome | isolation source: river surface water | place: USA:Blue River Watershed | collected 2017-08-16 | reverse complement strand
GAGATGGAGATTGCTTGGCGTCAGTGCATCAAAAATGGCGGCAGCCCAGACTTCATCATTGCTGGAGGCAAATTCATTGATGCTTATAGAGCCCAGGTGACTATTACTAATATGGCGAATGCTGGAGAAAGTAAGTTCATTGATGCTGGTGTGGGTGTTGGGGTCAATACAGGCCTTTCATTCAAGGGTGTAGAGATCATCTGGGATCCACAGTTCGAAGAGTTGGATGCTATGAGTTCGACTGCCCATTGGAGTGAGCGCTGTTACTTCCTCAATACACGCTATTTAAAGCTTAGAGATGACGATCTAGACATCGTTGCACCGATCAGACCGCATGACACCTTGGCGATGTATGCCATGGTGAATCTTCGCTGCGCCTTATCAACATCAAGAGCTAATGCCCATGCGGTATTGCGTATTACAGGAAGCTAATCATGAACCCAATAAATATCAAGTTCTCTAGAGTGCACGTTAGGAGAGATGCCTACACCACGACAGTGGTGGATGTGCCTCCTCATGAAATCCCTATCCTTAGAAACATCTTTGGTAAAGAAAACCTCTTAATTGAAGAGAGTGATCAAGAACACCCCATTCATATCCAACATGAATATGACCGCTTATCTTCTAAGTATTGTTACGAGATCGTCTCTAAGGTGTATGGGGAAGACGATGGTGAAAGACTCATGGAGCAAATTAAACAGGCAAACCTCAAAGAACCTGTTGCACAGGAGTCCAAACCAAAAGCAAGTAAAGGTAGCTAATCGTGCCTGAGAAAGACCCTGGATCGTATAGCTTAGTGACCTATACCTGGGTCTTTCTCTTGGCATTGATGGGCGGATTGGTGAACTTCTTTCATCGGCTAAAGAGAAAGAAGTCAACTTTTAATGGATTCGAGTTTGTTGGTGAGCTCATCACAGCTGCCTTTACAGGAGTCATTACCTTCTGGCTTTGTGAAACTGCCAACGTACCTCAAATACTGACCGCAGCCATAGTAGGCATATCTGGTCATATGGGCAGTAGAGCCATCCTACTAATTGAAAAAAATATCAAGAGGAGACTAGAGCAGTGAGTCTTGTATCAGAGCAGGCTGCCTTTTTACTGGATGTAACTAAGTTAATTAACTTTGCCACGGACGAGGGGTGGGTTGTTACTGGTGGAGAGTTATGGAGAACTTTAGAGCAGCAGGCACTGCACCTAAAGAATGGTAAATCCAAAACAATGTCGAGTCAGCATCTGAAGCGCTTAGCCATTGATCTGAACTTCTTCTGGCAAGGCAAAGTTATCTGGGATGCAAACCTCATTAAACCGATAGGTATGTATTGGGAATCTCTGAACCCCAGAAACAAATGGGGTGGTCACTTCAAGACATTTGTGGATGCGCCTCATTTTGAGAGGCAATACTAGTTTGCAAATTTAAATTAGCTATCTATTTAATACAGCATTTTTGACTGACTGGAGAAGTTCAGAGTCACTATCAATTAAATCTAAAAACTCTTGCTTTGGGAAAGTATTGCCATTCCCACTCATTAATTGAGTTCCATTACATGTTTCACACTTAACAAGAATCTTGCCGTTGATACAGTTTGGACATAGGTACGACATGACCTCTTTTTCTTTTGTAAATGTTCCGCTCCCAAAGCAAAACGGACAGGTTGGTTTTAGGTTGGAGCAAATAAATCTCTCACTAATACTAGTTTTATAAGGTGTATTGAGCCTACCATCATGACATTTTTCACAGTACTCTGCTACTGAGCCAGATTTACATTTTTCACACTTATTTATCGAACAAAGCTTTATTAAGTCTCGAGTTTGCTTTGCAAGTATTTTTTGACGATTTTTTTCTTCTGCTAATGCTGCTTTTTTCTCTGCGATCTCTTTTTGCTTTTGTAAGGCTTGCTCTTTAAGTTTTTCAGTAGCCTCTCTAAGTTTCGCTTCTTCTAATTCCTTTTGAATATTTTCTTGCTTTTCAATAAAGCGACTTCTAATTTTTTTACAAATAGCTTCTATTTCTATTTGACTTATATTTTCTGGTAGATCAGGGGTGTGCTTAAAGAGTAAGGGTCGTATTTCATTTATAAAGACCTTTATCGAGTTTTGAAAGCGCTTAATATTTTTTGAGTTGCCCGCAATTAATGGAAAAGTTTGAATTTCCGACAATCTTTTACTTGTGTCTTCAAAATCATTAAATAGATTAATAATTTTTTCTTCTAGTTCTTCTCGTGAACTTCCTGTGATCGACTGTTCTTTTGTCTCTAGAGGTTGAGTTATGCCTCTACCAGCATTATTTTCAGAGTTGAATGCTGTTTTAGACTTCATATCTTGAAGTTTTTGTTTCCAGTCTTTCATTTTTGCTCTGAACAGTTAATTAACGTATTTCTTTAGCATTTCTTGGACCTCAGTCTTCACCTTGTTTTTGAGATCGGCGGGGCCAAGAATTTCTACATTTGAGCCATGCTTGAGAATATCCATGATCAGTTCAGGATCTTGGCTGTACTCAAACTCTAAAACATAGGAGCCATCTTTTTCGAAGTGGCTGCGTTGTTCTGGGTGCCAAGACTCCCCTGAAACCCATCTTGCTGCTTTTGGACTAAATTTAAGTTTCGCTGTCTTATCTGCTCCGCCAGAGAAGATGCCGTAACTCTTTGTGAAATGCTCATTCATGTCCTTATCAGAAATGTCTTTGCACTTCTCATTGAGTAAAACCACATCTCGGATGCCATCTAGCGAGAAGCTTCGTAAAGCTTCTCGCTTATGACAATAAGCATCTAAATACCAGTTTTCTCGATAATGAATCAAACGCTGAGGTGACACCTCACGTTCCTCGACTTCATCACGCCCCTTTGTATAAAAAAGAATCTGAATCATTTCTCGTTTGAGTAGGGCATTACCAATATCCGCGAAATACTTACTAGAGTTCTTTCTGGATCCCATGCTGATCAATTTGATGCGCTTACGCAACTCTTTAGAGGTTGTTTCACCATTCCCTAGAATCGCATCGATTCTGGTCATCAGTGGCGCGATATGAGGGCCAATGAGGCCGCCTTGGTCCAAAGAAGCTAGAAGATGATTCATGGTCACAAGGGCAGTGGTCTCTTCTTGAGAAAACCACATGCCATGCAGTTCAAACTTAGGACCTGGACCTTGTTTGCCAAATTTATAGCCACGCTCATAAGAATCCCACTCAATCGGAGCATTCAAATTATTCTTCATGAAGGCTAGATCGCGCTTGAATGTCGCCAATGAAATATCTAGCTCTTGTAAAAAGGCATCCGTATTCACAACCCCACGACTATTGAGTAGGTTGTATATCTTGTAAACGCGCTCCATGTTGTTCATAAGCCAATCTCATCTTTAGCACTTTTGATAACTTTAGCACTTTACAGATCAGGTGGCTCATTTTATGAGCTATAGGAAGATGGTTCGATTTACTGATTGTCTTATGTGATACTTAATAAAACTCTTCAATCTAATAAATTTAAATATAAAAAATGAGTTATTTAAATAACTTTTTGGGTGTTGAATGCTGGAAGTGCAAGCAGGGTCATGTCGAGCTTTTGGATCAGATCGATGGTGTTTATCTTGCATGTTCTTGCTACCCAAATTCTTGCCAATTTATTTCCGCATCGCCTATTCAATGCCCAAATTGTTCTGGGGGATCTTTGTTTACTAGATTTGAGGAAAATATCCTATACCTAGTTCATGAGGAATGTGGCTTCAAGTCGGCAGCGCAAGCTTTCGACAACGAGGCGAGCGAACTCAAAGATACAGGAGTTTTAATTGATTACCTCACCACATTGAGTTTTGAGGAAATTAATAGACTTTGGGATGCTGAAGCATGGGCAAACCCGGAGAATCTGCCAATACCAGATAGTTTGGATGAATCAACAGTTAAAGAAATTATTCAGAGGATAAGAAGCGTAAAGTGGAAGTTATTAAACAAGAAGTAATAGTCACTAAATTAACTTTGGTTCTTATTAGACACACACTTGGAAAATTTAATAAATCTTCTTTGTCACATCACTGATATGTTTGATGATTTCAATCTGCTGGTGCAATTTGAATGCCTTTGAATCAGTGCTCAAATATGGATGCTTGATCACCTCTACCAAATCACTGGGAGTGATTTTCAAACTAACGCCCTTGGCCCAAAAGTAATAACCTGTCTTATCTTGGATCGCAATCGCCCAATAATTCCAATCATCAGAATTTGCCACCTGATCTTGGCCATCTAAAAGGCCGCCTTTTGGCACGCTTATAAAAATTGATTCAGTCTTTGTCATATAAATTCCTAATCAGTTAACAGAAATAACTTGTTCTTTAAATTGGCTGCTCTTTGAGATACCCATGCGTAATAAATCAGAAGTCACTGCATCTGGATTCCATGAGCGGTAACCAGGGCGTATGTATGCATCACCCAACTTCACGCCCAGCGCCGGAAAGCCTACAGACCCCATCTCATCCACTGCTAAATCTCCGGGGTGTTGATAGCTCAGCTGCTCGCCTTGGGCATTCACATTGCTCACTGAGTACTTGCTAGCGAACATCAGTTCACAAGTACTTCCATCGAAAGCTCTGGTCAGTTCATCCAAAACCAATAACATTCGCTCTGGATCTTGGGACTCATCTAGTACCGCCACAAAATGTGGGCGAGCACCATTTGAGAGCTTCTTGGCAGTTTCTTTTCTTCTGGCCCACAGGAAAGCTTTATCAGTCTCATATTTCGCTAGGCTGAACCCGGGTCGATCGCCAGTCACCTCAGCATCTGATGGATAAGGATCATGTTGATGAACATAAATCACATCAATCAAACCCTCCTTATTGATGTGCACAGCTAGAAACATGAAGGCTGTGTCATCAATCTGAATCACCACGCCAGAAAAATACTTCCTAGGTGCGTATTCCAAACGACCTACTTCAGCGAAATAGGGTCGGTGCAGGGCACCGATCTTATTGATCATCATGTCGATATGACTCAAGGTCGCATCGGGGCCATCGGCACGATTCGTTTGATGATCACCATCCACCAAGGCCTTGGTACTCAAGGCACCATGCAGATGACTCACATCAAGGGTATTGAAGGCCCGAGCCAAGGCTCGGGCTGCTTGTATGCTTTTAGAAAACTTCTTTTTAGGGTGTTGTGAAGCCATTTTTTGCTCCTTTTTAGCTATGGACTCACTTTAAGTTCAGGCTAGCTCAATACATGAGCTACCCATATCCCAAAATGCGAAATATGCTAATCGGACCAACCATCATTTCTTTCTTACTACCCCTACAACTCTATGCCAACGATCTTCAACATTTCCGTCTTGAAACAGATGTTTACGTACGTATTGCACGTGATTCAGCGGTATTAATTGGTGTGCCCAATCTCATGAACCGTTTCCCAGTCATCAACCATGACCAAGAACTCATACTCAGAGACGCCACCAAATATGACCGACCCCCCAAGCGAAGAAAACTCTTCATTCTCAAATTCTTGAGAAGTACCAACACTTTTTCAAACATCTAGAAAGGTAAATAATGGCTATTGCAACTGAATTCATTGATTTCATCGTGCCCATTAAAGTCATCGAGCAAAAATATCCCGGAGGATGGGCGCAGTGCCTGGATAATCACGCAGATGCTCTTGGAAGAAGGGTGTGGCATGACGAGCATCTCTTTCGAGATGGGGCAATGGGCCCAGCAGACATTGAATACCTTGTGAATTACTGGACGGATCTGGGCTTTACCCCCACCGAAGAGAAAAATGGTCAAAAGGTATGGAAAGATATCTGTGTATTCCAGGGAATCTTGGGTGGCTCAACGTTGCCCTGTGATTGGATTGCTTTTGAACCTAAGCTTCACGCTGCTTACTTAAAGGGTACGCCTGTTGGTGAAGTTATCGGAAGAGTGAGTTACTAAAGTATCAGTCACACCAATTAGATAAACTCACAAATAAGATAAGCAACAAAAATAATACAAACCCCAAGGACCCATGAGAAACTTTCTCTTCGCCATCATTGCTATCTTCGCAGCCAATCTTGCTCAGGCCCAAGGCACCAAAACTACTCAGGCCAGTGAATATGAATCTCTCTCCTCGGTAGAGAGACAAATTGTTCACGTCAAAATCAATGCAGATGGCAGTTCAGAAGAAACCGAAGAGCTCACGATTCTCATTAAAAGTCAGCAAGCGGTTGAATCACGCTCACAAGCTGACATTGCCTTCAGCAGTGATCACCAAACTGTTGAAGTTCTTGAGGCTTACACCATCTTGCCAGATGGGCAAAAAATCAAAGTAGCTGATAACGCTATTCGTACGGTTGAAGATGACTTGGCCAGTGGCGCGACCATGTTCTCGGATCTAAAACACAAAATCATCATATTTCCGAACGTCAAAGTGGGTGCCAAGGTTTATTACAAAATCAAAACTATTGAACACACACCCACATACCCGAACCATTTCTACTACAGCACCCACTTTAGCCCTCACGTCCAATATGACCATGTTGAATACACACTGACTTACCCTAAAAGTATGCCCATGCGCGTTAAAGACAGAGAAGTGCCAGGAGTTAAAACTGAAACTGCTGACAGCATCACCTATAAATTCACCTTCAAACAATCAAATATCAAACTCAGCGAGCCCGTACAGGTATCCACCACAGACTTTGCCCCAGCTTTTTACTTGTCTACCTTTAAAGACTACCTAGAGTACGGCCAGGCATTTGAGGACAGAGCCAAAGACACCACGAAAGTTACCAAGCAAGTCAAACAACTTGCAGAAGAGATCACCCAAGGCATCACTGATCGCAAAGCTCAAGCCAGAGCACTCTATAACTGGGTATCCATGGAGATCCGCTACGTGGCTATTTACATGGGCAGCGGTGGTGTGATTCCCCACAAAGCCGATGACATCATTCGCAATCGCTATGGTGACTGTAAAGACAAAAACACATTGTTCATCGCCTTGCTCAAAGCCAAAGGTATTGAAGCCAGTTCAGCAGTGATCAACTCAGGCAGTGCTTATACATTGCCAGAACTACCAATCTTTAGACCATTCAACCACGTCATCACTTACTTACCAGAATGGGACCTCTACGTTGATACCACTCAAGAGTTAGCCCCCTTTGGCGAACTGGGAGACAACTTAGTTGATAAAACGGTATTACTGACTGGTCTTAACAAGATTGGTAAAACACCTAAGTTAAGCCCAGAAAATAACCGCATCATCACTCACTCCAGCATCAAAATCATGCCCAATGGTGAAATGAAGGGTGCCTCACATACTACCTACAAGGGTAACCGTGAAATCAATGCTAGGTATAGATTCGAGGGACACGTTTCAACCAGTGCCGCCAAAATGGTCTCTGATCAATTATTTAAATTCAGAGAAACCGGTACAGGTAAATTCAAACCCACGGATGTCTACAACCTAAACAAACCCTTTGAGCTCATAACAGAATTCAACCTAGACCCGAACACTAACTTCCCTGGCCCGGGCGCCATGACAGTACCTGTTGGCCTAGCCCCCGGAAACATCATAGCTATCTCGCACAACAAACCAAAAGAAAAGTTCTACTTTCCTTTTGAATGCACCGCTGGTTACACAGAAGAAACCACCATCATTGAGTTTCCTAAAAACACAAAACTAAGCAAAGTACCTAAATCAATGCATCACATTCAACCAGGATCTGAATACATTGCCAGCTATAAAAAGGTGGGTAACAATAAACTTGAAATAAAAAGAAGCCTGAAGCTAGAAAAGAAATCGATGGTTTGCCAGCCTGAGGAATTAAAGTTATGGCAAACCCTTTACCAAGCTATCAAGCAAGATATGAGAAGTCAAATCTTTTATCAGTAATTAAAGTAGGGGCATCAATGGATGAGTCTTTGGCAAAGGGATTAAAAAATCATTTCTTTAGAGAAGTTAATGATGATATTAATCGTGCCCTTAATAATTTAAATAAAATAAAAGTAGGTTCATCATTGAACTCATGGGCAAAGTTTTGCGCTGAAGTTAAAAAAGATTTTAATGATGCGGCAATTGTTATTTATGAGGGTGGTAGTAATAGAAAGCCTTACTTAGCGGTTAATGGTTTGCTAAGAGATGATGAAAATGAAATTAATGATTGGCAGGAGAAATGTATAAGTTCCGTTGTTGCTGTTCTAGATTTTGAGAATAAATTTGTCAAGGTAGAAAGGGCATTTTTCAATATATCAGAGCACACTATTAGTCGAATGTTTCTAAGGTTAAAGTCAGACGACGGCACCCAACCAGTAACAAATAAACAGATTATTGAAGAGCTTAATTTAATACCCTTGTGGACAAACTTTTGGATAAATCTTATTTATGAATTTACTGACGGTTTTAAAAATACCAAAAAATTAACAGCTATTACTCCGATCATTCCATCAAAAAGTGGCCTTTTTTTTGTTTCTTTTAAGAATCTAGAAGTTCCACAAATTGAGATTAGAACGTTTGTAGATGATAGCCATTTAAGGGAAGAGCAGATTTTCATCAAAAAGAATATGTATGAATCCACAAAAGATTTGGCTATTTCACCCCTGGCTTTTTCTCCAATCATTGAAATGACAGGGATTGATTCTTCAGATCTGGTTCATCACATAATCTATTTTAGAGTTGCTGAATCAGCAAAACTAATTTGTAATGAATTATTCAAATCTGTTGAAAATGATCAGTTTAGAGCGGAGTTAAAGTCTGAATTTCAACGATTATTAGTGAACTCTAGGGGCCAAGGGAATCAAGTTCTTTCAGATATGTATTCAAATCATGGGGTCCGTTCTGTCCAATTGCTGCTTAAAAAAAGTCGTTTAAATAAACGTTAGTTGTTGCTTAATCAGACTGGTTAATAAACTCAGCAACAATCTTTTGATTTCTGATCCTGGCAAAGCCTCTTAAGCCACCTTCAATCCTGTAAGAGGACCGTGCGATCTTTTTACTTTTTGGCATTTCAAACAACCAAACCTCGTCACCTTCCTCTAATTCAGCTAAGAAATTACACCACGCCTGATTCAGGTGACCAAATGCCACTTTGGGCGCCATCCCCAATGGGTCATAGATATAACTATCTCGTTCAGCTTCCTCAAGAGTAATTTTCTTGATAAGGTACTCTTTTTTACAATGAAAGTGTGGCCCTCGATTCCGAGTTTTGATTTGTCTTTCTTGCATCTTTTCAATGCCACCCCAAATCAGAATGACCGGCCAAGCAACAGTACAGAGAAGACTTGCTACAGAGTAAACAAGGGTACTTTGTAGAAGCGCCAATATCTGATTTTTAAAGCTTTGAGGCGTCTGAAAATTCTTTCTGTAACTGCTTAAATTTAGATAATCTATAAAAGCCTTGATAACAAAGTAACAAGAGCAGGCAAGACCTATACCTAAGTAAATATAAAGATGCACATGATTAAAGGGTAGGGCAGCCATCCTTAACCACCTCTTCTCAAAAACGGTGGGTAGTCTTCTTCTGATTTTGGAGGTGGGGGCTCATTTTTAACAACTCGGGTGCCTTGAAGGACACCTGCCTTAAATTCAATAAACAAATCTTCTTCATATAAGCTGGCATAACCACCATGAACATAATTTAGAAGTTTTCCTCTTGGACATCTAACTTCGCCGCTGAACCAGTGAGCAAATACACCGTTTGGAAACTCTGGAAACAAATAGTCAAGCCCGACTTTCTTCGGATACTCAAGACATGCGGTCAATTTAATTAGATAAAGTCGATAACCAGTTTCTTCAGACCCTTTAACTTCCCAGTAGCCTTTGTAACCGCGCCAATTGGCAGTAGATGTTGATTCAAATCTAATGCCTCGCTGGATTAAGTAAATATCCAATGGAGTTGAGCACATACTCAACGGCTCTTCTTTAAATAACAGAGACTCTGTTGCTTGAGCTGTCATACTTTCCTTCCATCAACTTCTGGTTATTGATGGTTAAGTATGACAATCACTTAGCTCAAATAATGAGCTTAGGAAGTTTTGTTAATTAAATTAGCAATGCCATTTTCAAGTTTGATCAGATTCGATTTTTGAAGGTTATAAATCACCTCAAGTACTCTCTTTTTATTAGGCAATGTCACACGACGACCATTTTTCTTGATCACTTGAATAACTAAATCATCTATTGCTAGCCGTTTATCCGGAGTGGCTTCTAGCAACTCAATAGCAAAATCACTCTCTGCGAGTTGGTTAGCAGTTTTAACTGCTGCTTTAGGTATTCGATGATCAACTTTGATGGGTTTGGTGTCGAGCGCCATCGATTCTATTTTGGGAACCCGCTTACCAATAAATTGGCAATAGGCGCAGTTGTCATGGCTTTTCGGAGGCGTGTCACTATTCAAGCAAGCAATTAAGGATTTCAAGGTTGGTTCAATCCAAGAACCATTGCCGTCATAGGACAGTAACTTAGTTCTGAACCTCAACACATCATTGAAAGGTGAGTCATCCTTAATGCCATTCGTATACACAAACCAGGCTTGGTCAGATACCTGTAAATCATTGCCACGCAATAACCACTGATAAAACTCTACTTGTCTCTTGTAAGAGATTTGCCAATCAGCATCTAAGCTCACCTCATCAGCTTTACTCGTTGCTTTGTAATCCACTACATAGTGAACCCCAAACATATCCACCCATAGATCATCAATGGCACCAAAAAACTCAATATCACCAAACTGACGAGTAACACCCTTAAAGTTCTCTCGCCATTGATCTAATTTCGGGTGTGAAACAGGAATAAAGCTCAGACCTTCCCTAGCCAATCGAGCAGGAACACCTTTGCCCCTAGATAAATCAAACTCATTCTTAAAAAGATGGTCCACAGCCACGTTCAAACTGAACGGTGGGCCAGAAGGGCGCTTGATCTTGGCTTTCTGGTCAAGCCAAAAACACAAAGGGCACTCAATGAATAGATCTACTTTTGAACGGGAAATTCTCATATTTAATACTTTATCCAAGTGGTAGCTCAAAATATGAGCTATTAAACGAAAACCACTGAAATCTATTTCTTATGCATAAATAGTGGGTGTAAGCCAGCCTTGATCAAAAAGAGTTCCCAGGTCGAAACAGGCATTTTTCTGGCCCCGGATTCCCAATGCTGCCAACCGCGAAGAGTTATATGACAAATCTCAGCACATTCCGCTTGTGTGAAGCCAAGCTTATCTCGAATAGCTTTGATTTTTTCAGGGTCCGGATTACTCATACGAACATTGTACGTAAAAATCAAGGAAAACTTCTAGAATGAAATCCCAATTAAAGGATTGATATGAATACTAGCGTGATGATCGATAGGGAAACTCTTTGCAGACTTCTTGAAGTAAGTCCAGACCATAAGGCTTTTAAGCATGGGCAAATTAGAAGGGCCGCCTCTCATATTGTTAAAACACATGGATATAGATGGGCTTTTGGTGGGGTGGCGATTAATCAAGAAGAAACAATTAAATTTATTCAAATAAGACGACAGTTAAGGCGAGTTGTATTTGAATCCACTGAAAGTTGGCATTCCAATAAATCAGTTGTTTGGGCCCGAATACAAGAATATGTCAAAAGGGTTGGTGCGAGGTATGAAACTAGGGTTTTACTAAGAAAGTTATCGGGACTCTCAGATTTAAAGCAGAAATGACTATTTTGACTGGCTCAAGATTTGAGCTATCTGATTGATATTCTAAAACTATCAATAAGACAAGGAGTAACAAAATGGAGCTTTTTGCAACACAGCACGCAACAGTTAGGCAGCAACAGCGCGGTATTCCGACACACGTTATTGATACTTTAATCAATTATGGCAAAGTAAATTATGACCACCATGGTGCTGAAATACTTACTTTTCCTAAGTCAGTAAGGCAAAAGCTAAGAGATGCGCTACCTAAATCTAAATACGTAGCACTTGAGTCACATTTTGATTGTTATGCAGTCATGAGTGATGGCGTGATTATCACTGTTGGGCATAGAACTAAGCGATTAAAAGGGCATTAATTCAATGTGTAAACATACATTAATTATTAAAGTCATTGGCTTAAGGACGCTTTGAACATTTATAGTACTATCATTTACAAATACTATAAAAACAACATTTGTGACTCATGCCATTAATTAATTAAAAATGCCAAATGCGAATTTCTAATCCACCCGACGCATCTTCATTGATGGCAACTGCTCGTAGTTTTGGCAATTATGATCTTGCGGCAGCACTTGCGGACCTTATTGATAACAGTATTAGGGCAGAAGCAAAAAAGGTTTCAATTATTTTCCAGCCAGTGGAAAAAGATGTTGTGGTTCGTATCAGGGACGACGGAATTGGAATGACTAGAAATGAGCTGGTTGCAGCAATGCGGCCTGCAAGTGCGAACCCAGAAGATCCTCGTGAATTGAATGATTTAGGAAGATTTGGTTGGGGGCTTAAGTCAGCGTCATTGTCCCAGGCTAGAGTGTTATCAGTTGTCTCTTGGAGGGGCTCTGAATGTACCGCTGCTATTTGGGATATTGATAATCTAGAAAATTGGTCAATGGAGTTATTGGTTGGAGAAGAGGCCTTTAAATTATTAGAGTCTTCACCAATCTCAAATTTTGGTACTGAGGTAATTTGGAATAGATGCGATCGTTTGCTAGATCAGGATATTTCATCAAGCTTAGATGAACAGCTTAATGAAAAAATTTCACATGCAAGCAAGCAACTTTCATTAATATTTCATCGCTATTTATCAGGAGAAGTGGGCGGTAAATTTGTAATTGAGATGCAAGGCTATGTTTTGAAGCCCGTAGATCCGTTTATGACTCAACATCCTGCAACTCAAACCGTAGATGAAGACATAATTAAGTTGAGGGGTAAAGAGGAAATAGCTGTGCAGCCTTTTATTATTCCGCATTTTTCAAAGTTAACTGTTGATGAAAGAGAGATGCTAGGTGGAGATGAAGGGCTTGTTAGAAATCAGGGTTTCTATGTTTACAGGAATAAAAGACTCATTATTTATGGAACCTGGTTTCGACTAATGCCACATGGGGAGCTTTCCCAATTAATGAGGGTTAGAGTTGATTTGCCAAATACCTTGGATAAGGATTGGAAAATTACACTTGATAAATCAGATGCCCAACTTCCAGTTGTTTTAAGAACTGGACTCAAAGAATTACTTAGAAAGTTTGGTAAGAGATCCGCTAGTGCTAATAGGAAAAAAGGCGTGGATCTTACTATTGATAAAAAAGAGCCAGTATGGAAAAGAGTTGTATATAACGGCAGAATTCGATACCAGATTAATCGTGATCATCCATTTGTTTGGGAGTTAATAGCTGAGTCCCAAGATTCCGAGATTACAAGAGAAGCCCTTAAGCTTATTGAGTCTTATGTTCCAACAGAATCAATGATTAAAGACCGAGAAATTAATCAGCTAGAACAGGTTCAAGCTATTACTGACCCAGAAATATTCGAAGCCTTGATCGACGCTTGCTTTATGGCATGTCTTCGACAAACTGGAAGGCAGCCAACATTGAAAGAATTTCTGGAATTTGCGATTCAGATGGAGCCCTTTAGCAGTCAATGGAAGTATTCCGAAAGCTACATAAAAAATAACATAAAAGAAAAATGGGGTTTGGTATGAATGAGGCTGAATTTAGAGCAAAGCTGAATTACATTCGTGAGCTTATAGATGCTGATTTAAATGGTCAAAGAGTTGTACCAATTGGATATCTAGACAATGCAGTCAGGCAGCATGGTGTTATTTTTAGTTTATCTGAGAGTGATATCGAGAGATTTGTTAAGCATTTAGAAACAATCTATGGAACTTCTCAAGAAAACGGCCACATACTAAAAAAGAATTTTGTTAAGTGGTATGAAAAAGAAAAGAAAAATATTGATTTCCATTATTGGGATAGGTTGAAAGCCTATTGGATTCAAAAAACAATCCTACCCAAAGCTGTCGTTAATTCTGTAGATGACGTTAGTGATGAAATCATGGAATTCCTCGGAAATCCAAGAGATAAAGACTCTTGGAATAGAAGACGTGGCTTGGTTATGGGTCACGTTCAAATGGGGAAAACTACCAACTACTCTGCTTTGATATCAAAGGCTGCCGATGTGGGTTATAGAATTATTATTGTCTTGGCAGGGCAAACAAATTCTTTGAGATATCAAACCCAAGTTCGATTAGATAAGGCATTTGTTGGTAAGTCATCTGTTAGCGATTCAACACATACAAAAATATACGAAGTTGCTAATATTCTGAGGTATGAAAATCCGAATTACGTACCTAGATATCCATTTTGTGGAACTACGCAATTGTCAGACTTCAATACGGCTACTGCCGGTGCTGTTGGGGCTCATCAAGGAACATTTGCCGAACCAATACTCTTCGTTACCAAAAAAAATCCTAAGGTACTTGAAAAGATTGCGGATTGGCTTAAGGGTTTAAATAATGGAGCTGAGTTGGATGGTCCAATGTTACTTATTGATGATGAGGCCGATAATGCCAGCGTTAATACAAACGCAAACCCAAATCAAGCCACTGAAATAAATAAAAAAATCCGACAAATTTTGAAGACATGTAGGCAGTCTACATATGTTGGGTATACCGCTACACCATTTGCAAATATTTTTATTGATCCAGAATCAGCAGATGAAATGCTAAATGAGGATCTTTTTCCTGCCGATTTTATAAAGTCTCTTGATCCACCTAATAATTATGTTGGCTCGCATCGCCTATTTACAGAAGAGGGGGACTTGCGAGACGCATGCGTTAGACCGATTCCAAACGACTATCAGGATTTGTTGCATCTTAAACATAAATCTAATCATGAGCTTGAAGGATTGCCCCCAAGTCTAAAAGAAGCTGTTATGGAATACATTCTTTTTAGGGCAATAAGACTTATAGATGGTAATGGCACTTCACACTCATCTATGCTAATAAACGTCAGTAGATTTAACTATGTTCAGCAGCAAGTTAAAGAGCATGTAGATGAATTGCTAAAGCTTGCTTCTGATGCCTCTAGATCGTGGGCGCTTACTGATTGGAAGAAATCCACAATATTGAACGAACTTTATCGTGTTTGGCAGCTTGAATATGAGCACGATGTGAGTGTGGACATTAATTGGGATTTGATTAGGACCAAGTTATTGGATGCTATTAATTCAATTCAAACAAAATTGGTAAACATGAAGGGCGTATCAATTGATTATGAAAAAGCCCCGCCTGAAGGGCTGCATTTAATTGCAATTGGCGGCTTAGCTTTAGCGCGAGGTTTGACTCTTGAGGGATTGGCTATCTCATATGCACTTAGAAACATTGGTGCAGCCGATACTCTTTTACAAATGGGTAGATGGTTTGGCTACAGGCCTGGGTTTGAAAAACTTTGTAGGATCCATGCAACTCAAGATTTAATAGATGACTTTGCTTCAATTAGTGAATCTGTTGAGGAGTTACGAGTTGATTTTCAAAGAATGGCGTTGCTCGGTAAGACCCCATTCGACTTTGGCTTAAAGGTTAGGCAAAGTCAGACAGGAATATCAATTACGGCAGCCAACAAAATGCGTTCTGCAACACAAATTTCACTCGCTGAAGACTTTTCGACTAGGCACGTTCAGGCTCACTCATTAAGCGATGATCTAGCAGTAAATAATCGGAATATGAAGTTGGTTGACGAGTTTATGGACAGGCTTAATAAGGACTTCTCAATTGGCTATGAAAACGATTTAAAAAATAAGGCTCTGGTATGGAAAAAAATTCCAGGAAGGCTCGTTATTGATTTTATTAAAAATGTTAACTTTCCTCAGACTGAGTTTGACGTTATTTCTGCAGATGGAACTAGTCTGTTAACTTCTTATATTGAGGATAGGTTGGCTAGTGAATTAAGTGACTGGGATATAGGTATTCCATATATATCGGCAGGCAAAAAGGGGGCAATTAAGTTCCCGATAGAATTAGAAAAACCAGTTTTTTGCAGAAGTAGAAGTGGCACTGTACGAGAATCTGATACGGTCATTAAGGTTAATAAGAAAAATGCTGTTGCCTTCGGTGTCGATGATTTTTGCTTGGGCGAAGATCAAGCAAAATATGAGCAACGCGTTAATGAGCTTATGAAACAGGCTGAATCAAGTGAAGTGGATGAGGTGAGTCCATCTAGAACTTGGGCTCATTCTGTAGCAAGAACTCGTCCACTCTTGTTGATTCACTTTATTCAACTTGATCCACCTGAAGGCTTTGCAATGAAGCTTTCCACAACTGAACCAGTTGTATCAATGGGAATCTTGCTACCGGGAACGGAAATTAAGTGTAAAGAGCGAAAGTACCAAGCCTCTAAGCGTTTAATTTCAATGATTCAAGCCTTACGCGAAGAATCTATTACTGATGAGGTAATCGAAGATGAATGATTTTGAATCTCAATGGAATGTCCTAGGAACAAAGCGTCATTCAGCTGGTAGGCTGAGGGTGTATCCAGATCATCAATTAGATTTTTTTATTGATTACGCCCTAAATGGAAATAGAGAGTTAATCATTGAAGCAAAAGACATTATTTTTAATTTTCCTGAGCTTCCGTTTTTTGAGAATTTAGAAGTAATTTTTGCTCAAACATCTAATGGGTCTAGGATTGGAATTACATTAACTGATGAGCATTTGTTTAAGAACTTCACTGTTATGTGCTTTGACATTGCTGAGAGATCCAAGGTTGGTAAAAACCTAGAGGATTCATTCATGATTGCTCTTGAGTGCCTTAGAGATTGGTCGGAGCTATTCAAGCGTAGGGGAAAGATTGGATTAACCCGTAATGAGGTAATTGGTTTATGGGGTGAGCTACATACACTTGAATCAATACTCCAATCCAATATTGCACCTGATGAGCTAGTGGTCCAAGGTTGGAGAGGTCCAAACGGAGACCAACGTGATATTGGATTTAATAAAACTCGCATCGAGGTTAAGACTCAACTTGCCACAAAGGCTACCAGTATAAGAATCACTTCTTTAGATCAACTTGATGATAGTGAAAATAATTTAAAGCTTATTTTGAATCGCATTACCCCATCAGATAAAGGGTTCTCAGTCATAGATTTATCCCAAGGATTGTTTAAGCGCTTTGAGTCTAATCGGCTCGCATATGCTGAATTTGAGAGAAAGATCGTTTTGGCTGGTCTAAGTGATGATCTAGAGGTATGCAAAGAGAAGTTTGATCTTGATGAGCGATTAATTTATGAGGTTTCAGAGGCTTTCCCAAAGTTAACTCTTTCTAATGTGCCAGTTGGTATTAATGCTGCAGAATATGTAATTTCAGGCGCTGCAATTACATCTTTTCAAATCGATTGGAGCAAACTCGTGGAGACGTTAAGTGACTAACCTAGAACAAGAGTACTTGAATTTAGCGGAAGATATAGTTATAGGTTCGACAGCGGATGGCATTCCTAAGGTTGAAGAATTTTTTAAGGTTTTTTCCCAGTTAGCAGCCGAAAACGGTGACTGCCCAGATTTAACTTACTCACCAATTCTGAGTGGCAGCGGATATCGCGTTGATGGTTACGCATTTGATATACCTGAGGATACAGCTGGTGCGTCGGGAGATCTGTATCTTGGAGTTTGTGCATATTTTCAAGATGACACCCTTCCAACAGTCAATGCTGGTGATATAGAAAAAGCTGTTTCAGGAGTAGCGCGGTTCCTCAAGTTGGCTCTGTCAAGTAAAACACTCGAAGATTTAGAAGAGTCAAGTTATGACTTTAAGTTAGCTATGCTAATTCGTTCCTATCTTGACCAAATTGCGCGAATACGCGTTTTAGTCTTTACTAATGCCCATCTTAAAATTCGTAAAAAAGTATTCGAATCGTTTGAAATTGATAGGCTAACGGTCCATACAAATACTTTTGATATTGAAAGGTATGAAAAAATTTCTTCCACGGGATTTGATCCCGTGGAAATTGATTTGGCAAACGATTTCTCGGGTGGAATTTCATGTATTCAGGCTTCCAGTAATGCAGTCGGTTACAAAAGTTATCTTTTTGCCATTCCTGGTCCAATACTTGCTGACATATTTGCAAGTTATGGAAATAGATTATTGGAGCAAAACGTTCGAACCTATCTTCAGGCAAGAACCGATGTAAATAAGGGTATTCTGAAGACCATCTCAGACGAGCCATCTATGTTCTTTGCTTACAACAATGGTCTAACCGCAACTGCATCGGCAGTTAATACCTCAACTGCGTCTGATGGATCTTTAATGATTGACTACATCAAAGATTTCCAGATTGTTAATGGTGGTCAAACTACTGCGTCGATTTTATATGCTAGGGATGGATTAAAGTACAACCTCTCAGAGGTTTTTGCACAAGTAAAGTTATCAGTTGTTGATGAAGCTAAGTTGGGAGAAATTGTTCCTAAGATTTCAGAATATGCAAATACTCAAAACAAAGTTTCCAAAGCAGACTTAGAATCAAATAGTGCATTCCAAATCAAGATTGAACGTCTATCCAAGGAAGTTAACGTACCACAAAAGGCTGGAGCACTTTATGCCACCAAATGGTTTTATGAGCGTTCAAGAGGCCAATACAGAAATCTATTCGCATACAAAACTCAACCCCAAAGAAATAAGCTCGAGGCCGAATTTCCAAAAAACCAACTCATTGAGAAAACAGATCTAGCAAAGTTTGAGCTATCTTTCGATGGGAAGCCCTATATCGTATCCATGGGCTCTCAAAACTGTTTTAGCAGGTATATCACTGGGCACCTAAAGCAGATGAGCGAAGCCGATCTGAACGAGGTCTGGTATAAATGCGTCGTAGCAAAAGGAATTATTTTCAGACAGCTTGATAAGGCAATTGCGCAGTCCGAATGGTACAAGAACGATAAAGGTTTAAAGGCTCAAGCGCTTACTTACACGATTGCTGCATGTGCCCAAGCATTTAGGGATAAGGGTTACCAAATTGACCTTCTAAGCATATGGAAGGAGCAGGAGGTCCCGCCACGTTTATTGGATTGGTTGTTAGATCAGGCAAATACTGTCCATAAGATTCTAAATTCTCCGCCTGGCATAGTTAAGAATCCAGCAGAATTTTGTAAGAAAGAGTTTTGTTGGACCTTGCATGTAAGAGGGAGGGTTGCCGAGCCTACGCCGAATATATTGGAGTATGGTATTCCGCTCGATACTTTTGCGGAAGAGCAGGTAAGCGGTAGAAGAGATGCGCGACGTGATAATGAGCTTGATTTTGAGATTACATTAGCAAAATTAGTGCCTCGTGCTCGTGAGATTAAAGGTATGGCTGAAGCAAAACGTCTAATTTCAACGAATAACACTCGCGCACTTGAAAAGCTTGAGTCGGGAAGATTATCTTTTACTAAATCAGAGAAAAATTCTCTTAAAAATCTTCTTGAGAGGCTTGGTATAGAGGTCTAATCATATCTATTGCTGCTTCAGAAAATTTAACTATCTAATTTAACTAATATGAATTCACCATCAAACTCAACTCCAAGCGCAAAACGTTTGATTTCCTCAATGCGCGATTTAGGTTATGAATTTGCTGATGCCGTAGCGGAAATTGTTGATAACTCAATCCAAGCAGGCGCGAATGTCATTCAAGTAAATCTTCGATTTGATGGATTTGATTCATATTTAACGGTGCTTGATAACGGGGTTGGTATGACTCCCTCTGAAATCAGGGAGGCAATGAGATTTGGCTCAATGAGAGATTACGAGCAGAATGACTTGGGGAAATTTGGACTCGGCTTAAAGACTTCTTCCTTGAGTCAATGCGACTCATTAACTGTCTCCTCCCGTAATTCAGAGAAGAAGGTGCAAATCCATTCTTATTCTTGGGATATGGACCACATTAATAAAGTAGACCGATGGGAAATTTTACCAATTGAGATTGATGAACTCCTTAACCCAGTTGTAGAGCATCTGTATTCAACAACTGGAACAGCCGTAACTTGGGAAAGATTAAATCGCTTATTGAATTTTCAGGATCCAGCTGGTGGAAGAGCGGAAAATGATTTTAAGAGACTAACTCAAGATTTAAAGATTTCGCTTGGAGCAATATTTCATCGCTATTTGACTGGCGAGCAAAAATCAAAAAAGGTCATGATTTTTGTCAACGGCGATTTAGTTGAATCATGGGATCCCTTTTGCCGCACTGAAAAAAATACAGTGGAGCTGGAATCATTTACGATCCCAATTTCAATGGATGGAAAGAAGGGCTCAGTTAAATTTAGACCATTTGTTTTGCCTGCTCAAAGTCAATTTTCATCAGTTTCCGCCCATCTTCGTGCTGGCGGTCCAGCTAAGTGGAATAAACAGCAGGGCTTCTATATATATAGAGCGGGACGTCTACTCCAAAGTGGCGGCTGGTGTGGCCTGCGTACCTCAGATGAACACTCTAAGCTTGCCCGTGTATTGGTAGAGATTCCGCCAGGGTTTGATGATCTATTTAAGGTCAACATCTCAAAAATGAAGATTAACTTCCCAAGAGAGATGAGAGAAGAGACGATGCGAAAGCTTGGACCTACTCTCAAAAAAGCTAATGATTCTTATAGAACGCAAGGTGAGGCCGGTTTTTCCGGAGCTTCAGTTTATGATGTCAATAACGATTATTTTGATAAGTTAGTAAAAAACTCTCTATCAAAGTTAAATACAGATTGGAAATTGGCTTCAGGAACAGTTGAAAAGGTCTTTCCAAGAATTTATGAGTTTGCAACACCAAGTGAAAGACGTAGTATTTTAAGAGTGCTTAAGCGTCTTTCTGGTGGATAAAAGATGAGTGGTGAATCTTCAGCATCTAAGCTGAGATAAGGTTGTTAAAGTAATAACATTCCTCTGTTAGTTCTTTGTTCTTGTAGCGAATATTTGCCTCTTCAGCAATGGGAATTAAAGCAATTGGCCAACCAGATCTTTTGTAATATGGGGCTAAGACTTCGCTAACTCCGGATGGTGGCATGTAAACCTCACCAGATCTGTCAAGTGCTGTTTCTGGGTGAAGTGTTGGATGAACTATATGGACTAAATTCCATACCTCAAGAAATTCTTTAGGACTCATTTTTCCTAGAACCCCTAGATAAAGATTATTCGTTAATTCTTTTAGTTTTTTAATTGCATTGTTTCGTTCAGATTCCTTATATTGAGGCCTTAATTCTGAGGAGGCATTATTTTTTAAATAAGCCTTTATTGCGAACCCTATCGCTCTTCCTGCTAAAGGAGGTACGGCATTTCCAACTTGCTCATAAACATTTCCTCTTTGACCAGCAAATTGAAATGTGTCAGGGAAAGATTGAACACGCGCGGCTTCTCTTGGTGTTAAAGAGCGATTTTGAGTTGGATGAATAAACATTAAGCCATCTTTTTTTAAGTGAGCAACTATGGTTGAGCATAATTCATTTCTACTTTGTCTTTTATATTTATCAGCAAATGATTCCATTGAGTAGGGGGTCTCCATTTTTTCACCCCTTGCAATAGCTCCCTTACTATTTTCACCTTCGCGAATACGCAAGAAATCACGTAAGTCTCTCTCGGAGTGAGGCCTAGATACATGCCAAGTTAATTTTTTTGCTTCGGTAGCTTGCATTAGATCAATGATGTATCGATCCCCATAATTTTTTTGATGGTTTTTTCTGAGTTTTAAATCGTATTTTGACTCGGCTGAACCATCGTTAGCCTTCAGAGGAGGTAGATCGCAAATAGCTTCACCTAAAGTTACAACTGGCTCTAATGAGTCGTCAATAGGATTTAAGGAATGTGTTTTTTTAAGGTAACGACTTGGCATAAACAGGGGTAAACCTACGCGAGTGCCAATAAAAAGTTGGCGAATTCGTTTTTGAGGTACTCCGAATTCCCAGCAATTGATTTGTACGGGTGCAACTGAGTAACCTAATGCTCTACTCGCCTCTTGAATTTTTGTGAAGTAAATACCACTTCCCATACTTTTAATTCCTAAAACGTTTTCCATTACAAAAATCTTAGGTTTAAAAAATTCAACATGTTTCAAGAACCGCTTGTAGAGGTCGCGCCTAGGATCGTCAACATATTCTTTTCCAAAATTAGCGCCACCTTGAGTTCTAGCTGTAGAAAACCCCTGGCATGGTGGCCCACCCACAACTAGATCAATTTCAGAGGTGCCAATTATCTTTGCAAGATCTGCTGGCTCAAATTGAGTTAAGTCTTGTTTGATGCCTACTGGATGTTTGTGATTTAAATTAAATGTTTCAATCGCAATTGCATTGAAATCAACAGCTGCTAGGCATTCAAGCCCTGCCATTTCAAGACCATAAGATAGTCCTCCGCACCCACTAAAGACATCTATAAATTTAATTTTTTTCAACATTTTTGGATTTTAATCTATTGCTTAGGTTTATTTTTGAGCTTTGGACTTGTATGATGGTTTATTAATAAATTCAAGCTTAATACATTAAAAGTCAAATGAGTATCCTTCAAATCTTATCGACATTATCTGATTCAGAGTTAATTCAACTTTATCCATCTATTCTTAAGGAGTTAAAGCTTAGGGGGATTGTCAGAACAAATAACTTGATTGGAGAGCTTGGGGAATATATGGCAGCAGAGGCATATCAAAAAAATCCAAAGTTACCTAACTTGCAACTTAATTTAAAAAGTACCAAAAATATTGATGCCACAAGTCAAAAGGGTGAGCGTTATGCCATTAAAACCACCTCAGGAAAGGCAACTGGAGTTTTTCCAAGCATCCCTATAGAGGACGATGGAAAGGTTTATTTTGAATATTTGATTCTTGTGATTTTTACTAAAGAGTACACCTTGCAGTCAATTTACGAGATTACTTGGGATCAATTTATTCAATACCGAAAAATGAAGCCACCTGAAAACAAGTGGAATCTTCCTATTACTGAGGTTATTAAAAGTATTGCAAAGAAAATTTATTAGATTTCTTGTTTATGTATTTTTACATGACCTAAATTATTTTTTAACCCATGCTCTACCAACGCCCCCAACTCCTCCAAAACATCCGTGACCAATTCAAAATTGATTGGCATGGTGTTCATGGCGCTAATCACTGGGCAAGAGTGCTTCACCATGGTCAAAGAATCGGTAAAGCCAGGGAAGCTGATTTATTAGTAGTTGAGCTATTCGCTTTTTTGCATGACAGCTGCCGTTTTGACGACTACAAAGACCCGCTTCATGGTGAAAGGGGCGCCGAATATGCCTATGGCAATAACGGTAAACACTTTCACTTGGATAGCCAGCAACTAGATAACCTCTGTTTTGCCATCAGACATCATTCAGGAGGTGAAGTATCCACCAATGCCACCATACAAACTTGTTGGGACTCTGATCGCCTAGACCTGGGTAGAGTAGGCATCATCCCATCCCCAAGATTCTTATCAGAGGAGGCCTCAAAGATCATTGATGAGGCCTATAACTGGAGTATTTCTGGGTAGTTTTTATGGCAGATCTCAACGTTTTTGTGCCTTTCTAAAGTCAACCACATTGCCACTATTAAGAACAACATCCAGCCTTTCCCCTAAAAGATCCCAAGCTTCTTTCTTTTCTTTTGCGAAGTCATACTGAAGGTAATGCCTTCTTACTTTCGACCCTGCAACGATATGAGACTGGCAGCGGTCAATCACATCTGGATTGACTCCAAGCATTTGCATCATGGTGGCGCCAGTCCTTCTCAAGTCATGCATCACCCAATTACCTTTTTTACCTTTTGATAAAACCAGCAAATTACTTTGCGCTCTCTTATTTAGAACCTTTGAGCGCTCTGTAAACATCTCTTGTCTATCCCCAATTTGTTTGGAGAGTGTTTTAACGCATAGATGACCTGTACCTAAGCTATTTGGATAGCACCAAATACTGTCGACAGTAATTGCTCTTAGTTCAATGAACTGCCTCAGTGCAAATGAAGATAAGCTAACGATTTGATCCTGCTCCTTGCCTTTTAAGCTCTTATCGTTTTCGGCAGGGATGTGCCAAATAGACTTCTCAAAATCTATATGTTCCCATTTGGAATGAAGTAGGGCGCCGATACGACACAAAGTAGATAAGCAAATCCACACAGCTAATTGAAGCTTGCGTTCAATGGGGTGAGAAATGTATTTCTTAAAGGGAGAGCTTTGATAGTCGTATTCAAGCTTATGGAAAATGCCTTTTAGCTCTCGTAGCTCATCTTCAGATAGAACTCTTCTTCTGATGTTGTCTAACTTGTAATCTTTATCAACGATCTTATTTATCTCAATTAATTGAGCAGGATTGCCGTCAATCAATAGGGGGCGCCAAGGCTTGCGCTTTTCTGCCCAAGAAAGCATCTGTACTAATAAGTTCTTTAGTTGAACTGCTGATCTATTAGAACCCCTAGCAACCACGGCTCCTAGGATCTTCCTAAGATCAAACTCAGTTAGATCACGTAATGGTTTCTTGCCCACAAAAGGCAACACATCTTTATTAAAAGACCGCTTGATGTCTGCATTGTTATCTTGTCTTCTAACGCCATAATCAATCCAGGCCTTATATAGATCTTCAACGGTTAAGTTTTGAGCCGCATTCAAAGCAAGCTCTCTCTTTTTCAAGGCTTGTTGCTCGGCAGCGTAATCCTTTGGTGCGATGCCGCTGCGAGCTAATGCGATTAATTCAGCTGCTACAAGCTTGGCTTCTGATAAGGTGAGAAATGCATCACCTTGACCATATGCTTTAGGAAGATGATGATCAATTTGTCTTTCATCAATTGAATACCTCACTAGCCAAGTCTTAAGACCAGAGGGTGCAACTTTGATGAATAAATTCGGGGCAACCTTTGTGAGATACTTTTTATCACGAGGTTTTAGCGCTTCAATTTTCTTGACGCAGTCTGCAACTTTACTAGCCATAAAACCCTCAATTTGGACACTAATTGGACACTAATCGGCGCTGGCTAGAGGTGTTTTTGGCTGGCTTTGGTTGGATTATAAAATACCCTTAGATCCTTGTATATAAAGGGTTTAAAGGACTTTGGTGGACTTCTTTAAATCTCGATAAAAAGGCGTTTTAGAAAATGGGGTGCAAGTGGTCGGAGGTTCAAATCCTCTCGCCCCGACCAACTGATTCTTATAAATTAGCTGTAGACTGCTTGTGATGAAAACACTTTTATCATTTTCAAAAACTCTTGCATTCATCACTTTGAGTGTTTTGAATATCACTCTTATCAATCCAGCTTCTGCACAATCCTCTGCAACACCTGAGCACGCCAAAGGTCTCAAAGAACAACTCATCTCAGTTGAACTATCTCCGGGCATTCAACAACAAGGAGTTCTGTCGCTCACAACAAACAGCACAGCACCCACACGACTGGCTGTTTTATTCCCCGGCTATCCATCTGTTGTAAGACCAGTGGTGGAAGGGCAGAGCCTGACATCATCCAAGCTCTCAGGAAACTTCTTGATTCGTTCACGTCGCCACTTGGCAACTGATGCAATTGCTACTTTGATTGTGGATTGTCACTCTGACAGTGGTGATTACTGCTCAAGCAGTTATCAAGCATCCTTGAAACGTCATCAAGATATATTGAAGTTAATTCAGGAAGTGAAAAAACAATACCCCAGCATTCAGCAGATCTG
>JACCDN010473972.1_pt1 | contig 25531 bp, 38 predicted proteins | sample 7441691 | NCBI WGS metagenome assembly JACCDN01 (sample SAMN15323439, study PRJNA562643) | freshwater metagenome | isolation source: river surface water | place: USA:Blue River Watershed | collected 2017-08-16 | reverse complement strand
TGCCTGGGGATAATATTAAGATGGAGATCACCTTGATTGCCCCGGTTGCCTTGGAAGAAGGGGTGCGCTTTGCAATCCGAGAGGGTGGTAAAACAGTGGGAGCCGGTGTGGTTTCCAAGGTTCTGGAGTAATACATGGCTAGTCAAGTAATACGTATCCGGCTGAAGTCTTTCGATCATAAACTCATCGATCGATCGGCAAAGGAAATTGTTGATACCGCAAAGCGCACGGGTGCTCAAGTTTGTGGTCCTGTTCCCTTGCCAACACGGTTGGAACGATTCACGATATTGACTTCTCCGCATATTGATAAAGATGCGCGTGATCAATATGAAATTGCAACGCACAAACGATTGATTATTATTGTGGGTGCAACCGATAAAACGGTTGATGCACTCATGAAGTTAGATTTGGCCGCAGGCGTTGATGTAAAAATTGCCTTGAGCTGAGGAGTAGAACAAGATGGCAGTAGGTGTAATAGGTCTTAAATGTGGTATGACGCGAATCTTTGATCCGCTCAATGATAGTTCGATTCCTGTGAGTGTCGTCTCCTTGCAATCGAATAAGGTCGTACAGCTTAAGACACTCGAAAAGGATGGTTATAATGCCATTCAAGTTGCTTTAGGCGTGCGGCGTGCAAAATGCCTCAGCAAGCCCGTATTGGGACATTATGCGAAAGCCAATGTGTTGCCAGGTTTGGCGCTCGTGGAGTTTCGTGTCGATGCAGCAGTGATTGCCTCTATCCAGGTTGGTGATGAATTAAGAGCTGATCAGTTTCGCGCAGGGCAGTGGGTTGATGTGACGGGTACGACCCGAGGTCATGGTTTTTCTGGTACGGTCAAACGACATAATTTTAGAACCCAAAATGCTTCGCATGGTAACTCTTTATCACACCGTAAGCCTGGTTCGATTGGTCAAAATCAAACGCCAGGTCGTGTATTTAAAGGGAAAAAAATGGCAGGTCATGATGGGAATGCCCGTCGTACCATTCAGAGTTTAGCGATTGTACGTGTCGATGCTGAACGTAATGTATTGCTCATTAAGGGCGCTATTCCGGGGGCGCCCGGTGGTCAGGTTCTGATCTGTCCATCGGTGAAACGAACCAACACCCAATTAACCGAAGTGGCCTAAGGGGGATTTATGAAGCTTGCATTGGCTATACCGGGTGGGGTGTCGACCGAAGGATTAGACGTTTCTGCAACCACCTTTGGCAGAGATTTTAATGAAGCGCTGGTTCACCAAGTGGTGACAGCGTATTTAGCAGGGGGCCGTTCAGGCACCCGTGCACAACTCACGCGTGCCGAGGTGCGTGGTGGTGGTGCGAAGCCTTGGGCACAGAAAGGCACAGGTAGGGCGCGTGCAGGTACGATTCGTAGTCCTATATGGCGTGGGGGCGGTCGAACTTTTGCAGCAGGCCCCACCGATCATAGTCAGAAGGTCAATAAGAAAATGTATCGTGCGGCGATGCAAGCCATTTTATCCGAGCTGGTACGCCAGGATCGTTTGGTGGTTGTTCAGGATCTAGCGCTTGCACGGCCTAAAACACGGGACTTATTGGATAGGCTATCGGGCTTGGGTTTAAAGAATGTTCTTATTATTACGGATGCGTGGGATGAAAATGTACAGTTATCAGCCCGGAATGTATCCAAAATTGCGGTGTGTCAGGCAGCCTATGCGGATCCTGTCAACCTGATTAAGTTTGAGAAAGTGTTAATGACCGTTGCAGCAGTACGCCAATTTGAAGAGGTGCTGAAATGAATGAGAAACGTTTATATTCTATCATTTTAGGTCCGCATGTGACGGAAAAAAGTGTACGTTTAGCAGGCGCTGCTAATCAAGTGGTCTTTAAGGTTGCTAAAGATGCAACTAAATTAGAATTGGCCGAGGCGGTTGCGCAGCTTTTTTCAGTCAAGGTATTGTCTGTGCAAATGCTGAATGTGCGTGGTAAAGTGAAAAACTTTAAGCAAGTTGCTGGGCAGCGCTCACATTGGAAAAAAGCCTATGTGCAATTAGCAGAAGGTCACACGATTAATATAGAAAGTTTTCAATAGTCGGGGGTTTTAAGGCATGGCAATTGTAAAAATGAAACCAACTTCTCCGGGGCGACGTTTTGTCGTGAAGGTGGTGGACGCAACCTTGCATAAGGGAAAGCCTTACCAGCCCCTGCTCGTCGCAAAATCCAATACAGGCGGTCGCAATTCGCATGGTCGTATTACGTCTTGGCATCGTGGTGGTGGGCATAAGCGTGCTTATCGCATCATCGATTGGAAACGTAATAAAGAAAATATCCCTGGTATTGTTGAGCGTTTAGAGTACGATCCCAATCGCAGCGCGAATATTGCCTTGGTGTGTTATGCGGATGGTGAGCGTTGTTATATGATTGCGCCGAAAGGTTTAAAAATCGGTGCTTCCGTATTATCCGGTCAGCGTGCACCGATCGCCGTGGGTAATTGCTTACCTTTAAGTCATATTCCCGTGGGTTCAGTCGTGCACTGTGTCGAGATGCAGATAGGTAAGGGTGCCCAGCTCGCACGGAGCGCAGGTTCTTCCATACAGTTTTTAGCGAAAGAAGGTCGTTTTGCCACGCTGCGTTTAAAATCAGGCGAAGTGCGTCGTGTGGCGCTCGATTGTCGTGCTACTATTGGCGAAGTCGGGAATAGCGAACATAACTTAATAAAATTGGGTAAGGCTGGCGCTAGTCGTTGGCGTAATATACGTCCCCGTGTACGAGGTGTTGCCATGAATCCTGTGGATCATCCCTTGGGAGGTGGTGAAGGACGTACCTCGGGTGGTAGGCCACCTTGCACACCTTGGGGTGTGCCAGAAGGTCGAAAGACACGTCGTAACAAGCGTACGGATAAGATGATTATCCGAAGACGTAAAGCAAGCAAATAAGAGGGGTTAAACAATGCCGCGTTCTTTAAGAAAGGGGCCATTTATTGATGACCATCTACTGAGAAAGGTAGAGGTGGCCGTTGAGTCGCGCATTAAAAAACCGATCAAGACTTGGTCCAGGCGTTCCATGATTTTGCCTGTGATGGTCGGTTTAACCATCTTGGTGCATAACGGTCGTAACCATATACCTGTGTTAGTGACTGAAAATATGGTAGGGCATAAATTGGGCGAATTTTCACCAACGCGTACCTTTAAAGCGCATGCGGGTGATAGGGCTACCAAGGCTAAGCCCGTCAAGAAGGATAAAAAATAATGACGACGCAGCAATTGGTTCGGGCAAAATTATCGGGTGTGGCGTTGTCGCCACAGAAGGCGCGCTTGGTTGCCGATCAAATTCGTGGTTTATCCGTGGCGCGTGCCATTGATCTGCTGAGTTTCAGTACGAAGAAGGCCGCACCTATCATTAAGAAAGTCTTGTTATCCGCCATTGCGAATGCAGAGCATAATCAAGGTCTGGATATTGATAGTCTTTCCGTAGAACGTATTTTTGTCGATGAGGGGCCTCGTTTAAAGCGTATGAGCCCAAGGGCCAAGGGTCGTGGAAATAGGATTGTTAAAAGAAGCTGTCATATTACCTTAGTGGTTGCAGCTTGAGTTTTCAATAGAGAGGATAAGTCATGGGGCAAAAGGTACATCCCGTTGGTTTTCGTTTAGGTTATATCAGGTCGCCTTCTGCAAAGTGGCTTCCAGAGAATGGCGTTTCTTTTGCCAAAACCTTGGCCAGCGATTTAGTGATTCGTAGCTATATACAAAAATATTTACCGGAGTCCGCGGCGCTGAGCGATATTCTCATTGAGCGCACGGGTCGTAATGTACGTCTTACCCTGAAAACGGGCAAGGCTCCAGCGATTATAGGGCATAAAGGTGATGGTGCTAGGAAGCTGCGTGCAGACCTTAGTGCAAAAATTGGTCAGCCCGTTGATATTCGTATTGAGGAAATTAGAAAGCCAGAGTTGGATGCTACTTTAGTGGCTCAAAATATTGCGCAGCAGCTAGAGCGTCGCATTATGTTTCGCCGGGCGATGAAAAGAGCGCTGAGTACAGCCATGCGTTTAGGGGCTAAAGGCGTCAAGATTTGTGTTGCAGGTCGATTGGGCGGTGCTGAGATTGCACGCACAGAGATATGTCGTGAAGGTCGTGTTCCTTTGCATACGCTCAGAGCCGATATTGATTATGGTACCGCGACTGCAAAGACAACTTATGGCATTATCGGTGTGAAAGTTTGGATTTTCAAAGGCGAAATTCTATCATTAAAAGGGGTGAGCGACGATGCTGCAGCCTAAGCGAACGAAATTTCGCAAACAGCAGAAAGGGCGTAATCGAGGTGTTGCAACCCGTGGAAATCGGGTGAGCTTTGGTGAGTTCGGTTTAAGAGCGCTTGGACATGCCCGTGTGACGGCACGTCAGATAGAAGCCGCCAGGCGAGCGATTAGTCGTTATGTGAAACGAGGCGGTAAACTATGGATCAGAGTGTTTCCCGATAAACCGATTACTCAGAAACCTTTAGAAGTGCGTATGGGTAGCGGTAAGGGTAATGTTGAATACTGGGTCGCACTGGTGCAGCCGGGTAGGGTCTTGTTTGAAATTGAAGGTGTGAGTGTTGAATTGGCACGCGAGGCTTTTCGTTTAGCCTCTGCAAAACTACCAATGTCAACAGAGTTAATTGCTCGGGAGATGATGGGATGAAGACCGCAGAATTACAGCTCAAAACGGTGACTGAAATCCGAGAGCTGGTCAGTACGCTCAGACGTACACAGTTTAAGTTGCGATTGTTAAAGTCGAATGCCGATGTAAAGCAGACGCATGGTATTAAACAAGCGCGTCGAGCGATTGCCCGGGCATTGACCCTGTTGGCACAAAAAGAAGGACAAGCCTCATGACTGAATGTGCTATCAAGGGTAGAACCCTACAGGGTATTGTCCTCTCTTCCAAGGCTGATAAAACAGCCGTGGTTCGGGTGGTCAGAAGAGTTAAGCATGCCTTATACGGCAAAATTGTGAATCGATTTACACAATTGCAGGTGCATGATGCTGAAAATCAGTGTCATGAAGGGGATGAGGTAGTCATTCGTGAATGTAGGCCTCTTTCTAAAACAAAAGCTTGGGTTTTGGTGAAGCGACTTGAAAAGGTGTGCTTGTGAATGCTATGATGCCCCCCTTTGAAGGAGGTCAGCCATGATACAAATGCAGTCCGTTCTGAAAGTGGCAGACAATAGTGGTGCCCGCAGCGTAAAATGTATTAAAGTCCTGGGTGGCTCTAAGCGTCGCACAGCTGGTATTGGGGATGTTATTGTCGTCAGTGTGCAAGAAGCCGCGCCCAAAGGAAAAGTCAAAAAGGGTGAAGTGCTGAAGGCGGTGATTGTACGTTCTGCGTATGGTGTGCGTCGAGCCGATGGTTCTGTGATTCGTTTCGATGATAATGCAGTTGTTTTGTTAAATAATCAGTTGCAGCCTTTGGGTACACGCGTTTCAGGTCCTGTGACGCGCGAATTACGTGAGCGAGAGCAGTTTATGAAAATTATTTCTTTGGCCTTAGAAGTATTGTAGGTAGAGTCCCTATGAAAAAAATTAAGAAAGGTGATACGGTAATCGTTAAAGCAGGCAAGGACAAGGGCCGTTCGGGTCAGGTGTTGGCTGTTTTAGGTGCTTCCTGTGCTTCAAGTGTCCGCGTTTTGGTCGAAGGGATCAATCTTGTAAAGCGGCATATTAAAGCGACGCAGGAACGTGCGGGTGGTATTATTCAAAAAGAGGCATCTATCCATATTTCCAATATTGCCATGTTAAATCAGGCCACGGCCAAGGCCGATAAGGTGGGCTTTAAAACACTAGAAGATGGTCGCAAGGTGCGGTTCTTTAAATCGACTGGAGAGATCTTAGATGCATAAGGCGACGGGTTTAAAGGCATTTTACAAAGAAGTAGTGCTTCCAAAGTTGACCAAGGAATTTCATTATAAATCAGTGATGCAGGTTCCCAAGATCACCAAGATAACGCTCAATATGGGTGTGGGGCAGGCTGCCAATGATAAGAAATTGGTGGATCAGGCCTTTGCCGATTTAATGCGTATTGCAGGACAAAAACCGGTGATTACCAAGACGCGCAAATCGGTGGCGGGTTTCAAAATTCGTGAAGGTTGGCCTATTGGTTGTATGGTGACGCTACGAGGCGATCGCATGTACGATTTTTTAGAGCGTTTATTGTTTATTGCGATTCCTCGGATCCGAGATTTTCGTGGTTTGAATCGTCGTTCATTCGATGGGCGTGGTAATTATGCGATGGGCGTTACCGAGCAGATTATTTTTCCAGAAATTCAGTATGATAAAATTGAGGCCCTACGTGGCATGGATATCGTGATCACCACAACGGCCGGTAATAATCAAGAAGGCTTGGCTTTGTTGGCTGCTTTTCAGTTTCCGTTTAGAGAGTAAACTATGGCAAAATTATGCAAGGTCAATAAAGATAAGCGTCAACGAAAGTTGGTATCGCATTTTCAGGTCATACGTGCTGCATTGCGCGCACAAATTCGGGACCCTAATCTCAGTTTTGAAAAGAAACTGCTGGTTCAAAAGAAAATGCAAGATTTACCCAAAGATTCTAACCGTTGTCGTTTAAGAAATCGTTGTTTAGTCACAGGTCGTTCGCGCGGTGTATATCGCCGATTTGGTTTAGGCCGTACTAAGCTTCGGGAGTTTGCTATGCAGGGCCTGATTCCCGGGATTCGCAAAGCCAGTTGGTAAAGGAGCGTCGATGAGTTTACAAGATCCAATCGCCGATATGCTAACCCACATAAGAAATGGGCAGATGGCGAACAAAGCCCAAGTTGTGGTGCCAGCCTCGAGAAAAAAAGTGGATATTTTATCTGTGCTCAAGCAAGAAGGTTATATTGCATCCTTTGAGCGTGTAGGAACAGTCAAAGTCCAACTGGTGATACAGCTGAAATATTTTAATAAAGGGCAGCCGGTGATCGAAACGATTAAACGTGTAAGCCGACCAGGGTTGCGTGTTTATGTACACAAAGACAAGCTACCCAAAGTGATGGGTGGATTGGGTATTGCTGTACTCTCTACTTCTAGGGGCGTGATGACGGATAAAGAAGCCGCACGTTTGGGACAAGGCGGCGAAGTTCTTTGCTTGGTGGCCTAAAAGGGGATTGCGATGTCACGAATTGCCAGAAAAGCTATAGAGATTAAAGCAGGTGTTGATTTGCATCTTGCAGGCCGCGCGCTTTCCATTAAGGGAAAACATGGTGTTTTTGACTATCATTTGCATGAGGCTGTTGATGTGGCGGTTGAAGGGAAGACTTTGAAGGTCTTGGCCAAAAACAAGCCGCATCCCATGGTTGGTACAACCTTTAGACTCATCCAGAATATGATCCACGGTGTTTCCGAGCTTTTTAACGTAGAGCTAGAGCTTGTGGGTGTGGGTTATCGTGCCAAAATTCAGGGCGCACAATTAGAATTAAGTTTAGGTTATTCCAATCCAGTCTTTTTCCCAATACCTGCAGGTGTTTCTGTAGTCGTGCCGGTGCCTGCAAAAATTATACTGCAAGGTATCAATAAGGAATTATTGGGTAAAATAGCTGCGGAAATTTGTGAGTGTAGACCACCAGAGTCTTACAAGGGTAAAGGGATCCGTCGTTTTGGTGCCGTGATTCCTCTGAAACAGACCAAAAAGAAGAAGTAGGGGCCTTTATGAATAACATGCGTAATGCACGCCAGCGTCGTATCCGACGCAGCCGGGCCAAGATTGCTGAATTAAATGTTGCTTATCTAAGTGTCTATCGTAGTGCGCAACATATTTATGCGCAGGTTTTTTGCCCCAGGGGTGCTTTGGTTTTAGCCGCAGCTTCTAGTTTAGAAGCGGTGCTGAATAAGAAAGACAAGGGCAATAAAGTGCAGTTGGCAGAGGCTGTAGGACATTTAGTGGCCGAACGTGCAAAGGCTAAAGGCGTTCAGCGCATTGCTTTTGATCGTTCTGGGTACCGCTATCATGGTCGTGTAAAGGCCTTGGCAGAGGCCGCAAGAGCGGGTGGCTTAATTATTTAAGGTTTTACTGAAAGGGTTTATAAACGATGGCAAGTGTAGCAGTCGATCAAAAAGGGGATGGCTTTCAAGAAAAGCTTATCGCTGTGCGTCGCAGTGCGACTGTGGTGAAGGGTGGCCGAAAGTTTAGTTTTTCTGCTTGGACCGTAGTGGGCGATGGTAAAGGTCGTTTTGGCATTGGACGCAGTAAAGCCCGTGAAGTCCCTGTCGCGATTCAAAGAGCGATGGAAAATGCACGACGTAATTTGATACGTATCGATCTCAATGGCAGCACTTTGCATCATCCTATTCGAGCCAGTCATGGCGCTTCTACGGTCCTTATGTTTCCTGCCAAAGAGGGTACAGGTATTATTGCAGGCGGATCGATGCGCGCTATTTTCGAGGTCTTAGGTATTCATAATGTGCTGGCCAAATCGTTAGGATCCACGAATCCTGTCAATGTTGTCCGTGCAACGGTCAAAGGGTTACAACAGATGTCTTCTGCCGAGCAGGTTGCTGCCAAACGTGGTAAGACTGTGGCTGAGATTGTGGGGAACGACTAAAATGATGCGCTTAAACACATTAAAACCAGCTCCAGGTTCCAAGAAAAAAGCAACACGTTTAGGACGTGGTATTGGCTCAGGCCTAGGAAAAACCTGTGGTAAAGGGCATAAAGGACAAAAGGCACGCGCGGGTGGTTATCATAAAGTGGGTTTTGAGGGTGGTCAGATGCCTTTACAAAGACGCTTACCCAAATTTGGTTTTCATTCAGCCATGTCAAAAGATTGTGCAGAATTACGTGTGGATCAATTAGCGAAGCTAGGTCCGATTTCGATTGATTTAGAGGCTTTATGGAACGCTAAAGTGTTTCCTAAGACGATTAAACGCGTCAAAGTTATTTTGGCAGGAACCATCACCCAGGCGGTGGTATTAAAAGGGATTGCCGTGACAAAAGGCGCCAAGCAGGCTATCGAGGCTGCTGGGGGCAGGATCGAATAGTCTATGCAAAAAAGCAGACAAATAGGGGCTCAAAGCGGCGTTTCAGAACTGAAGAAACGGGTATTCTTTTTAATAGGAGCCTTGTTGGTTTTTAGGATCGGAGCGCATATCCCTGTTCCCGGTTTAGATCCTGCGCGGTTATCAGAATTATTCAATAGCAACCGTGGAATCTTGGGGCTTTTTAATCTTTTCTCCGGTGGTGCCTTAGCCCGTTTAACCGTCTTTGCACTGGGTATTATGCCCTATATCTCCGCTTCTATTATTATTCAATTGTTAACTGTCGCATGGCCACTGCTTGAACAACTCAAAAAAGAAGGTCAAACAGGGCGCCGCAAGCTTTCGCGTTATACCCGTTATGCCACATTGTGCTTGGCTTCTGTGCAAGCTTTTGGTATGGCAAAATACTTAGCCAGTGCAGGCATTGCATTAGATCCCAATCTTACCTACTATTTTACCGTCACTTTAACCCTGGTTACGGGTACGCTCTTTTTAATGTGGTTGGGTGAGCAGGTCACCGAGCGTGGTATTGGTAATGGTATATCGCTAATTATTTTTGCAGGTATTGTTGCAGGCTTACCCAGTGCCGTACTCAATACGCTCGAGAAGGTGAGTCAGGGTGAAATGCAGGCTATTAGTTTGTTATTGCTCTGTGTGATGCTTGTCGTGGTGATCAGTGTGGTGGTCTTTATTGAGCGGGGACAACGAAGGATCACGGTTAATTATGCACAAAGGCAACAAGGTCGTCAGATCTATGCAGCACAAAAAAGTCACTTACCTTTAAAATTGAATATGGCAGGCGTAATCCCTCCTATTTTCGCCTCTAGTTTAATTCTTTTCCCAGCTACCATTAGTCAGTGGTTCGCCAAGAGTCCCGGTATGGAATGGTTAGGTCGCGTGAGCATGGCTTTATCACCTGGGCAACCACTTTATATTATATTATTTGGCTCAGCGATTGTTTTCTTTTGTTTTTTCTATACCGCTTTGGTCTTTAATCCCCGAGAAACAGCCGAAAATTTAAAAAAATCGGGAGGCTATATTCCGGGTATGCGTCCGGGTGAACAGACAGCGCAGTATATTGATAAAGTTATGACGCGTCTCACCGTTGTGGGGGCCGTGTACATTACTTTAGTCTCTTTATTACCAGAGTTTCTGGTCATGGCCTGGAATGTGCCCTTTTATTTTGGTGGAACCTCGTTATTGATTATTGTAGTCGTGGTGATGGACTTTATGGCGCAAGTGCAAGCGCATCTAATGTCTCATCAATATGAATCTTTAATGAAAAAGGCCAACTTAAAAGGTTTAAAGGGGTAGCCTTTAGGGGCCGAGAAGAGTACAATGCGGGCTCCAAGTCAAGAAAGCTTAGGAATACATCATGAAGGTTAGGGCATCTGTGAAGAAAATGTGTGATGAATGTGTCGTCTTTCGGCGAGAGGGTGTTGTTAGAGTCACCTGTAAAAAGACTCGTAAGCACAATCAAAGGCAGGGTTAAGTATGGCTATTCGTATTTCAGGTGTCATACTACCGCCTCATAAGCATATGCGCATTGCGTTGCGTGCTGTGTATGGTATTGGTAATCACCATGCTTTGGCGATTTGTGCCAAAGTTGGGCTCAACCCTACCGTAAAAGTAAGTGATTTGAAAGACGAGCAGGTAACCCTGATTCAGGCTGCCGTCAATCAGTATGAAGTTGAAGGTGATTTACGCCGGCGTGTAGCCATGGATATTAAGCGCTTGGTGGATATTAAATCCTATCGTGGGATTCGGCATAAAAAAGGCTTGCCTGTCAGAGGGCAGCGTACTAAGACGAATGCCAGAACGCGTAAGGGGCGCAAGCGACAAAGCCAGCTAACGCCTAAGCAAAGTACAGATTCGAAAAAATAAGTTAGAGGGAAGCCCATAGATGTCTAAAGTCGTTGCTGCGCGTACGCGCAAGAAAACAAAGCGTGTTGTGACAACGGGTGCGGTTCACGTGTTGGCAACCTTTAATAATACCCATATTACGGTGACAGACCCGCAAGGCAATGTGATTGCTTGGCGCAAAGCGGGTGGTGAGTTTAAAGGCTCGCGTGCGAGTACACCGTATGCTGCACAAATGGCAGCTAGAAAGGCTATTCAGATGGCCAAAGAATTCGGTTTGAAAAGTGTAGAAGTCTATGTTTGTGGTCCTGGTCCTGGTCGAGAGTCCGCTATTCGGGCTGTTGGCGAGACTTGCCACGTGTTGCGCATTGTGGATAGGACGGGGATCCCACACAATGGCTGCCGGCCTGAAAAAGAGCGTCGTGTTTAAGGGGAGAGGCTAGTATAAAATGGCTAGATATTTAGGATCAACTTGCAAAGTATCCAGACGATTGGGTACCGATTTAAGCCTTAAGAGCCGGGTGCGTGACTTGGATTCCAAGTGCAAATTAAGCGCCTTGCCGGGTATGCATGGCCAAAAACGGACACGTCGTACGTCTGAGCATGGTTTGCAGCTCAATGAAAAACAAAAATTTCGTTTTATGTATGGCGTTTTAGAAAAACAATTTCGTCGTTATTACCAGGAAGCAGCGCGTCGTAAAGGTGCTACCGGTGAGATTCTATTTCAATTATTAGAATGTCGCCTAGACAATGTTGTCTATCGCTTGGGCTTTGGTAGTACGCGTGCAGAGGCCAGACAATTAGTTCGCCATAAAGCGATCCTTGTCAATGGTCATATGGTCAATATTCCATCCTATGCGGTGAAAGCCTCCGATAAAATCGAAGTGCGGGAAAAAGCAAAGGCTCAGGTGCGTGTGCAGGATGCTTTAAAACTGGCTGAAAATGCCGGTTTTCCAGAATGGGTTGAAGTAGATACGACCCATTTAAGCGGTGTTTTCAAACGTGTACCGGATAGAACGGATTTACCCGCCGAATTCAACGAACAGCTGGTGGTTGAGCTTTACGCGAAGTAATACTATTTGTCCCTGAGGAGTGATTCATGCAGCAGCGAGCGCTAAAAGATTTTTTAAAGCCACGATTAGTGGATGTTCAGCAGCTTGGCTATCATCGTGCCCGGGTTGTCTTAGAGCCGTTGGAGCGTGGTTTTGGTCATACCTTAGGCAATGCCCTAAGACGCGTTTTATTATCGTCGATGTCCGGTTGTGCCGTCGTAGAGGCCTCCATCGAAGGTGTCTTGCATGAGTACACAGCCAAAGAGGGTGTGCAAGAAGATGTTGTGAATATTCTATTAAACCTTAAGGGTATTCAATTCAAATTAGAAGGTCGCGATAATGTTGAACTGATATTGAGTAAACAGGGCGCAGGTCCTGTGTTGGCTTCCGATATTACCTTGCCACATGATGTAAGCATTGTGAATCCTAATCATGTGATTGCCCATATGACTAAGGCAGGTCAGCTTGATATGACCCTGCGTGTAGCCCGTGGTCGTGGTTATGAACCTGCGACGAGCCGCCAAAAAGATCCGGAAGAGACCACACAAGAGATTGGTTGGTTACCGCTCGATGCCTCTTTTAGTCCAGTGCATCGCGTCACCTATACGGTAGAAAATGCGCGTGTAGAAAAGCGTACCGATCTCGATCGCTTGATTTTAGAACTTGAAACCAATGGTACGGTCCAGCCTGAAGAAGCCATTCGTTTAGCGGCTTCTATTTTGGTTGATCAGCTTTCTGTTTTTGTAGAGCTGAAGGGCGAGCAGCAGAGTGAATTACTACCCAGCAACGCCGAGATCGATCCTCTGCTGATGCGTTGTGTGGATGATTTAGAATTAACGGTCCGTTCTGCTAATTGCTTGAAAGCAGAGAATATCTACTACATCGGTGATCTCATTCAAAAAACCGAAGTAGAGTTATTAAAGACACCGAATTTAGGAAAAAAATCCTTAACAGAGATCAAGGATGTCTTGGCTGTGAAAGGGTTGAGTTTGGGTATGCGTCTTGAAGGTTGGCCGCCAGAAGGGTTAGAACCAGAAAAGTAGCAGAATAATAAAGAGGTTTTCAACATGCGTCATCGCAAAGTAGGCAGACGATTTAGTCGGACATCCAGTCACCGTAAGGCTATGTTTCAGAATATGATTAATTCCGTGCTACGTCATGGCATGATTAAAACAACCTTACCTAAAGCGAAGGACTTACGGCGTTTGCTGGAGCCCTTGGTAACCTTAGCCAAAGAAGATAGCGTGGCCAAACGTCGTTTAGCCTTTGCTAGATTGCGCGATAAGGAAATGGTCGCAAAGCTTTTTGCACAGTGGGGACCTCAGTTTAAGGAACGTCCAGGCGGGTATTTGAGAATTTTAAAATGCGGTCAGCGTTCAGGCGATGCAGCACCCATGGCTGTGGTGAGTTTTGTAGCGTGTGCTTAATGGTGCTATTACCTAAAAATATTTTTTAGAACAAGCCGGGCCTTTACCCGGCTTTTTTTTGTGAGATTTTCATGGAACATCGCACAACACTGTCTTTTGGTCGCATCAGAAGTTTTCTGTGGCCGATCCATCGTTACGAATATAAGAAGTTATTTCCTATATTAATCTTATTTTTCCTGATATCTTTTGTGTACAACATCTTACGTTGTATGAAAGTGACCTTGGTGGTGACCGCCGAAGGATCCAGTGCAGAGGTGATCCCTTTTCTAAAAGTATGGGCGGTATTACCCAGTGCTGTACTGCTTACCTATGTTTATACAAAATTATCCAACCGTCTCAATAGAGAGCAGGTTTTTTATGCGATGCTGGCTATTTTCTTAGGATTTTTTACGCTATTTATGATCTTTTTACATCCGCATCGAGAGGCCTTAGCCTTAAAAGAACTGTCAGAATTTTTAAGTCAGCAACTACCAGAAAGGCTCAGCGGCTTAAAAGGATTGCTTATTATTATACGTCATTGGCATTTATCTTTATTTTATGTGCTATCAGAACTATGGAGTGCGGTGGTTTTATCCATGTTGTTTTGGGGCTTTGCCAATGAAATTACAACGATTGATGAAGCTAAACGATTTTATGCGATTTTTGCCTTGGGTGCTAATAGTTCGGGTATTTTATCGGGACAGTGTGCGCAGTGGCTAACCTTGGATCATTACCACCCGGCATTGCCTTTTGGTAAAGTCGCATGGGAACAATCCTTAATCTTACAATTGGCTTTGGTGTTAGTGATGGGTTTTGCGATTATTGGCTTGTTTTATTGGGTCAATCGTCGACTAATCGTTACGCAACCAGACTGTAAGCCCCTTGCACTACAACCTGAAAGCGGCGAAAAACTATCTTTGTGGGCCTGCTTAAAGGCATTGGTTTCTTCGCCTTATATGTTATATATTGCTATTTTAGTGGTCGCCTATAATATTGTTTACAATCTATCGGATGTTTTGTGGACAGAGCAAATACGTGCACGTTATCCCGATGCCAGCGATTTTAATGCCTATATCAATAGCATTGCTTCAATCACGGGTGTGTTCGCGACCATTGCTGCATTGCTACTATCAGGCAATGTGATTCGCTTTTATGGATGGACCACCACGGCATTAATTACACCCATTTTATGGCTCGTAACCAGTGTGGGTTTCTTAGGGTGTTTACTCGGTACACAGTATGGGCTGTTTTCAGATTATATGTTGGGTTTTCTAGGGGTTCCGCTGAGTACTTTAGCCTTGTTTTGTGGGTCTGCACAGATCTGTTTGGGTAGGGCTGCTAAATATACCGTCTTTGATGAATCTAAAGAGATAGCTTTTATTCCACTGAGTCAGGCGGAACAACGTAAAGGTAAGGCTGTGGTTGATGGAATTGCTTCGCGTCTGGGTAAATCGGGGGGATCTTTTATGATCCAGGCACTGTTGGTGTCTTATGGAACCTTAGCCTTAACGATTCCCGCCATCAGTGTTATTTTTGTGCTGATGATTGCGTTATGGATCTTGGCGGTATTGCGTCTGGGACGTATGGCCAGCAGGAAGATTGATCGTACTATGGCACAGCCAACTTCGGAAAAGGTTATTTATGCAGCATCCTAATTCAGTACCCTTTTCTAGATTTCGGAATTTCTTTTGGCCTATTCATGGCTATGAGCACAAAAAGCTCGTGCCCATGCTACTGTTATTTTTCTTAATCTCTTTCATTTACAACCTCTTGCGGTGTATGAAAGTAACTTTGGTTGTGACTTCCCAGGGATCAGGTGCCGAAGTGATCCCTTTCTTAAAGGTGTGGGCTGTATTACCCTGTGCGGTTCTTTTAACCTATCTCTATACAAAACTGTCCCAGCATCTTAATCGAGAGCAAGTTTTTTATACGATGATCGCAATATTTCTAGGGTTTTTTACGCTATTTTTGCTGGTGTTGTATCCCAATCGAGCGCTTTTAGAGCTCAATACTTTTGCAAACTATCTAGAACAAATCTTACCCAGTGGTTTTAAAGGATTCATTTCTATTATTCGCCATTGGCCCTTAGCCTTATTTTATGTGTTATCCGATCTGTGGAGTGCAGCTGTTTTATCCATGCTGTTTTGGGGTTTTGCCAATGAGGTCACGACGGTCAATGAAGCCAAACGATTTTATGCCATTTTTGCTTTGGGGGCCAATTTCTCGGGTATATTTTCGGGACAATTTGCACAGTTTCTTATTTTAGACGATTACAATGCATGGTTTCCCTTTGGTCAAAATGCCTGGGAGCAGTCTTTAAATTTACAGTTGGGCCTTGTTTTATGTTTAGGCGTTATGATTATTTTCCTCTTTCGGTGGGTGAATAAAAAAGTTTTGCCGATGCAGCCGGCTATCAATCTTCATGAACCGCTGGTGGAAGAACCGTTTACGAAGTTTTCCTTAACAGAATGTTTTAGGTACATCTCAAAATCACGGTATATGCTTTATATCGCAATTGTGGTGGTCTCCTATAATATTGTGTACAACTTGGCCGATGTCTTATGGACTGCGCAAGTGAAGCAGCGTTATCCCGATGCCTCCGATTTTAATGCCTATATGAACGATATTGTTTCTGTGGTGGGTGTTTTTGCAACGATCTCAAGCTTGTTTTTATCGGGTAATGTCATTCGACGTTATGGTTGGACGGTGACAGCGATGATTACCCCCTGCATTTTGCTCCTAACAGGTATTGGATTTTTTGGTTGTATGCTTTTTGAAACCAGTCCTTATTTGAGCGATTGTCTCTTTGCCTTATTTCAGACACCGGTGATTAATTTAGTACTTCTTTTTGGTTCTGCGCAAATGTGTTTGGGTAGAGCTGCAAAATATACCGTGTTTGATGAAACCAAAGAGATCGCTTTTATCCCTTTACCCAAAGCAGAACAACGCAAGGGTAAGGCCGTGGTCGATGGTATTGCTTCGCGTCTGGGTAAATCAGGCGGGTCGTTAACCATACAAATTTTATTGGTCTTGTGTGGCAATTTATTGGCCACAGTGCCTTATATTGCGGGTATTTTTGTGATCTTTATTGTACTGTGGATTATCGCGGTGCGAAAACTGGGTCATTTAGTGTGGAAATCCATCGATAAAGGCTGATGATATAATCAGTCTTCAGATGGGTGGTTATGTTCTAGGGACTGCGATATAATGCGGCTCTTTAGGTTAGAACAAGAGGTACGTCTTAGAGATGGTTGTAGTTCGTTTAGCAAGGGGCGGCGCTAAAAAGCGGCCGTTTTATCATATTGTTGCAACCGATAAGCGTAATCGTCGGGATGCAGGTAATACGCTAGAGCGTTTGGGCTATTTTAATCCTATTGCCCGTGGTCAAGAGATGAGAGTGCATGTGAATCGAGCACGCATTCAGCACTGGCAGGCTATGGGTGCTCAACTATCCCAGCGGGTTTCAGCATTGTTGTTAGAATGGGACAAGAAGGGATCCTAAGGGAGCCCATGGTCGTACTGGGGCGTATAGGCGCACCTTATGGCATCAAGGGGTGGGTACACGTACAGTCTTATACCCAGCCTGCTTCTAACATTTTGCGCTATAAAACCTGGCACATACTAGAACAGGGGGTTCAAACGCCTCTGCATGTGTTGCAAGGTCGTAGCCTGGCAAAGGGTTGTGTGGTGGCTTTGGAAGGCTATGAGAATCCAGAGCTTGTAGGGCAACTGAGGCATGCAATGGTGGGGGTACCCCGTGGTAGCTTGCCTGCCCTAGAGGAAGGGGTTTATTATTGGGCCGATTTGATTGGGATGCAGGTACATAACCAAGCTCTCGATCCTGCAGCACAAAGTATGGGTCGGGTGAAGGAAGTTTTTGAAGCGGGTGCCAATGATGTATTGGTCGTTGAGCCCTTAGAAGGCGTACTGTCATCAAAGACCACAAAGACGGTTTTAATACCCTTTGTGATGGAGTCTGTGATCACAGGGGTTGATCAAGAAGCACGATGGATTCGTTTGTGCTGGGATGAATGGTTTTAGTGATGCACTGTGGGATTGTTAGTTTATTTCCGCAGATGTTTAAGGCTCTCACCGATTATGGCATCACAGGTAGAGCCGTTGAACGGGGTCATTTAGAGATTGCGCTCTGGGACCCCAGAGATTTTAGTCAGGACCCGTATCGTCGTGTCGATGATAGACCTTATGGGGGTGGGCCGGGGATGGTAATGAGTATCTATCCCTTACGTCATGCCATTCAAGCGGCCAAGCAGGCTGCAGGAGAGGCAGCCAAGGTGATTTATATGTCACCGCAGGGCGAGCGGTTGAGCCAGACAAAGATACGGCAGGTCGTTCAGCAGGCTGAGTCCTTAGTGTTTGTGGCAGGGCGTTATGAAGGTGTAGACGAGCGATTATTGGACTTAGAGGTAGACGAAGAATGGTCTATCGGGGATTATGTGCTCAGTGGTGGTGAATTGGCTGTCATGGTAGCGATTGATGCCATGGCACGGTGGATTCCGGGGGTTTTAGGACATGGGGCCTCTGCCGCACAGGATTCTTTTTCAGAGGGTTTATTGGATTGTCCCCATTATACCCGACCCGAACACAGCGATGGTTTGGCAGTGCCTGCGGTGTTATTGGAAGGCGATCATCAGGCTATTGCACGTTGGCGTCTCAAACAGCAATTGGGGAGAACCTGGTTAAGACGGCCCGATTTATTAGAACGCGATTTGAGTGCAGAAGAGACGGATTTATTGCAGGCATTTGTGCATGAATATCACAGTGAATTTCAGAGGAGTGTAAAATGAGTACCATTATTCAACAGATTGAAGAAGCGCAATTACGTACGGATCTACCGACGTTTAGACCAGGTGACACCGTGGTGGTGCGAATCGTTGTCAAAGAAGGTACTCGTAAGCGTACACAGGCTTATGAAGGCGTTGTGATTGCAATCCGTAATAGAGGCCTTCATTCTGCTTTTACGGTACGTAAAATTTCTCATGGTGAAGGTGTAGAGCGCGTATTTCAGCGTCATAGCCCTGCGATTGAAGGGATCGATATTAAGCGTCGGGGACAGGTACGCAAAGCCAAACTTTATTATTTAAGAGGACTGACTGGAAAAAGTGCCCGTATCAAAGAACGCTTACATCAATCATTTCCTGATCTACGTACAGCAACACCCATTGTAGCGTCGACCACTGCAGGCGAATAAACGAACGCTTCCTTCAATTTGGTATATGATACAGAGAGGGTGTTTATTAAAGGGTATTGTATTCGTTCAGAGGGAGTGTAAAGGATGAGGCAGTGGATTGGTGTTTGCGTGTTATCTGTGGTCTTTGGTCAGGCTATCGCAGAATCGCATCAGCACAATCATAAAAAAGAAGAAGGGTCTTGCCATGTCTCAGACAGTGCGAGAGAGAAGATCCGCAGCCAGGTCGAAAAAATATTACCCGATCAACCCATCGATAAGTTAAGCGCCAGTCCTTTGTCAGGATTGTGTGAGGTTCATGCAGGTAATATAGTCTTTTATGCCAGCCGAGATGGTCAGTATTTGGTCATGGGCGATATATTGGACGTGCGTAGAAGTCCTGACGATCGCAGTCTAACGGAAGTGAGCCGTCGTGCTTCGCGTGCGGTTTTATTTCAGTCCCTCAAAGGTCACACCTTGGCACGTTATATCCCTCAAAAGGTCAAAGGTGTACTCACAGTTTATACCGATCCCGATTGTGGCTATTGCAGAAAACTGCATGAAGAAATACCTGCTTTAATGGATCTTGGGATCCAAGTTAATTATCTGGCCTTTCCCAGACAAGGCGTTGGTTCACCAACTTATGATAAATTAGTAGGGGTTGAGTGTGCAACCAATCAAGAGAGTGCCATGGATAAAGTGATGAAAGATGAGAGTGTTCCTTCAGGTACTTGTAAGAACAAGGTCGAAGAAGCGTATAAGATTGGTCAAAGACTCGGTATCAATGGTACGCCCTCCATGGTTTTCTCGGATGGGACCTTATCCATCGGTTATAGACCTGCTCAGGAATTGGCCGACTTGGCGATAAAGCACTATCAAAACCCTCTAAAATAAGATCGTAAAGGAGTGTCCTTGTGCGTGTAATGATTGCCGATCAAGACGCTGCCTATCGACAGATCTTGGTGCAGCACCTGCAAAAAGAGGGTCACACGGTTCAAGAGGCACTCATGGGTCGAGAGGTTGTAGCGCAGTGTCGTAAAAAATGTCCCGACCTTATTTTTATGGATGCACAGTTATCGGATCTATCCGCCATCGATAGTGTGCAACAAGTACGTCAAACGGGGGGGCATGCTTTATGGGTGCCTATCGTTTTGATGGGGCGTGCATGGACAGCGGAAGCTATGCAAAAGGGTATCGAAGCGGGTGCCGATGATATCTTAGAAAAACCCTTAACAGGGTCTCAGCTACAGTTAAGGATCAATGCCGCAGCACGACTCTTTGACCTCAAGCAAGAAGTTTTTAAAGTGGCACATGAGTTAGTGGTTGAAAATCGCTCTTTACAAAATGTGATGACCAAAGATCTGCTCACAGGTCTTAATAATTCAAATCATTTTGAGCACACACTGGTGGAGGCATGGTCTGCAGCCAAGCAGGCTAAAAAAGCTTTATCGCTTATTTTACTGAATGTGGATTTTTTCCAATCCTATAATCAGGCCTATGGTGCGCCTGTGGGCGATGAAGCATTGAAGAAAATAGCAGAAGTACTTAAACAAAAGCTGCCGCCTGATGGTTTTTTGGCACGCACCACGGGTGACACCTTTGCTGTCATATTGTCTAATACGGATAAAGATCAGGCTTTTGTAGTAGGTGAGGCACTACGTACCGGGGTGAGTGCCTTAACAATACCCCATGCGCGCTCAGGTTGCGATCAATACTTAAGTATAAGTTTTGGGGTTGCTACGGTGAATCATGATCAATCTTATGCAAATACTGCCGATTTAAAAGACGCAGCTGATTTTGGTTTATACCAAGCGAAGCATCATGGTCGTAATCGCGGTTATGCTGCAGTGGCTATTTAATGTTCATCTGTTTAATGGATCCACACCAAGGTGCCGACGGGTACCGAATTAAATAAACGAATCACATCGTCTGCACGCATATGCACACAACCTTTAGTACTGGGTGCACCCAGTTTCCACTCCATGGTGGTCCCATGAATATAAACCGCTCTTTGTGCTGTATCTACAATGCGACCCCTGTTGTCTCGTCCTCGATTAAAACCAGGTTGTAGACCTTCTAAGCGCAGAATTCTTGTCGACACATAGTCTTTCAAGTGTTGATGTCGAGGTTTGCGTTGCCACACACCTATAAATTGTCTGCGGTGAAAAATGCCATAGTGTGGGATCCCTTCACCAATTTTCTCATTAATGCGATGGAGGCCTTGTGGTGTTTGGAAAGTATCCGCTTTTTGTCCAGGTCCACGCTTGCTGGTCGAAATCGTATACATTTGTTGGATCTGATTGCCATGGATAAGGGCCAGTGTTTGTTTTTTAATATCCACCACCACGATATGCTCAGTTGGTTGCACGCCCATCCGAGAAATATGTGTACGTACATCTTCCAGTGGGACAGCAGAGACTTGCGATCCCGTACCGCAGGCAGTACTGCTTAGACAGAAAAGTAGAAGGGTAATGATTTTTGTAATAAGCATGTCTGTGATCATAGCATGCACTTAAAACTTTATGCCAAGTTCTTCTGGATAGTTTTTGGGGGTACCAAACCTTCCATTGACACTGGAAGGTTTGGGTGTAAAGCTTCCAGTGTCAATGGAAGGTTTATTTAGTTAAAAGACATGAAATATTGCCGGCAAGCGTGTGGGGACTGCAATCTATTCATCAGGAGCTATTGCCTAAAATGAACGATTTTCTTATGTTAAGCCTCGTGATCATGCTTATGATTATGAGCCCGGGTCCTGATTTTGCCATAGTGGTCAAAAATAGCTTAAGCCATGGTCGCCTGTCGGGTGTAGGCGCAGCCTTCGGGATTGCCTCTGCCAATTTATGCCATATAACCCTCAACCTTTTAGGGATAGGGCTCCTGATTGCGGAATCTGTGATGGCTTTTAAGATCATGCAAATTGTAGGTGCTGCTTATTTGATGTACTTAGGTTACAAAGGCATTACCGCAAAACCTGCACCACAAGCAAATGATGTTGAAAGCATGATTGTAGTAGAGCAGGAAAAAAAACCGCATGGCTATTATACGGGATTTTATAGTGGGTTTTTTACAAGTCTTTTAAATCCCAAAGCATGTTTGTTTTTGTTGAGTTTTTTCTCTGTGATGCTTTCGCCAGCAAGCACACTATCCACCAAGATTTTCTATGGGCTTTGGATAAGTAGCTTGGCGTTAGTATGGTTCACCATGGTTGCCTTGTTTTTTACGAGTGCTGTGGTGGGGCGGCACATGCAGCGCTACAAACATTGGTTAGAGCGTGTGACGGGTGTGGTGTTAATAGGCTTAGCGCTGAAGCTGCTCCTACTGACCTAGACAGACGCTATAAAACCTGAAAGAATGGTTTTTCCAGGGGAGTGGTGCCATGAATAAAACACGTCGTATTGTCTTATTAAGTTGCTTAGGGTCTAGCCTAGAATATTATGATTTTATCATCTATGGCATGATGATTCCCTATATTACGGCTGTTTTTTTCGTCGATCATCAACCAGCTGTTGCCTATTTAAAAACCTTTTCTATTTTAGCGATTGGTTATTTGGCGCGACCGCTAGGGGGTTATTTTTTTGGGATGATTGCCGATATTTACGGACGTAAAAAAACCTTTTTGGTCATTATGTCGGTTATGGCAACCGCAACACTGATTATGGGATTATTGCCAAGCTATAAAGAGGCCGGTTTATGGGCCCCTTTGCTTCTGATTCTAGCCCGCATCCTACAGGGGCTTTCTTTTGGTGCGGAAATTCCGAGTATTAGCACGCTTATTAAAGAACACAGTGCTTCTAAACCCTCAGGCCATTATTTTGGTTGGATTATTTCGAGCACCAGTGTGGGTGCGCTACTGGCCTCGCTGGTCGTTTTTCTGATGGGTCGCACTTTTTCTACAGAAGAAATAACACAAGGCCTATGGCGTCTTCCCTTTATACTGGGCGGTATTTTGGCCGTTGTGGCTTTTATCCTGAGAAATCAGATTGATGAAACGCCCGATTTTCTTCAGCATCAACATGCAAACAATCTACATCATTCTGCTAAAACCATTCTTGGATCGCTTTTAAAAACACAGCCTAAAAGCTTGATCCGTGGTTTTTGTATGACTTTCTTTTTTTCATATTTAATTATTTTCACGTTGTATCTGCCGGTTTACCTCAAGCAATATTTTGGTTATGCCACCCAGACGGTTTTTTCAAGGATGTCCTTTGGGATTTTATTGGCAGGCGTAAGTGCCCCTCTTTTTGGTTATTTATTCGATTATATTGATCGCATCAAGGCCATTAAAGTCATCACGCCGCTTTTTCTTCTCTTCTTATATGCATCCTTAAAAATGTTAGAGGCACATGCTAGTTATGCCCTAGAAATTTTTTTGTTGGGTTATCAACTTTTTATTGCGGCCTATTCTACGAATCTACTGGCTATTTTACCCACGCTGTTTCCCATGCCGGTGAGAAGTACTGGCATGGGTCTTTGTTATAATCTCGCCTATTCGGTGGCCAGTTTAATTCCCTTAGGTTTAAGCGCCTGGGTCCACCCGCATAATTATCAGAGTATGATTCTAGGCTGTGGCGCTTTGGTGGTAAGCATTACGCTGTTAGGGACGGTGTATACAAAACAAAAAGCCGCGGTTCTCTATCCGATATAAGCAGGCAACCTGTGATCAAACCTCTATAAAAACGATGCGAAAGGTATTCGCTTAAACCACAAAAGTGAAGCTCCTTTATGGTTGTGAGCGCTTTATCGGATCAGTTGATAGATTAGGGTTTTGCATAGTAGGTGGGTCATCACTGGTTGATGCATGAGGGTGTACAGAAGTACTGTGCGTGGCACCATAAGCGTGGTTTCTAGAAAAGCTTAGTAAACCTAAACCAGGACGAGATATGTTATGAAGAAGTACATCAGTCGGTGTTTGTACTACAATCTGTAAACCTTGGCTTTCAAAAGTTTGCGATACTGCTTGCGTGATTGCTTTATATCTTGAATCTTGCAACAGGTCGGCTAGAGCCATGTTACTAATTTCTTGATGTTGCTGAAAGTTTTGGGGCACTACCACTTGGCGTTTTAATAATTCTAGCATTCTACACTGTATTGCCAAAACAGTGTACCACATGGCTTGTGTAATTGTTTTATAGGTTGGATCTTGTAAGAGTTCATGGAGAGTCATGCTACTAATGCGTTGATCTGGCACAAAATCTTCTGGCACTTCGAATTTACATTTTTGTAGCTCCAATATTCTATACTGTATAGCCGCCATAGTTCGTAATACTGTTTGAGTGGTTTGTTGATAGTCTTCATGGGCTAAGAGTTCATCCCGGTTCATACGACAGATTGCTTGATACGGACTAAACTGTTCTGCAGCTTTTTGAATCTCGAATCCTGATAGTGCAGCGAGTGTCAATATTTTATCCTGTATGGCTGCATGTAATATTCCTTGTGTCTCTAATGAAACATTTACTGTAGATACTGGCGATAAGTTTTGAGGCGAGCCTCCATTTAAGAAACCTTCTAGCTGTTCATCTGCTTTTCGCACATAGGGCAGTTGGGGCCCACCTTGAATGACAGCAAAACTTTTTCTGCGTAAATTTAAGTATTCTTTAGCATGTAGTGCAGTAAAAAGAATGCCTGATATCAATTGTAAATTTAAAACCGTTGACATCAGTATCGGTGCCCATAACTGTTCTTTGGGCAGTGACTTGAATTCTGCTTCTAGATCAAGAGCCTTATACAACATCAAGCTAATGGTGATGATAGATAACATGAGACTTTCTATTCTTTGTGAATATCTCGGTTTAAAAGTTTCTATTAGAAATGCTAAAATGGCTACTGGAATAGCCAAGTATTCATAGGTAATGGCCCTGAAAGTTTTGCTATAACTATTCGTTAGGTGCATACCATTCCTTAAGACGAATGACAGACCACGGCTATACACCAATGTTTTATAGAAAGCTTCTAACACGGCGACCGTAGTATAGCTAATCGTGTTTCGTTTAGACAAAGCTGTCTTTACGGAGGCAGGCGTCAAATCCCAACCAGTATAAAAAATACTTAAAGCAGCAGACATAGTAATAAACTGTGTCAAAAATTCTTGATAAGAAACCTCACACAGTTCGTCAGGCTGTAAGTGTTTTATTTCCGTACAAAAAATCTCAAAGCTTGCTCCCGAGATAGCTGCGAAGACAAATCCTACATTTATAGTTAGGACGTTAATAATGTTTGTGCTTAAACGACTCCTTATGTTTTGGTTAGGATGTCGTGCTAAATAGGCACCTGCCACCCAACCATAAGTACCCAATGCGATAGAAAGGGGTTCCCTAATATACAGTGCTTCTTCTCCCGATTCTCGAAAAAGTGCAAGAAATTGTTTTGCGAAAGCGTCTATACCAATACTATAGAGCAGCGATAAAAGAGCGGGATTTGTGCGAACTAAGCGTGCAATATTTTCGAAATGCTCGTTAAGCCTATGATCCGGTTGCAGATTAGGATGACGAATCAGCGGTTGTTCTTGTGTTTCCATGATATTATTTTTTAATTACACGCTAAAGAAATGTAAATTGTAATATTAACTGGTGGTCTTTGTAAATAATGTTGCAACATTATGACACACATTTTATAATCTTATCAAAAACTTCATTGGCTTCATTTAAAATTTTACCAAAAACAGATTGTTCTTTTTCACAGTTAAAACCATTTAAAATGAAAGGTGATTCTGATGCTGGTGGTATACTTATGCGGTATAACTCGTTTTTTTGAGTGGTATAACAAAAAGCACCTAATTCAAACTGTGGTAACAATGATACGCCAGACATATTATCTTCTGAAATAATCGCCTCTGGTGGTTTGTACCAACATTTCATATTTTTATCGTCTTCCTCAAGATAGGAAAAATCAAGCTTATTGTCGTTTTGTACATCTTGTCTTATATCTTTAGGATGGGTGTCCTTGATGCCTTGGAGTTGACGATAACGATCAAACATAGGTGTTGGCATGCGTTGTTGTAACCCACCCATCTTAATTAAAGCTTCTTTTTTTTGCGCCGCCATGTGTAAATTTTGAAAAGATTGG
>JACCDN010858104.1_pt1 | contig 25540 bp, 24 predicted proteins | sample 7441691 | NCBI WGS metagenome assembly JACCDN01 (sample SAMN15323439, study PRJNA562643) | freshwater metagenome | isolation source: river surface water | place: USA:Blue River Watershed | collected 2017-08-16 | reverse complement strand
CTTGCAGAACCGTTAAAAAAAATACTAACATAATCTGATGTGTTTGCTGCATTATTACCCATTTTTCCCATCCATAAATCAAAATCTAGCAAGATATATCCACTGCCAGAACTTGTATTCATGTTAAAATTGATAGTAGACGAAACATTCTCTCCTATTGCGAGATTATAAAAATTACTCGGAATGATAGAAGCACATGGATTTAAAACACCATTGTTAATAACCGTCCAACCAGTACAAGTTGAATTATTACCCGCACCTGTGATAGAAACGACTTGGGCACTCGATTTAAATGTGAAAATGGTTAAAGCGAAAATGAAAGGAAAGACAACATTATAAATCCTTGAATATCTATATTTTAACTTCACTATTGGACTTTTGGTAACGTACAAAAATCCATAATATTGCATACTATGTCAATAGAATAAGTTCTAATAAATTGTTTATTTCCAATAAAATTTTAAACAATCTAAGAACTAATTCTATAAATAAAATATAAAATAGAATTTATTGATATATAAATACCACATTCACTATAGTTCCTTGCTGCTCTTTACTTTCAATATCTATTTGAGCATTCATAAGTTTAACTATATTTCTAATAATTTGATACCCCACTCCATTGCCTGATTTAAATCTTGAACTGTGTTCTAAGCCTTCATCAAAAGTTTTACCACTTGTTAAATATTGCACCATTGATTGATTCATACCAATTCCAGAATCTTTCACATAAATAATATAACCATCGTTTAATTTATTGAATCCAATTTCAATTTTTCCTTTGTTTGTGGCTTTAATTGCATTAACAATTAAGTTATATAATAACACTCGTATTGAATCTGGCCAACTATCAATGTTACAATCAGATTGAATATTATTAATTAATTGAATGTCTTTATTGTCTATAAAAGGAGATACGAAATCAAATAAATCATTAACTAATAAACTTAAATCAAAATACTGACTTTTGGGCAATCTTTCTATATTATCAAACTTTACCCAACTCAACATATTTGACGTTAAATATTCCAAATCTTTAGTGGTATTGGCAATTTGTTTAATGGAAGTTTTAATTTGATCATCATTATTTGAATTAACAATATTCTTTGCAGTAATATGAAGATATTTTAATGGTGTTAAAATATCGTGATTCATAATTGCAATAACATGATCTTTTGCTTGATTTCTTTTTAATAAATAATCATTTAATTTATTTAATGATTCTGTCTTTAATGCAACTTCTCTTTCTAATTCCTTTTGCCTTCTTTGATAAAATATTGTTTTAAATCTAATGTAAATAAGAATTAAAATAATTAAAGAAGCGAAATAGACAATGTACATCAGAGGATGTAATGTCCAGGGATATACAATATTAAATATTAGGTTAGTATCATCCCATTTATTTTGTATGGTATTTCTAACTCTTATAAATAACTTGTGTTCTCCTCGTGCTAGATTAGTATATCTTAAAACAGGATTACTAACATTTATTCTATTCCATTTTTCATCATCAATCTTAAACTCCAACATGATATTTTCTTGAGATAACATTCCAGAAATAGCTAAATAAAAATCGAAATTTTTTGCACTTGAAGGCAAATTGGTTAAATCTTGACTTGAATTATAAATTTTGCCATCAACTAAAATTTTATCAAAATAAACTTTGGGTTGTATATTTACGTTTGTTATTTTCTCGGGATTGAATTGAATTAAACCATCAATACCTGGTATTGAAAAATCGCCATTCTTTAATTCAATTGCACAAGGAGTACACCCTCCATTAAATTCTAACTGATCAATACCATCTGGTTTACCAAAATATTTAAATCTTATATTACCAGGCCCTTTTTCCCAAAAATCAATTAATGAACTAACAGGGGACATGAATAAACCCTTATTTGAACTTGCCCAAACTCTATTGCTCTTATCAACAATAAAACAATGAGCATAGTTTAAATACATATTTTGATCTAAGGGTAACTTTTTGATTATATCATTTTGATACATATATACACCACCACCATAGGTGCCAATTAAAAAGTAATTCCCAATTGAAGTAATATTTCTAAAATTTGCTTTTGTTTTATCTCTAAAGAAAAAATTAAAAGTATTATTTTTAAAATTATATTTATATAAACCATCTGTTGTAGCTACTAAAATTTCTTTTTGATTTATCTTCATCAAACTATAAACAATAAAATTAAATGGTGCTTTTTTAAATCGCAATACATATGCCCATTTATTTGAGGTTAAACTATTTAAACCTTTTTTCATGATGCCAGATTCATTAAAAGAATATATGTAGTCATCAATTTCTATATAGTTATTTCTATTTATTTTAATTATATCACTAGCAACTTGAATATTGACAACCTTATTCTTCTTTAGATCATATTCAACAATTCCATCTGAATTTGTCATAAAAAGTATACTGTCTTTTGTAATATATGTTGCAGTTTCTGATGGTTTATAGAAAACGTTTGGCATAGCAGATCTAGAATTTCCAAAGATCTGACCTGAGTTAATTTGGATATTTCCATTATTTAATTGCAGCTGCGCATAGGCAGATGTACTAATTCCATTTATATTATTATTTGGCAATAACCTTTTAAAATATTTAGGTTTACCTATTAGCATCCCACGATTGTCTGTGCCTAAATAAATAGTGTTTGTTAATTTATCTATTTGTATATATTTAATAAACTCTTTCTCAGGAAGTTGGTCAGTAATTAATTTTGTACTTAAAACATCTTTATTTAACTGTATGCTATAAAGGCTCGTCCCTTTAATGATGTATGCATCTTCGTTTGGATGATTTTGAAATATTTTTATTTGTGAAAAAATATCTTTTGGATTATAATTATATAATAAATTAAAATCCTTTTCAATTAAATTAAATTTGTAATTCTGCTTGTATTGAAATTCATACAAATGACCATCTATGGTAAAAATAAAAATTCTTTTATTTAAAACAAATCCAATACTACTAGATGGTATTTTGAATAATGTATCAAATTGATTTAAATTATATTTGTAGAAATGGTTATTATTTATTGAAAATATTTGATTATTAATAATGAAATCATTATGCTCAATCTCGGAAAATTTTACCTTTTTTGAATAATTCTTTAAGTTATACTTATAGTTCAGGTATCCTGTTTGTCCAACTAATTTTTCAATGGAGGTATCAATGATGACTTTGTTCTTATTAATAAGAAAAACCCTTTCATCCATCAATTTCCCGAATAATTTTCCGTCATTCGCCTTGTCAAAGAAAACAATTCTATCATCCAGAACCTTTGTCTGCTCATTGTCACCAAAATTTTGAAAACCATAACCATTGTATCTTAAAATGCCAGACTCTGTTGCCACCCACAAAAAACGATTCTTTTCATCAAATTGTAACCCTTTTATGGCATTAGTAGATAAGCCATTATCTGTATTAATTCTTTCAAAATTATATTGTAATTGAGCTTGAGCACCTATGTAACTAAATATTAAATAAACTGTTATTAAGGCTTTAACAAAATGATTAGTAACTGATTTGATGTACATGTGCCAATTGTAATAAATGGGTAAATGAATCTGCTTTTACTTTATCAAATATATTTGATTTAATAGTAGAAACGGTATTCATTTTTAAACCCAACAGATTAGCAATTTCTTTGGTTCTATAACCATTCAATAAATAGTGTAAAATTTCTAGTTCTCTAACAGCTAAAGTAGAAAATGGATTAGTAGTATTTTCCATTTTCTTCTTTAATAATACAGGTTGATTTTTAATAAATAACTCTAAATGATAATTAATCTCAGTTTCAGATGCACCTTTATGTAAATAAGAATGAATATTAAATTTGTTGGATATTTTTCCATAAACATCAATGGGCTGCATTGAATGAATTAGAATAGATAAATTAGGATATTTTTCTACTATTTTATCTAAATATTCAACTGTATTACCATCTGGCAAAATGATATCTAAAATTAAATGTGTGTAATGATTAGTGGCTAATTCTTGCATTAAGTCTGAACAAGTGCTTACATCAGCCACTTTTTCAACACTTAATCTATTCAAAATGGCAGTAAGGCCCATTTTTACAATGCTGTGATCTTCAGCGACTAATACATTTAAATCCATAATTTTGGATAGCTTTTGCCAAATTTAATCATAAATAAAAGAAAAATACCTGCCCCATTTCTAGAATTAATTCTAAATTCATCAGGTAAAAAAGCCGTATCGAGGAAAATCTAGTTAAAATACTTATTAAAACTCATATTTTTATATCAGCTTATATTAGCTACCCCAAAACGATTGCTTGCTTATATGTTTAGTTTAAACAATATAGTCAAAGACGGTATTTTAGAAGTTTGCTTCTCCAATGAAGATACTGAAAGCAAAATCTATACCATCACCAATGCCAAAGGTGTTGATATTATGCAAGGCAAAATCACTGGACAAACACAAAGAACATGTTTGTATGTGGGTGATTTAAAAAAAGGGAATTATACATTTTCTTTAGGTAAAGAGCATATTCAAGAATTCACTATTCAGTAGCCAAGTCCCATTTATTTTAATTTGATTAAATTTGATAAAAATCAATTTAATTGAAAATCTCTATTTGCTCCGTTGGTAAAGCCAATGAATCTTATATTAAAGACGGCGTGGATCAATTTACCAAAAGGATTGGACACTACTACCCTATAGACTGGTCTTTGATTACTCCCAGTAAATTAACCGATCCAGTACAGATAAAAAAAGCTGAAGCGGAATCCATTATAAAAGCTTTATCAAAAACTGATATACTTATTTTATTAGACGAAAAAGGCAAGATGCTAGATTCGCCGGGTTTAGCTAAACTGATTCAACAAAAAGCCAATCAAAGTGCGCAAAGAATTGTTTTTTTAATTGGTGGCGCCTATGGTGTAGATCAAAGCATTAAAGAACGTGCAAATTTTACTTGGAGTCTTTCAGAATTAGTATTTCCGCACATGTTGGTGAGATTAATCTTAGCTGAACAAATTTACCGTGCATGCAGTATCTTAGCGAACGAGAAATACCATCACGAATAAGATTATTCAAATAGCTATCTACATTATGTCCATCACTATCATCATTACTGTCATCACCGTTATCATTTCTATCTTGGCCATGTACAATGAGCCTTTAATGGATAGAATGATTTTTAACCCTTATACTGTGGTTAGGAAGAATGAATGGTACCGATTTATCAGTGCTGGATTTATTCATGCCGATTTTATGCATTTGGCTTTTAACATGTTTTCTTTTTACATGTTCAGTGATTATGTAGAGCAGTTCTTTAGTATGATTTTTGGTGCCCAAGGATTTACATTGTATATCATTCTTTACCTGAGCGCTTTAGTTGTTTGTTTGATTCCAACTTTTCTACAACACAAAAATCATTATAACTATAACAGTTTAGGCGCCTCCGGCGCCGTATCAGCCATTGTATTTGTGGGCATTTTTCTACAACCCACTATTCAAATTGGCTTTTTCATTATACCTCCAATTATTCCTGGATTTATATTTGGTCCTATCTATTTAGCCATCACCGCCTATTTATCTAAGAATGGGCAAAGTGGCATCAATCATAGTGCACACCTTTGGGGATCTATCTATGGCATAGTCTTCTTAATAATTACTGCTAAATTCTTAGGAAATTATGATGCTGTTGGTTTGTTTATAGAACAAGTAAGGGCATATCTGCATTTATAGTATCGTAAGCCTAACTATCTGCTTTGTATTTTCGGTAATTCGAAAACGATGATCTATTCTTTGACCAACTACCCAAAGAATTCTATCACCAGAAGCAATAACGGTTTGCTTTTCTTTTTCTATTGGACTTAATTTAGCAGCTCCTAAAAAATGATTTAATTTCTTTTTCTTGTTATTTCCTAATGGATAAAAATAATCTGTTGGTTGCCAAGACCTGATTAATAATGGCCAGTCTAATGAATCTGCATCAATACATGCTACTTTTTTATCTGAAGGAATCTCCCCTAAAGCCTCCCTACTCAATGCTTCCACTTTTATTGAAAATTGAGTTAATTGTAAAACACCCTCTCCATAAATCAATTGATGCTCCATCGTATTACTCAAGGGCACAATTTGAATCATATTCTTATACTTCACTAATTTATGGGTATCACTTACCATATAAGCACCTGTATTAGCTGATAATAATTTATGTACTTCTGTAATTTGTTGTGGTCTAAAACCCAAGGTCTTAATGAGTCCCCATGTATAGGTTTCGTATTGTGTTACTTTTTGCCATTGAACAATATCAATACAATCAATACCCTTATATTTTCTGAGATATTTTTTCCAAAATATATTTACCGTTTCTGATATAATTTCATCCGCTTCTTTTAAGCGTTCTACCGTGCTTAAAATATTTTGTGAAGCATTGGCATACAATTGAGTGATTTGTGGCATCAATTGATTACGTATATAGTTTCTAGTATAATCGTCTTTTGCATTCGAACTATCTTCAACAAAATTCAAGCCATGCTCTAAAGCATATGCTTGAATGGCTGCTTTTGTAAAAGCCAATAATGGCCTTGCCAATGGAATACTATCTTTTCTGTATGGTGCAATACCCGTTAAACCATGAACCCCAGTTCCCCTAAAAAATTGCATCAATACCGTTTCTACTTGATCATCTGCATGATGCGCGGTTAACAAGAAAGCAGGTTGATCTAAAGTTTTGATAATGGATTCAAACCATGTATATCGAATCTCTCTAGCTGCTTCTTGAATACCCATTTTGTATACTTCTGCATATTTAGCAGTTTCAAAAGACTGCACTAGTATGGGATAATTGAATTGTGTTGCTAATTGTCTTACAAAATGTTCGTCTCTCACACTCTCTGATCCTCTTAATTGAAAGTTAACATGCGCAATGGTGCATTTTGCGCCAATTTGATGCATTAAATGAGCTAACACAACACTATCCACACCACCACTCACCGCTAATAAAAAATGACTGCGTTTTAATCTTAACTCAGGAAACTGTTTGTCCCAATAGGCCTTAAATGCTTCTAGGGTTAACATGTTTATTTTTTCTGTTCTTTAGCCCAAGCGTCTTTCAAAGTAACAGTACGGTTAAATACCAAGTTATTGGAAGTACTTGCAGGGTCTCTATAAAAATATCCTTTTCTTAAAAATTGGAATCTTGCATCTGAATGATCATTCACTAAAGCAGGCTCTGCGTAGGCTTCCACTGTCTTCAATGAATTTGGATTAATATACTCTTTAAAATCACCTTCAGCGCTGTTCAAATCTTCTACATTGAATAATCTATCGTATTCATTTAAAGTTACTTTAACTGCATGTTGAGCACTAACCCAATGCAGTGTTCCTTTAACATGTATACCTGATGTATCTGAACCTGACTTGCTATTTGGATGATAAGTTACATATACAGTTGTAATATTTCCTTGAGCATCTTTATCAAAGCTATCACAGGTAACAATATAAGCTGATTTTAATCTTACAGACAACCCTGGACCTAATCTAAAATACTTTTTTGTGGGCTCTTCCATAAAATCTTCACGCTCTATCCATAATTCCTTACTAAATGGCACTGCTCTTGTTCCACCATTTTCGTCTTCTGGATTATTCTCAGATTGCAACATTTCTTCTGCTTGTTCATAATTGGTAATGACTAACTTTATTGGATTAGCAACTACCATTCTTCTTAAGGCAATTTTATTTAAATGCTCTCTTACACAAAACTCTAATAAACTAAAATCAATAATATTTTCTCTTTTGGCAATACCAATTCTATCACAGAAATCTCTAATACTCTCAGGAGTATACCCTCTTCTTCTCATACCACTAATAGTAGGCATTCTTGGATCGTCCCAACTTTGCACATGACCTTCTTGCACCAATTGTAATAATTTACGCTTACTCATTACTGTGTAAGTCATATTTAATCTTGCAAATTCATATTGTTTAGAAGGGAAAATACCTAACTGCTCAATACACCAATCATATAATGCTCTATGTGGAATGAATTCAAGTGTACATACAGAATGGGTGATATTTTCAATACTATCCGACTGTCCATGTGCAAAATCGTACATTGGGTAAATACACCACTTGTCTCCAGTTCTATGATGATGCGCTGTTTTGATCCTATACAATAATGGATCACGCATATGCATATTTGGATTAGCTAAGTCAATCTTTGCTCTTAAAACTTTTTCGCCATCCTTAAATTTTCCAGCCTTCATGGCTTCAAACAATTCTTTATTCTCTTGAACTGATCTATTTCTGTAATTGTTTCCTGTACCCGGAACTGTAGGTGTTCCTTTTTGTTGAGCAATTTCTTCTGCAGAACTATCATCTACATAAGCCAAACCCTTATCGATTAATTGTAAAGCAAATGCATATAATTGATCAAAATAATCAGATGCATAACATTCTTTGATCCAATTGAAACCCAACCATTGAACATCAGCTTTAATGCTTTCTACATATTCAGTCTCTTCTTTTTCTGGATTGGTATCATCAAATCTTAAATTGGTTGCGCCATTAAATTTTTGTGCTAGTCCAAAATTCAAACAAATACTTTTCGCATGACCAATATGCAAATAACCATTTGGTTCTGGAGGGAACCTTGTTAAAATACTTTTATGCTTTCCAGCAGCCAAATCAGCTGCTACAATTTCTTCAATAAAATTCAGGCTTTTTTCTTCACTCATAATGCTTCTGCTATTCGGGTAAAGATACAAAATCCTACCCCCATCACCAAGACTTGGTGCTAGCCTTTATAACCATATACTTTACATACTTCTTGGACAAACTTTTCAATTTCTCGATCGTCCCCTTTAGCGTCATATGGCTGCTTTAGGTTGCTTCCAAAAACAAAAGCAATCGCTTGCCAAAACCCAGCATTAAAACCACCCTTATATTCTTTAATGATTTCGTAACAATTGTTACCTGTCTCTCTATTGATCAACTTCATCAAAACCTTACCTTGATATACAGATAGATTAGTCACTTTATCTGCAAACTCTTTCTTTAAATCTTTTTCCCTTGCTTTGATAATTTGCTTTCTTGTTCTTTCATCTTTAACATTGACCAATTGAGCATTCACTTCATTAATCACTTTACTGGCAGATTTTGCATAAGGATAAGTCACATAAACTGCATTTCTGAGTCTTGTCCATTCCTTCCAATAACTTGATGCAATTTTTGTTTGTAAGGTTCTTACTTCAACCGTTGGAAGCCAAGATTGAGGAATGGTATCTCCCTCTGGTGTGATATAAGCTTCAACTCTTACAGTATCATAATTATTTGTTTGCGCCCTTAATTGCCCATGCAAAAGGATGCACCCAAATAAAACAATACTAAATTGAAATGCCTTTTTCATAATAATTGATACCCTAAGATACAAAAGGTAACCTAAATTGCCTTGTTCTTTCTAATTCTTTGAAGCATACTCATCATGAAGCCAATGGTCATTACCACTACACCCAACCATAAAACATTGATAAAAGGGAATTCATACACCTTTAGGGTAATTAAATTAGTTAGTGAGGAAGACTCTTTAATCCCTATTTCTAATACACCTTCCTCTTGGCTTACCACTTTATTAAAACTTAATACTAAATTTTGGGCCTTGATAGTATCCAAGCGTTGCTCCATATTCAATCCTTCTAATAAGATACCTGGTTTAGATGAATATTGTAAACCTTCTTTAGAAGTAACCTGTAAATCTAATATTAACTCATTGGTTCCTGCTGCCCTATTCGGATTTGGATTCACCAATACCTCATTCAATTTAATGTACCCATTACTATAAAAAATAGAATCCCCAATTTTAATTTTTGCAGGTTTAAAGGCAACAGTATCTTCTTCAGAATGATCTTGGAATGAAGTGATGTAGACAAAGATGTCTTTTAGCCAATAATGCTTTGCGTCAGGATTTGCAGAAAATCCCTCTGCACCTTTATTATTCTTTAAGATGTCTGGATACAAAAAGAATTGTTCATTGGTTTTCTTATCGGTAAAACGTAATTCAAAAAATCGCTTATTTAATTCATCTGTGGTATCTCTGGTATACTCAACCATGTACTTGCCCATATCCGTGTTGATCCCTTCAAACAAAGTAATATTTTCTCTTGGGTTACCCACTGGACTTTTACGCATGTCAGCATCTTCCTTCAAAACATTGATACCTGTTGTATTAAAACTAATTACTGTTTTATTGGAAGCAGACAAGAATATGCCCAATAAAACCAATCCAAACCCAATATGGCCCACACTTGCTCCAGCAGATTTTAATTTCCCTTTTAATACGCCCAACCAATAATGAAAATTAGCAACCACGGTATAAACAGAAGCTAAAATTCCTACATATAAAGCACCTACAAATCCGGGGCCTTTTTGTGTGTACCCTACACCAACAAAAACAAATAACACTGCACTTATAACAATAGTAACAATACTTGGAAGTAGTAATTGTTTTTTGATTTGTTCAATTGGTGTATGTTTAAATCTTAGGTACTGTCCAAATGCAGATAAACTTCCAATAATAATAGCCACAAATACCTGCACTTGATTATGTGCAAATTCAGGATCCTCCGGAGGGGCAATATTTGTACCAAAAATTTTATTGAAAACTGGTATAGAAGTTATTGCAATGATCACAGATGCAGACAATACCAACACCAAAGAACCTACTAACATCCAAAACTCTCTACTAGAAATATCATCTTCTTTGGTAGGCTCTACCATAAAACGAAAACGAATAAAATACAAAATAAAAAATGGTATCACAAATATTAATAGGAATACCAATAATTGAGCATTCATTCCTAAATCGGTAAATGCATGAACAGAAGTATCTCCTAGAATACCGCTTCTTGTCAAAAAAGTAGAATATATAACTAGTAAAAAACTTAAACCCATAAACAAGTAGGAAGCTTTTACACTTGAACCTGTTTTTCTAAATATCATTGTTGTATGTATTCCCGCTACCAAAACCAACCATGGAACCAAAGATGCATTTTCTACTGGATCCCATGCCCAATAGCCACCAAAATTCAAGCTCTCATAAGCCCAAGCAGCTCCCATCATAATTCCTAATCCTAATATACCTGCACTAAAGTTGGCCCATGATAAAACATGGTTCATCCAGCCATTGTCTTTTTTGAATAAACCAGCCACGGCAAATGCAAATGGAACAGTAGTAGATGCAAAACCCAAGAACAAAACTGGAGGATGAATTACCATCCAATAATTTTGAAGTGTCGTATTTAATCCAGTACCATCTTTAATAAATTGTAAGTAATCTGGTCTAGACAAAATAGGCCAGTTCATTTCTTCTCTTAATAATATAAAGGGGCTAGAACCCACTTTTGCTCCAAAAATAAATACTCCAATCACCATGGATGCCAATAAGAATTGAACAAAACTTAAAGTCATCATCACCCCATTTGGACGCCACTTTACTTTGTACATGATGATCATCCCTAAAACACAATGCCAAAAACTCCATAATAAAAAGCTTCCCTCTTGTCCTTCCCAAAAACAACTCAATAAATATTCAAAAGACAAAGACTTATCACTATGTGAATACGCATACTTGTACTCAAACAAATGATTCGTAATAACGTAAGTTAGAATGATAAAACTAGCAACCACAGTAATAACTTCAATTCCGAAAGCTATCTTGGCTAATTTGTTCCAAGATTTTTCATCATCAATATGATTAGCATAAAAGGCTTTTGCAAATGCAAAACTTGCTACTAAAGATGCTACTAATGAAAGTAGTGTGAAAAAATAACCAAATTGGCCAGGTAATAAATGTTCGCCAATATATTGTAAGGTTGCAGGATTGCTTGCAGTGTTCATGGACTCAAATTAATTAGATAAGATTTCAGGTTGTTCTTTCATTGCAGTTGGGTTGTCCTTGTATTTTGAAGGACATTTCATCACAATGGTTGAACATTCAAAAACATCTCCCTGAACCTTGCCTTTTAAAACCAGTCTTTCAGATTTCTCCATATCCGTTGGCATAGTATTATGGTAGACTACACTAATCTTTCCTCCCAAACTATCTTGCACATTAAATTTTAAATAATTAGGATCTTTTACGGGATCATACTGAACAGGAACAGTTTTATCCATTTTCACGATTAAGTTCACAAATTTGCCCTGTTTTTGCTTTGCAGAACTCACTGTTTCGTAGCTGCTCAAATCACCTGTATAACTTATCAATACTACAATTGCAGCTGCAATTAAGACCAATAAAATAATATGTGTTTTCTTCATAACGCAAAGTTAACCAAATGGTCTTAAATTGCACCAATATTTACTCAATTCGTAATTAACCACTTATGCGTGTTTTTGACTATATTATTGTCTGTAAAAGTCCCGATTTTAAGAATGTTGACAGAATGAGCCAGTTTATGCTGTTTGCTTCAACAATTAGCTTTATTTACTCCATCATCAAAGGAATATACCCCCATCCAGCTTTGTTAATTGCTATCACAACTAGCGTAGTAAGTTGGTGGATTTTTTGTGTTTATCAGCGAAAGAAAGGTGTTTTACCTTATTACAGATTAGGATTATTATTTGCCTCTTGGGGATGGTACTTGCAGCCCAATGGATTAATCATTGCAGGTATTTTCTTAATTGCTGCATTGTTTGAAAGACAGGTGAAGTTCCCCTCTGAAATTGCGTTTGATGAAGCAGGTGTTGTGCTAAATACCTTCCCCAAAAAATATGTTCCTTGGAGTGCGCTTCAAAATGTGCTCATTAAGGACAATGTATTGACCATCGATTTCAAGAACAATAAATTGATACAAAAAGATATTAATGAACCTGTAACTCCTACTATTGAAGCTGAATTCAATGGTTTTTGTTCAGAACAATTGTCAAAATAGTACCTTTACCATATGTCATTACAACAATCTCCTTATATTTTATATTCCGATGGCGAAGGCAATATTTTTGAAGACACCAGCTTATATGTTGCTGGCCGAGCTGGATGGGATGCATACCCAGTGCCTGAAGAAGATTGGATAGAGTTACCCAATGGAGGCAATTTATACGAACTACCTGGCAGAAGAGGTATAGGCATAGATGTGGAAACAGGCGAAATGCGCATTTGTGAAAAAGGATGGGCTGTGGCGGCATTTATACCACCAGCTCACACAGGTTTATATGTTGCTGCTTATGAGACATCAGAAGATGCACCCACTTTGCCATTGTTTTGCTATACCGCAGTGGGTTGGTTAGATGGAAAAAATTATGTGCCTGCAGTTAGAATAGAACAAGATATTAGACAGGATTGCGAAGGATATGATCAAGAAATGATTGATGCAGGAACACAAGAATTATTAAAAGCATTTAACCAAAATAGATTGGTAAAGCATTTGATGGACAATTGTTGTCAAACCTATGATTGTCCTGCAGCAAGAAATTTTGCGATGGGTAGATGGGAATGTCCTATCCCCATTTCACCAGCATGTAATGCGAATTGTATCGGTTGTATTTCTTTCCAACCACAGGAAGAAGAAATTATTTCTACTCAAGATAGATTAACCTTTAAGCCTACAGCTGCTGAAGTTGTGGAATATACCGTTCCACATTTAATGAATGCTCCATTCCCTATTGTTAGCTTTGGACAAGGCTGTGAGGGAGAACCCTTATTAATGTGGGAGACGATTAAAGAAGCCATTATTGAAATAAGAAAGCATACCAATAAAGGAAGTATTAATATCAATACGAATGGATCTAATCCAAAAGCAGTTGCAATATTAGCAGAAGCAGGATTAGATAGTATCAGAGTAAGTTTAAACTCTGCGAGAGAAAGTATTTACACTGCTTATTATAGACCTAACAATTATCAATTTAGTGATATTGTAGAAAGCTTAAAAGTAATGAGTGCTGCAGGTAAATGGACAAGCATAAATTATTTCGTATTTCCAGGCATGACCGATTGCGAAGAAGAATACGAAGCACTAAGAAAATTGATTATTGAAACGGATTTGAAAATGATTCAGTGGAGAAATTTCAATATTGACCCAGACTGGTATTTAGGTAAAATCAATGTGATTGAAACCAATGAATTAATGGGTATCAAACAAATGATGGAATTAATTAGAGAAGAATTTCCTGACTTAAAATTTGGATACTTCAATCCTCCCATGGAAAGAATTAAAGGCGATTTTAATCAAAACTTTGCGCACCATTGAGAAGGCAAAATCAATTAGGCGCCCTATTTGCTATTACTAGTACTGTTATTTGGTCTGGCAATTTTATTGTATCTAGATATGCAATACATTTAGCAGGTCCAATTAGTTTGGCTTTTTTTAGATGGACCATTGCTAGTATCACTATGTTTCCTTTTGCATATGTTGCCATCAAAAAAGAATGGCACATTTTTAAGCAAAATAAACTGTACTTTTTTTTAATGGGATTAGTGGGCATTGCTATTTACAATACATTGATTTATACAGCTGGACATTATACTACAGCCATTAATATGGCTTTGTTTGGATCTACGGTTCATCCCATCGTATCTGCCTTACTGGGAGCTGCCATCATTCATGAAAAACTTCATTGGAAAAATATTACAGGTATAGTGATATGTATTTTTGGAACGATATACCTGTTGACAAAAGGGGAATTGATCAATATCACTCATTTTAAAATTGGGGCGGGTGATCTATTCATGATTTTAGCAGGTTGTTGTTTTGGAACATATAATGTTTTTGTAAGAAAGAAACCTTCTGGTATTTCAAACACTTCCTTTTTGTTTTGCTTATTTACTTTGGGAGCCATTTTTTTATTTCCAGCAGCACTATTAGAAATGAAATACATTCAACCTGTTGTATATAATACTCACCTACTTTGGATTGCATTATATATTGGAATTGGAAATTCTACCATCTCCTACTTAGTTTGGAATATGGCCATTCAAAAAATTGGTCCCGGAAAAGCTGCCCTTTTTGCAACATTAGCACCTTTATTAAGTTCCTATGAGGCTTTATTTTTCTTAGGGGAAACATTTAATAAAGCTCAAATTACCAGTGGATTAATTATTATCGTGGGAATATTGATCAATACTTGGCCCACCAACAATAAAATTATTGTAGAACCAACTCCTTCCAAATAAATGAGTTCAACTATTCTCCTTCTTTGTGGTATTGCATTTTTAGCAGGTTTTGTTGACGCTATTGTAGGCGGAGGGGGATTAATTCAAACCCCTGCGGGATTGATTATGTTCCCTAACGAGCCAGTGGCAAGAGTGATTGGCTCTCTAAAAATCCCCAGTTTTACTGGGACTTTATTTGCTGCAAAGCAATATTTAAAAAAAGCACCTATCCCTGCTGCTCGACTTGTATTGTTCACAAGTATTGCATTCGCTGCTGCCTTCTTTGGTTCATACTGTTTAACATTGGTGAGCAACCAATTTATGAAGCCAGTGATCTTTTTTGTTTTAGTGGTGATTGCTATTTACACTTATACCAAAAAAGATTTGGGACTTTCATCTATCGTTAAAGAAGCTAATTTTCCTTGGTACAAAGGTGCTGCTATTTGTTTACTCATTGGGTTTTATGATGGTTTCATTGGCCCAGGCGCAGGCAGTCTTTTAGTATTGGCATTTATTAGTTGGTTAGGATTTGATTTCCTACAAGCCAACTCACATGCCAAAGTGGTGAATTTGGCAACCAATTTAGGATCTATTGTGTTGTTCATGTTAAAAGGATCAATTCTTTGGAGCATAGCTATCCCCATGGCAATTTGTAATGCAGTGGGTGGATTCTTTGGTTCTAAGATGGCTATTCAAAAAGGCAATAAATTTATACGAACCTTTTTCTTGATAGTTATTATTGCAACTTTATGTAGATTGGGTTATGATGTATTTTTACATTAATTTTAAGTCATGCAATTAAGCTTTGAACAATCTAAAAATATTAAAGCAGCTATATACACCATCATTATTTGTGTAGGATTAGCATCTATATTTATTGTTCTTCAATGGCAACAAGCGCCCCCAACCATTACTCCTCCAGAACCACAATTCATGGAAGTGAATTTGGGTAACAGTGAAACTGGCGAAGGAACAACACCACCATTAAGCAAAGATGCACCTGCACCCGAAGTTGGTGCCAATAAATTTTCCAAAGCAAGTGCCAATAATCAGTCCATCAAAGTAAACAATGGTGCTAGTGACGACAATGACGAAAGTATTGCTTCTGGAAAAAATAAAAATATCAAAGCTACCCCACTCCCAACCAATGCAAAACCAAAAGCTGTAATGGGTAAGTATGCAGGTGGGAATGGTAAAGGTGGAAACAACCAAGATAGTTATAATAATATCAAAGATCAAGGAATTGCGGGGGGCAAAGGAGACCAGGGAGTTGCGAATGGAAGTATCAATGGGAATACCTATACGGGTACTGGTGGCCCATTTGTAACCAAAGGAGATCGAAGAATTACCAAGACTTATTCTTTCAACGGTGATGTAGAGCCTGCTACTATTTATGCAGAGATTGAAGTAAGTCCTAATGGCCAAGGAAGATTTATTCAAATTGCAAGAGGTTCTTCTTCAAATGATGTAAAATATAAAAGGGCAATTGTAGAATATTTAACCAAGATTAATTTCAATACAAGCGATCATAGTTCTACTGTTACAGTGAAGTTCAAATTTGAAGTGAACAATTAATCTAATATGTCCACTTACCAAGAAACCTTAGATTATTTATATGCCAAATTGCCTATGTATAATAGGATTGGTGCCGCAGCCATTAAAAATAATTTAGACAACACATTGGCTATTTGTGCTTTCTTAGATCATCCAGAAAAAAAATACCCTTGTATACATATAGCAGGTACTAATGGTAAAGGCTCTTCCAGTCATATGTTGGCAAGTATTTTTCAAGCAGCTGGTTACAAAACAGGTTTATATACATCTCCTCACTTATATGATTTTAGAGAAAGAATTAAAGTGAATGGACAAATGTGCCCCGAAACATTTGTAACTAGTTTTACCAATAAAGTAAAACCTATTATCGAAACAATTGAGCCTAGTTTTTTTGAAATAACCGTGGGTATGGCTTTTGAATATTTTGAACAAGAGCAATGTGATATTGCCATTATTGAAACTGGATTAGGAGGCAGATTAGACAGTACCAATGTAATACAACCCATTTTGAGTTTAATTACCAATATTGGTTGGGATCATATGGCTTTATTAGGAAATACTTTACCCGCCATCGCTGGAGAGAAAGCAGGAATTATTAAAGACAATACACCAATAGTCATTAGTGAAGTTATTCCAGAAACAAGAGATGTTTTTGAACAAGTTGCTTTATCCAAAAACGCTCCTATTTATTTTGCAGAAGATTTTTTACAATTCAAATCATTTACCAATCATTGGACTACTGCCCATTTCGAATACGACCAGATTTCAGTGGATTGTGATTTACCTGGGAAGTATCAATATAAAAATATTAGAGGGGTTTTACAATGTGTTCATTTATTGAAAGCAATGGGATGGAAATTAAATGATGTTGAAATATCAAGAGGTTTACAACAAATCAAATCAAGTACAGGATTGATGGGTAGATGGGAATGTATTCAAGAAAGCCCTAAGATGTTTTTAGATGTTGCCCATAATGAACATGGCATGCATGCTTTATTGGATCAATTAGCAACACTCTCTTATAAACAATTACATATCATCACTGGTATGGTGAAAGATAAAGATGTTGATACTGTTTTAGGATTACTTCCAAAAGATGCGCTCTTTTATTTCTCTAATGCACATATTCCTAGAGCGATGCCAGCAAGCGAAGTAGCTGAAAAAGCAAAAAATATTGGCATACAAGGAACTATTCATGAAAATGTAAATGATGCCATAGCTGCAGCCAATAAAAATGCCCATCCAGATGATTTAATCATTGTAATGGGCAGTATTTTCTTAGTGGCAGAAGTCTCCCGATTTTCATAGTTAAGTCTCCCAAAGGGGACTCCACTACCAACCTTTCTCTTCTCTCAAAGTAGTAATATGCGCTACATGATGTTTACCATGCCAAGCATATACAGCAAATAAATCCCATAAACTCACTTCTGCATTTCTGCCTGGATGAAATATTTTTCTTTGCCATTGTGCTTCGGTTAAACTATCCAATAAATTAGCCCAACGCTCATGCAAAGCAAATAGTAAAGTAATAGAATAATTGATGGGCGTATCCAAAGCATCTGCCATAGAAACCCAAGCATTTTCGTCATACGCTTTAACTGTAGGCAGGTCTTCTGTTAATCCTAATTTAAATCTTGCAAATGCATTCATATGACTATCTGCAATATGATGCACCAATTGTTGCACTTTCCATCCACCCTCTCTATAAGGTGTTTGAATTTGAGCTTCATCTAAATTTTGAATGGCCATCTCCAAATCTTTTGGTAAATGGCGTAAATCATTCATCCATTTATTTTTTTGTGCTTCTGAATAGGGAGCAGTTTCATATTTGCCAATGGGATATCTAGGATCTTTTGTCATATTATTTATTTAATCTTCTCTTAATGCTTTTCCTGTTTTATGAATGAATACATCTTCTAAATTAGCCATCTTTACTTCTTTGGCTTTTTCAAATCCTGAAGCCACTAATTCATCTATCAATTCATTGGGTGTATTAATAGCAATAATTTTCCCACTATCAATAATAGCTACTCTATCACATAAAACTTCTGCCTCGTCCATATAATGTGTGGTAATAATTACCGTAGTGCCGTTCTGTCTAATCTCTTTAATTAAATCCCATAAATTTCTTCTTGCTTGAGGATCCAAACCAGTGGTAGGTTCGTCTAAGAAAATAATTTTAGGTTGATTGATTAAGGTAGTAGCAATAGAAAATCTTTGTTTTTGTCCACCACTTAATTCCTTGAATTTGGATTTTGCCTTATCCACTAAATTTACTTTTTCTAACAAAGTAATGGGTTCAATATTGGTTTGATATAAACCCACAAATAATTCAATGAGTTCAACCAAATTTAAATTGGGATAAAAACCAGCAGATTGTAATTGAACACCAATAATTTTTTTGATGGATTCTGGATGGGTATCCAAATTCATTCCATCCACCATGATCGTTCCTGAGCTTTTTTCTCTAAGGGTTTCAATAATTTCCAATGTGGTTGATTTTCCTGCACCATTGGGCCCCAATAATCCAAAAATCTCCCCTTGATATACTTCAAAGCTAATATCCTTTACTGCTTTAAAATCTCCATAATTTTTTACAAGGTGCTGAACCGATATAATGGGTGTTTTTGACATAGACTTTAATAAGTTCAAACAAATTTAAAGCATTGTGCCTTATCTTTGTTAAAAGCCAATTTAATTTATAAATAGTATCCAATGAAGGTAGGTATTTTAGGTGGTGGACAATTGGGAAGAATGCTACTGCAAGCAGCAGCTAACTATGATGTTCAAACCTATGTCTTGGAAAATGATAACAACTGCCCTGCAGCTCATTTATGTCATCATTTTACCAAGGGTGATATCCAAGATTTTGATACAGTATACCAATTTGGTAAACAACTAGATGCATTGACCATTGAAATTGAAGCAGTGAATGTAGATGCATTAGAGCAATTAGAAAAAGAGGGAGTAAAAGTATACCCAACCCCTGCTGCCATAAGAATCATCAAGAATAAAATTTTGCAAAAGCAGTTTTATGCAGATCAAGAAATTCCAACAGCTGCTTTTCATATCACCCAACATCGTTCGGACTTATTAAATCATATCCAATTTTTACCTGCGGTACATAAATTAGGGGAAGGTGGTTATGATGGCAAAGGAGTGCAGGTATTAAATAGTGAAGCAGATATTGAATTAGGTTTTAATGCGCCTTCTGTATTAGAGCAAAAAGTGAAAATCAGTAAAGAGATTGCCTTAATTGTGGCAATGAATGCAAAAGGAGAAACGGTAATTTATCCACCTGCAGAAATGATTTTTGATCCAGTATATAATTTATTGGATTACCAGATTAGTCCTGCAAAATTAGAAGAGCAACAATTATGGAAAGCACAGGCCATTGCGAGAAAAGTAATAACTGGTTTAAAAAGTCCAGGCTTATTTGCAGTGGAATTATTTATCGATCGCGAAGGTGATGTTTGGGTAAATGAAACTGCTCCAAGAGTACACAATAGCGGACATCATACCATTGAAGCGAATTACAGTAGTCAATATGATATGCTTTGGAGAATATTATTAAACCTTCCTTTAGGTAATCCTAACGAAATTTTACCTTCTGCCATTGTAAATTTAATTGGCGCAGAAGGATACAGCGGTTCGGTTGTTTATGAAGGACTGGATGAGGTTCTCAAAATGGAGAATGTTTTTGTTCATTTATATGGTAAAACAACCACCAAGCCTGGTAGAAAAATGGGACATGTAACCATCATAAGTAAAGACTATTTAGACCTTACCCATAAAGCCAATAAAATCAAGCATACTTTAAAAGTGATTGCTTAGTTCGTACTTACTGCTTTCATCAAATTTGGGATGACTTTCTTCTTTTGTTGTAAACTCTTTGTATATCCTATGCCAATGATACTTTTAATTTGAAGCCCAGGTGATTGTTTGAGTGGCCCAAATATGCGAATCTTGTCATCATAGATTAAGTCTAAATTATAAGTAGCTGATAAATTTTTCAAAATTTTGAAAGTAAACAAATTGGTCATAAACAAATTAATGTTCTCTGGCTGATTGTAATAATTAGAGAAAAAGTCAGCACGAGCTCTATAAGTTACATTGGGCGCAATAGTATTATTGTAGTTCACAGTAACAAATAAACCTGTTTCTCTATTTACTTTTTGACCAGGCTCCACACCATATTTACCCAATGCAGAAAGCTTTTGATTTAAAACCAATGTAGTTCTTGAAGTCACTGGAGAAAAGAAGATAGATAAAGTATTATCTGGCTTATAATCCAATCCTGCTGATATAATAATATAGGCTGGTGAAAGTAAACTTGAGGTAAAAACAGGCGTCGTACCAAAACTATAACCATCAAAAAATTGAGAACGGAAATTAAATAAACCAGAAATATACCATACTCCTGTGGTATCAATCTTATAGCCGTATTTGCTTAAAAAATCTAAACGATCGTCATTCTTGCGTCCGCCCAAAGAGGTGGATTGAATAAAACCCAAATTCACATCAAAATTGTTGTCCCAGCCATGCCTATCTTTTTTGAAAAATGTATAATAGTTGAAAAAGCTATTGATGGCCATGTTAAAATTATCCCCTCCGGCAGCCCAGTTACTGAGTGAACTTTGGGATAGATTGAAATTGTACATACCACCCTGTTTCCAGTTCCAATTAGAGGTATCTGGATCTTTTTTGATACTTCTGGAGGTTTCATTCCTTAATTTAAGTAAGGTAAGATCTTGTGCAAATAAGCTACTACAACCAAAAATTAACAGCACCAACAAGGGGGATCTACGCATCTTCTCTATGTTTACACAAAGATATTCTAGAAAGCGCTTAATTAGGGCTGACAAGTTGACATATTATAGTTTTTTACGTTAAATTTGCAGTTCAAACAGCATATCGAATGGAACTATACGCTATAGGAGCAAGAGAACATGATGAAAAAAGACAAGGCGAAGCGTTTATGTCAGAAAGAAAGGATCGCAAATTCGATCAATTTTTCTACGTGGAGAGCTATGGTTGCGCAATGAATTTTGCCGACAGTGAAGTGGTTGCATCTATTTTAGAAGAGAATGGCTATGGCAGTACAAGAGACGTAGAAGCAGCAGATTTAATTTTAGTGAATACTTGTTCTGTAAGAGAAAAAGCAGAACAAACGGTGCGTAAACGCCTTACAGAATTTAAAAAATTGAAACAGGCAAAACCAGGATTACTAGTGGGTATTTTAGGATGCATGGCTGAAAGATTAAAAGCTAAATTATTAGAAGAAGAAAGATTAGTAGATATCGTGGTTGGCCCTGATGCTTATAGAACCCTCCCCGATTTGATCAAAGAAGCAGGTACTGGACAAAAAGCAGTAAATGTAATTTTGAGTAGAGAAGAAACATATGGAGATATTGCTCCAGTAAGATTAGGTGGCAATGGCATTTGTGGGTTTGTTTCAATTATGCGTGGCTGTAATAATATGTGTAGCTTTTGTGTAGTGCCATTTACCAGAGGTCGTGAAAGAAGTAGAGATGCTTATAGTATTATTGCTGAAGCAAGAGATTTATTTGAGATGGGCTACAGAGAAGTGACTTTACTTGGACAAAATGTAGATAGTTATTATTGGAACAATCCTGAAACCAATGAGTCAGTAACTTTTGCAGCATTATTGGAAGCAGTAGCTGCTATAGATCCAGCGCTTAGAGTGAGATTTAGTACTTCACATCCAAAAGACATAACTGACGAAGTGTTGTTCACTATGTCCAAGTACCAAAATATTTGTAATTATATCCACCTTCCTGTGCAAAGTGGAAGTTCTAGAATGTTGCAATTAATGAACCGAACGTATACCAGAGAATGGTATTTAGCAAAAGTAGCACGTATCAGAGAGATCATTCCTGATTGTGGAATTTCATCAGATATCATTGCAGGCTTCTGTACCGAGACGGAAGAAGATCATCAAGAGACTTTAAGCTTAATGGAAATTGCTCAATACGATTTAAGCTATATGTATTTTTACTCAGAAAGACCTGGAACCTTGGCTGCAAAAAGATATGAAGACGATATTCCAGAAGAAGTAAAGAAAAGAAGATTACAAGAAATTGTAGACAAACAATGGATTTTATCTAACGAGAGTAATAAAAGAGATGTAGGAAAAACATTTGAAGTATTGATTGAGGGTGATAGTAAAAAAAGTGACCAAGATTGGATGGGTAGAAATAGCCAAGGTAAAGTGGTCGTGTTTCCAAAAGAACATAAGCACTTAAAAAAAGGTGATTATGCCATGGTGACGGTAACGCATTTTACAAAAGGTACTTTAATTGGTACCATAAAAAATTAAATGAATATGGATTTACAAGCATTAAAAAACAGATTTAGTATCATCGGTAATACGCCTGCGCTAAACCATGCTTTAAATACAGCAGAGCAAGTAGCTGCAACTGATTTAACTGTTTTAATTGTAGGGGAATCTGGTGTGGGTAAAGAAGTATTCTCCCAAATCATTCATAGCCTATCTGCAAGAAAACATAATCCATTTATTGCAGTAAACTGTGGTGCTATTCCAGAAGGCACTATCGATTCTGAATTGTTTGGTCACGAGAAAGGTTCCTTTACAGGAGCAGTAGATAGTAGAAAAGGATATTTTGAAACGGTAAATGGTGGAACTATTTTCTTGGATGAAATTGGTGAAATGCCTTTAGGTACGCAGGCAAGACTATTACGTGTTTTGGAAACGGGAGAATTTATCAGAGTGGGTTCTTCTAAAGTGCAGAAAACGGATGTAAGAGTGATCGCCGCTACTAATAGAGAATTACTAGAGTTTACACAAAAAGGAAAGTTTAGAGAAGATTTATATTATAGATTAAATACAGTGCCAATTCGAGTGCCCAGCTTAAGAGATAGAAAAGAAGATATTCCATTATTATTTAGAAAATTTGTGGTAGACTTTGCAGAGAAATATAAAACCAAGCCTATTTTTTTAGATGAAGCTGCAAGAAATTTATTAACCACCTACTCATGGCCAGGCAATGTGCGTGAATTGAAAAACATGGCAGAACAAATTTCTGTTTTGAGTAAATCTGAACACATTGACGAGGATGCACTTGCCACATTTTTACCTAAGCCTCAGGATCAAAATAGATCTTTAATTACAGGCGCAACCCCAGTGGGTGAATTTGCCAATGAAAGAGAAATCTTGTACAAGCTTTTCTTTGATATGAAGAAAGATGTGAATGAACTAAAGAAAATGTTTTTTGAGATATTGCAAAATCCAAATATTGCTCAACAAGGAAATCATTTTTCAAGAGAAGCTATTTTAAATGAATTGAAAGAAGATTTAATCCCTGCTACCATACAAAACAATAATTTACCAGCGCCAGTTCCTGTTATTCAAAATCAGCCTGTTATTATTGACAATGAAATTCCAAGCCATTACGAAATTGACGAGTCATTAAACATCATGGATAAAGAAAAAGAGTTAATTTTAAAAGCCTTGAAGAAGCATAAAGGAAGAAGAAAAGATGCTTCTACTGATTTAGGGATTAGTGAAAGAACTTTGTATAGAAAAATTAAAGAATACGACATTGAAGAATAAAATATCTTTTTGGGGATTTAATCTACTCTTATTGGCTGCCGTCCTGTTAACAGGTTGTGGCATTTATAGCTTTAAAGATGCAGTGATTCCCGATAATGTGAAGACCGTTAAGATTGGATATATCGAAAATAAGGCAAGGTATGTAAACCCTCAGTTAGCCCCTTTATTGAACGATAAATTACAACAAAAAATACTTGGTCAAACCAAATTGACAAGAACCAATAGTGATGATGCGCATTATCAAATTTATGCAACCATCACCAACTACGACCCAACACAAACAGTAGGTGTATCTGAAAAACAAGCCAGCACCAATCGACTAACCGTAACAGTGCATGTTATCTTAAAGAAAACTTTAGATAACAAGGAAATAGAATTTGACGTAAGTAGAAATTTTGACTTTGCTGCTAGTCTTAGCTTAAATCAGGCAGAAGCACAATTAATGGAGGATATTATTCGTAATATAACGGATGATATATTTAATCAAATTTTTTCAAATTGGTAATGAATATGAAGGAAGAAGCATTACAAACTTTGCTAAAACAATGGACTGGTGCAACCCAATTTGAATTGGTTGAAACAAGTGTGTTTGAAAAATTAATTCAAGCTCACCCTTTTAGTCCAAGTAGCCATTTGTTGTTGGCCAAAAAATACCAATTAGACAAGTCCCCTCTTTTTGAAACTCAATTACAAAAAACTACCTGTTTTTTCCCTTCAGCTTTACACGTAAATCAATGGATGCATACCAATGTTCCAGACAATACCCAAAAAGCCCCAGAAAAATTGAGTAGCCTGATTTCTGAACAATTAGCCCAATTTCAGGAACCTGTTAAAGAAGCGAATTTGAGTTTTGAGCATGAAGAGCATCCCACCCTCCAAAAAGACTATTTTGCTGCCCAAGGTATCGATATAGACCTAAGCAAGGTTCCCCAGGATAAATTTACAAAGCAATTGAGGAGCTTTACAGCTTGGCTCAAAGTGCTAAAACATGCAGATATAGAGCAAAATACCCCAGAAATAGTCGAAGAACAAGAGAAATTGATCTCTGCCATAGCCGAAAAAGCCAATAAAGCCGAGGATGTTATAACAGAATCTATGGCCGAAATATGGGCAAAACAGGGTAATAAACGCAAAGCAATAGACACTTATTCTAAATTAAGTTTTATTTTTCCTGAAAAATCCGTTTATTTTGCGTCTCGTATAGAACAATTAAAACAAAAGAAATAATGATTACTTTATTTATCATATTGATTAT
>JACCDN010060431.1_pt1 | contig 25540 bp, 16 predicted proteins | sample 7441691 | NCBI WGS metagenome assembly JACCDN01 (sample SAMN15323439, study PRJNA562643) | freshwater metagenome | isolation source: river surface water | place: USA:Blue River Watershed | collected 2017-08-16 | reverse complement strand
GTACGGCTTTTACCCCCACTGCACCCAGAATATTGACTGTCTTATCATGCAGCAACAGCTGCCAACGCACCCTCGCTGATTCTTTGAACGAAACGGGCAGGCTGTTTTGTGCTACCCACCCTCCACTTCCCTTTATTCCGGCGGCCTCGTTCCATGTTACGGTGTTAAACTCTCCCTGCTCCAGCCATGCAATAAAGCTGTTATGGAGATGTTTCTTAAACAGCGCCCCGGCAGCACCCTTGATGTCAATGTTTGTTTTGACTGCAGCAGGGGGTTCAGGTTCATTTTTCCATTGGATGCCATTTTCTTCGGCTATCGCTTCAAGGGCCCTGAAGGTTTCCTGGACGGCGCGGTTAATGGCTTCCCGTGTTGCCGGGTCTGCATCCTGATCCAGGGTGGAATCGTCCTCGCCCGCCAGGAAAGGTATAATTAAATTGTAATCGTACTTCGTTGCTTCAGGTGACACTGCCTGATGAGCAGCCTGTAGCCTTTTTTGCGCCTCCCAGCTTATTCCTGCCTGCCTGTTAGTTTCTACGTTGGTATCGCTATCCGATTCCATTTCTGTTAAACCTGCGTCTGACAGACTGTCGCTAGCAAAACCAGACACCGATGTCGGTTTTAAAACTGCGTTGACCTGATCAAAAACGGGTTGAAAATTTCGCCGGGCGTAAGCTTTCATTTCTTCGTATAACACGGCCGTGCAAGTGAATGCACCACCCTCTCCCAAGAGCTTGTTCTGCCATCTTTTGTAGAGATCTTCGCCTGATGTCAGTGGAGATGCCACAAACACGGACGTATCCAGTGCCTGCGCCCTGTCCAGCAACGCAGAGGCATAACACCGTAACGCCAGAGGTGAGCCAGTTTCCGTGCCAAGCATTTCACTGGAAGAAAGATGAGTGAAAAATATCGCCAGGCTGATCAGGCTCTGTGCTTTTTCGCTATCGGTACACTGCACTAATGCCAACACATTCAGCAGCTTTTGATAATGTACTTCGTCAAGGCTGAAACCATACTGATGCTCAATATCAGCCTGTGAACTCTGCGGAAGCAAATCATCAAGCCGCCTGGGTGAAACATCAGACATTGCCTTAACATGTTCCCGCAAACGCAGCTGTTGCTCAAGCGGAAAGGCCTTTTCGAAAATGATCAATAACTCTGTCTGGTTTCTCAAATCGGTGAAACGTGCTTTGGGACCCTGCCCGCTGGCCACTGTCTGCATAAATAAAGTGCGATAATCTTTTTGACGCGCCTGTTCCCATGAAAACAATTCCCATAGCTGACCTTGCTGACTTGCCATGGCAGAAGCATGATAAGCGGCCGAAAAGGCTTTAAAATCGTTGTTGAATACGTTTTTAAGTAGATCCGGTGCTAACAAAACCAGTGCAGGCTCCTCATCATTAACGCCTTTTAGGTAATAAATGATATCCGTCACCCAGACTTTGAGTGAATGATTATGCTTATACAGCAAAGCAGCAAGCTTCTTTTCAGATAGCATTAGCGTCTTTTTTTCCTGCGCACTGTCCGCTACCAGAATGTAGTTACGAGCCTCTTCATCTGACCAGTCAACGCTCTGATGTAAATCTCCGAAAACGTTATCCGCTCTGCGCGTATATTCGCGGATACGGGGCAGTACCAGGTACTTTGCATACCCCATTTCTGCACGCTGTTTAAGTAATTCACTGCCGTTTTTTCTGCTTTGGCAAACCAACTGAATGAAAAATTCGTTGTTTTTGAGCACAAATTTGCCAAAATCCCCACCAGGTTTGCTGTCTATCAGATCCCAAAAAGCATGGCAAAGCACTTCCACGTGCTTATCTGAAATATTCCAGGGTGCGTTATTGGCAGATATCATCATCTGAGGTGCCAGAATATGGGTAAAAAATTGTTGAATGGTTTGGCTTTTAAAGTAATGGGGCTGGAATAACATATCGAAATTTTTAAGAAACGGCTGGAGGTTAATATCCTCCCGGCTGACCATGCCGATCAGCTGTTCCATCAGATTCACTTTGAGTGCAGCGTTGTGCAGGCTATCGATGGTTTGCATGAGGCTGCGATCATTTGCATGATGATTGAACAAGGTATCCAGGCAGGCATCCGTCAGCTTCCTGACGCCAATATAAACCTCAGTATCGTTGAAATTTACAGCGTGCAGGTCAGCGCCGATGAGACCAAGAATATTTACGCGCCGCCCAAAGGTTGCGCCATGAAATTGGGCCCCCTTAAAAAGGGGCAATCGCGGCCTGCCATCATCCCAGAATTCAACAAGAACAGCGTCGCTAAAATTAGCTTCAGTGAAATCAGCCTCAGTAAAATTACCACCTACCATCCGCGCACGGGTGAAGTCAGCACGATGTAAATCAACGCCGCTGCTATCAAAATCAGAAGAATTTTCAGAATCAATCGAATCAGAATCAGAGGCATCCCCCCTGTAATCACCCCGGTTCCTGAAATCGGCTCCGCTAAGGTCAGCCTCAATCCATCGGGTATCACGAAAACTCACATTGCTCCAGTAAAGGCCTTGGCCATAATCCCGATCGACAATAGCATGACTTAAATCAGCCCCATCAAAATTAACGTTAATGAGTCTGAGTGGAGGGATTGTAAAGTGCGTCAGATTGGCATTGATCAGATCAACGTCTTGTATAGTTTTACCTGAATTAAAGGAGCCATGCGCCAAATTGCTCCTGTCAAGACGGACATCCCTCATATCCCCATTGAAATAAACATTGCTAAGCTCAGCGTCACTCATATCGATTGCACTAAGACAGTCAAATTTAGCACCTCTGATCTTAAGCCCCGCTAAATCCTGTCTTTCATGGCTGTCGATACTCATGCCGTCTTGTGAAATATGCTCGATAGTTACAGATGAGCGCGTACCGATAAGTGTCACATTGCGGGCACCCCCCAAAACGCTTTCATCAGTGGGATCATCACTCCTGCAATCCGCGCCATTCAGCGTGGCCCCACTGAGATTTGTTTCATCAAGACGGGTGTTACTGAGATTAGCATTGGTCAGATTCATGCCACTGAGATCACGTCGATTCAGATGCATTGCGCTCAAATCAGCATTTTCAAAGCTCAGTGCTTCCCGCTGTTGCGCGTTCAAACCGTAAAGTTCAGGGAATAGCCATCTTTGTAACTGGCAGCGATCAATAAACCCTTTCAAGGTGCTTACCGAAAACAGGGCTGTTTTTGTTTCAAGGTGTGCCCGTTTTGATGGCGGCGCTGCGGCTATATCTTGAATCTGACTGTGCCACGTTACCTGGAGGCTGTTATTCTTTTCTTTCAGATATAAAACACCATCACTACCCTCCAGCCTGACCTGGAGGGTAAGTTTTCCAGGTATATATGCAGAAATGATATTATTAATTAACTGAGTGAATTGCTTACTATTTTTCGCCTGTTCAGAATATTTGATTATTCCTTTTGATAGATCATCAAATTGATTAAATAAATCATCCATATTAATCATACCAGTCCCTTTTTTTGATTATATATAACAGTAATTCTTTCATTTAGTTAAAGGGTATGGTTATAAATTATTTTTATTTTGAATACAAAAAATTATTAATATAATGCAATGAATAAATCAATACAGGAAATTTTATTGTCAAGTAACGCCTTCAGGCGCTACCCCATAAGTGACTTTCACATCACTATCGCGGAAATCCAAACAGGAGAATGACAGATAACGCATTCAATTCATCCCCACAGGGGCTACGATACGCTTTTAAAAAAATATTTAACCCAATGAAAATTGGTCAAAATTTTATCCAAATTAATAGAATAATCCGTGGTATCTTTAGTAAGAAATTAGAAATAGATCACATCACTCAAATAAAATATTTTTTATTATTCAGGGCATAACAAATAATCAAAATAGCTACAATACAATACTTGGAATCACCTCCTGGACTAACTCAATCTCCCTTGGGCTAGTCCTTATTTTTGTGCTTTTTATCGTTTTTTCCTGGCGATATTCCCTGCAACTGCGCATCTCAGAAATAGTTCATTCATGGTATTTAATGGTGTCAAAACGCTATGTCATGTCTGGAACGTTTCTGACGTTAAAGCCAGTCATTTGGTGTATTTTTTGCCATTAAGCATAAACCCGTTACCACCAGGATGGTCCTGTTAAATCAGGAGATCTGCCTTGAAAAAGATCTCCTGCCACTGCAGTATAAACAGAGGGGCCTTAATCCTGAAGAATCTGGATTGATACAATGAAATTTATCGGAAAACTGCTATTGACACTTTTCCTGCTGCTGGTACTGACGCTGGTTTTATCGTACTTATTGTTACAAACAACCTACGTTGCTACCTGGCTCAGTCATTGGTTCAATAACCATCAAAATCAATACCACTTCAGTTTCAAAAAAATAGATCATTCCTGGTCCAACCCCACTCAGCTGCGCCTGATGGACGTCACACTGTCGCCTGTTAATCAATCTGCGTGTCTGAATGTCAGACAGGTGGTTTTACGGCCTGGTTGGCAACAAATAACACGCCCTTTTCACTTTCGTAACCTGTTATTACAGGATGGCACCCTGGATATTGACTTTAATGCCTTACCCATGATGTTTCCCATTAGCGCTGATTCCCTACAACTGAATAATCTGTCACTTAACACCCGTATTGGCCCATGGCCATTGTCAGCACAACAAGTCAATGCAGAAGTGCTTCCGTGGCAACTCTCTTCAGAGAGTGATCGAGATGAAAATCAGTTCACGTTGAGTGCCGGTTTACTCAATATCAATGGCATTACTGCCAGGCAGGTTTTGCTTGAGGGGACCTTTCACCAGAATAACTGGGTATTACGTAATTTTGGTGCAGAGATTGCCCAAGGGACCATAACCGGAGACTTGACCCGATTGGCACAAGGTGATTGGTTATTTAATGGATTACGGCTCAGTAATATCCGTCTGCAATCCCCCGATACGCTGTCAGCGTTGTGGCAGTTTTTCACACAATTACCACCGATAACTTTCAAACGTTTCGATCTGGTTGATGCGCGTCTGGAAGGTATAGACTGGGCCCTGAACGATCTGGATGTTACACTGCAAAATGTCAAATTTCACCAGGGAACCTGGCAGGCTGATGACGGCACACTGGCCCTTAACGCTGCCGATATCATTACCGGCAAGCTCCATTTGGTCGATCCTATCGTTAACCTGGAGTTATCTTCCGATAAGGTCCTGATTAAACAACTCACCACACGCTGGGAAGGCGGCCTGTTAAGAACTAATGGGCATTGGATGCGGGAAAACCAACATCTCCAGCTCGATGAAATTGCCATTGCGGCGCTGGAATATACCTTACCGGCTCACTGGAAACAACTATGGAAACAACCTTTACCTTCCTGGCTATCCGGAATCACTATTACCAAGCTCTCTGCACATAATAATTTACTGATTGATATTACGCCCGATTTTCCCTTTCAGCTCACTGCACTGGATGGTTATGGCAAAAATCTGGTTCTGATCCATGATAATCAGTGGGCATTAAGTTCAGGGGAGCTGACGCTCAATGCCAGTAATGCCACATTTAATAAAAACGATCTCCGTCGCCCTGCCATGACCGTCACGGCACACGATCAACATATTAGCGTCAAGGAGGTGAGTGCCTTTGCTAACACGGGCCTGCTGGAAGGCAGTGCTACTTTGAACCAACATAATCATCAATTTTCGCTGCAGCTTAACGGCCGTGAAGTAGATACCAATACGTTACATCCTTGGGGATGGCCACTATTACCCCTGCAGGGCAAAGGTAATTTTATCTTGCAACTTACCGGTAATCTCACTGCACCCTTCAAATCTTCTCTCAGTGGAGAGCTACAGGTTACTGGCAGTGACAAACAACAGATCAATCAACTGATGCAGCAGGGAGAAGTGATAAACGCAAAAAATCCATCATACCCAGATCAGCCGTAACCCTTTTTATATGCCTGAAATGTTACTTTTGACTTTTTTCAGGCGCACTGCGTCATGGTGCTGAGAAAAGCTAATTTTCCTTACCACCGCGATTGGCTCGTTTACGTTCATTTTCTGTTAAATAACGCTTACGAATACGGATAGACTGTGGAGTGACTTCAACCAGCTCGTCATCATCAATAAACTCCAGTGCCTGTTCCAGGGTCTTTTTGATAAAAGGAACCAACGTGGTAGCTTCATCAGTACCGGAAGCACGCATGTTGGTCAGTTTCTTGCCGGTGAGACAATTGACGGTTAAGTCATTGGAACGTGCATGAATACCAATTACCTGGCCTTCATACACTTCAGCACCATGGCCCAGAAAAAGTTTACCTCGATCCTGCAGACTGTACAGAGCATAGGCAACAGCTTTACCCTGACCATTAGAAATTAATACCCCGTTCTGACGCTGACCGATTTCACCTGAACGTACTGCATCATAGTGGCTGAAGGTAGAATAAAGCAGGCCCGTTCCTGACGTCATGGTCATAAATTCAGTACGAAAACCAATCAAACCACGGCTCGGAATAAGATAATCCAGACGAACACGGCCTTTGCCATCAGGAATCATATCCCGCATATCTGCCTTGCGATCTCCCATCGCCTGCATGACAGCACCCTGATGTTGTTCTTCAATATCAAGCGTCACCTGTTCAAAAGGCTCCTGCTCCTGGCCATCAATTTTACGGTAAATGACTTTTGGCCGGGATACAGCAAGTTCAAAACCTTCACGCCGCATATTTTCGATCAGCACGGATAGGTGAAGTTCACCACGGCCTGAAACACGAAATGCATCTGGATCCGGCGTTTCTTCAACCCGTAACGCGACATTATGTATCACTTCTTTTTTAAGACGCTCAAGAATTTGCCGGGAAGTGACATATTTACCTTCTTTGCCACAAAAGGGTGAGGTATTCACACAAAAAAACATCGTCACGGTAGGTTCATCAACAGCCAGTGGTGGCAGTGCTTGTACGGCATTAATATCACAAAGAGTATCCGAAATATTTAATTCACCTAAGCCTGTCACAGCAACAATATCACCCGCTTCTGCCAGGCTGGTTTCTACCCGTTGCAAACCCATATGGCCGAGAACTTTACCCACTTTACCATTACGTATCTTACCTTGTGGATCAATCACCGTCACAGGTTGGCCTGGCTTAATCACGCCACGTTTGATACGACCAATACCAATGACACCCACGTAGCTGTTATAGTCGAGTTGAGAAATTTGCATCTGTAACCTGCCGTCGGGATCCACTTCAGGTGCTGCAACATACTTAACAATGGCGTCAAACAGCGGAGTCATGTCCGGTGCCATCGCATTATGATGAGTACCGGCAATTCCCAGTAACGCAGAAGCATAAATTACCGGAAAATCAAGTTGTTCATCCGTTGCATTTAGGTTAACAAACAAATCAAATACCTGGTCAACCACCCAGTCCGGACGCGCACCCGGACGATCAACCTTATTAATAACCACAATGGGCTTCAGGCCATGGGCAAACGCTTTTTGGGTGACAAAACGCGTTTGTGGCATTGGGCCATCCATCGCGTCGACCAGTAATAGCACAGAGTCTACCATGGACATAACCCGTTCAACTTCACCACCAAAATCGGCATGGCCTGGCGTATCCACGATATTGATGCGATAGTCATTCCAGTTAATGGCCGTATTTTTCGCGAGGATAGTAATTCCGCGCTCTTTCTCTAACTCATTGGAATCCATGACACGTTCTGTCAAATCAGTACGTGCATCCAGCGTGCCAGATTGTTGCAACAATTTATCGACCAGGGTCGTTTTCCCATGGTCAACGTGTGCAATGATAGCGATGTTACGCAAATTTTCGATCACAACTTTCCTCAAAGTACTCATAAATGGCAGGCCATTGTACACAAAAACCTGGTCTTAGCCCATGTCAGAACGCAACCGCTTAGTGACCTGCAATCTTCATCGATTGCAGTAATACGGATCCACACTGAATATGACTACGTGTTTCAATATCGTTTCCTGCATTTACGATATTAAGCAGCATCTCTTTCAGATTTCCGGCAATGGTAATTTCACTGACGGGGTATTGAATAACACCTTTTTCTACCCAAAATCCGGCGCAACCTCGCGAATAATCTCCGGTCACTGTATTGACCCCTTGCCCCATGAGTTCTGTTACCAACAGGCCGGTATCCATTTGTTGTAACATCGCCTGAAAATCCTGGCCCAGACCTGCAATAGACCAGTTGTGAATACCACCAGCATGGCCGGTACTTTGTAACCCCAATTTACGTGCTGAATAACTGCCCAGTAGATAAGTTTGCAGTATACCCTCCTTGACAATATCGCGCGTCAGGGTACGCACCCCCTCACTGTCAAAGGGAGCAGAAGCTAGCCCGCACAACAGGTGTGGACGCTCTACTATGGTCATCCAGTCAGGTAAGATTTGTTTACCCACATGATCCAGTAAAAACGTCGATCGCCGGTAAACATGACTACCGCTGATTGCGGATACTAAATGACCGAATAACCCTGTCGCCACTTCTGCAGCAAAAAGTACCGGTGCCTGCATGGTGGGTAATTTACGCGGATTTAAACGGGATAGCGTACGACGAGCGCATTCTTCACCCACCCATTGTGGGCTTTTTAAATCTTCCATTTTGCGGCTAACAGTCCAGGCATAATCCCGTTCCATTGCATCGGCATGCTCAGCAATAACACTGCAGGATAGCGAGTGCCTGCTGGAACAATAACTTTGCAACATACCATAACTGTTACCGAAGACCTGAACGCTATAATGACTATTAAAATTCCCTCCTTCAGTATTCGTGATGCGTTTATCTGAACGTAGTGCAGTTTGCTCTGCCAGCGCGGCAAGTTCAATCCCGTACTCGGTATCCAGAGATTCCATGGGATGAAAAAGATCCAGATCGGGGGCATCAAAGGCCAGCAGTTCTTTTTCTGCAGGACCAGAACAGGGATCCGGTGAAGTATAACGGGCAATGTCCAACGCTGCCTGGACCGTACGGGCAATCGCTTCTGACGTCAGGTCAGTAGAAGACGCACTGCCCTTACGTTGTTGGTAATACACGGTCACGCCCAAAGCGCCATCGCTGTTAAATTCGATATTTTCAATTGCACCAAAACGTGTGCTCAGACTAATACCGGTATTTTTCGACACGATAACCTCGGCGGCATCAGAGCCTGAATTCGCCAGTACCAGTGCCTGTTCCACGGCCTGTTCCAGCATTTTGCGCTGCTGTCTCGCTTGAATTACTGATTTCATCAATATGCCGTCAAATAAGATCATCATTAAAAAATTACCCAGAAAAGGGTAAAATCACCATATCCGTATTACCATAGCGTACATCCTGCTACAGATGTACTCTAATTTCAGTATAATGAGTAAGGTGCCATCCTGCTGTTGCGGCTGGATTAACCTTCACATTCAGAAACACGAAGCTAACTGGTTGTAATAAAGCAAGGGCCATAACGTCAAATATATTAGCCTTTTATTATAAAATTCTACTGCGGGAGAACCCGTGCGCCAGGTGCGCGGATCCTCATGTATTTCGTGTACACTCCCGTTCTGCATCTTCTTTCCGCTCACTCGCTTCTAGTGAATTTCACAAGAGGAACGCTAAATTTATTATATGATTTTTAAGGTAAATTATGAATAATCCCCCTGAGAATTGGCCAAATAATCTGTCAGAGAATAGCACAGAGAATCCCAATGAAATCACCCTGATTAGTAAAAGCAAAATCAAACGTGATGCCGAGGCACTAAAAAAGCTGGGTTCAACGTTAATCGAACTGGGTAAAAACGCGCTTAATCGCATTCCACTGGACGAAGATTTACGCATAGCCATTGAGTTAGCACAAAAAATCAAAAAAGAAGGCTATCGTCGCCAACTGCAATTGATTGGTAAAATGTTACGTACGCGCGATATAGAACCCATCCAGGCTGCGCTAGGTACGCTACAGCACTATCACAACGAACAAGTCATGTCATTACATAAACTGGAAATGCTACGTGACCGCCTGATAAAAGAAGGCGATAGCGCAATCTCAACCATACTGGAACGCTATCCTCACGCCAGCCGCCAGCAATTACGTACCCTGGTACGCCTTGCACAAAAAGAACAATCCGCTAATGCACCCTCGAAAGCATTTCGCCAGATATTCCAGTACTTGCGTGAATTAGCAGAAAGAAATTCCTGATAACAACCCCAGCAGGTACACGTGCCGTTCATTGATTTACTTCAGCAAAACAGGGAAATATACTAGATGACACAGGGATGTAACATCATTGCAGCACAGCGAAACATGCCAGCTGTGAAGGATTTTTCAATTTTATTAACAAAAATATATTGGGAAATTATTCTATGTCTTTTAAATCTTTTTCTGTTAATCCGGATCAACCAATGAGCGTTGTTTCTACTTTCTTTAGTGATAATGCGGCAAAAATTTTTGGCTGGAGTCAGTCAAAACTTACCCCATTTTTTTCCATGCTAAAGCCTGCGCCGGCTCCTTCTGAAAATATCTTTAAGTATAATCCCGGTGATGGTCACAAAGAATTCAAACTGCCATTCGGTTCCAGGAACAACAACGTACTGCATTTTGGTCAGGGTATTACCAAGGATATGTTGCATTTTGAAGAAGCAGGTAACTTTTTGAGCCTCCCCGTAAAAATAACCATAAAAGGGAGTTCGGGGGGTAGCGTGACAGTTGAGCAAATGATTAACAGTAAGTTTTCGGGCTCCCGTTGGCTTGATCGGATAGAAGTGGAGGGGCAATTTTTCTCCATGGAAAGCATCTATGATGCAGTGAAGAAAGGCCAACAACCATGGCCTAAAAAAACACCTTTCGTGGTACCTGCAGATCCTGCAGTTCAGGAGCCAACAGATCCCCATACTACCGCTTTAATAAAAATGATTAATGCCCATAAATACAAGTGGGAGAAAAACGGACAGCAAGAAAGAAAACTGACTTACTCATTTAACAAGCATTCAACGCTTCAGTTAGGAGCTTATCTGAAAGAATTTTATCCGAATGTCTATACATCAGAAATGAACGATAACCTTGATGATTATAAAGATCTAAAAATATTCTCAGCCGAGGAGGATGTTAAAAACAGGGTCAGGGATATTCTTGGTAACCTGCAAAAAATAATCGGTCTTGAATTTGAAGAACAGGAAGATGCGCAAGATGGTGAAGCTAAAACAGATTTGCGCTTTTTGACTTACGAAATTGCCGAAGGAGATACACGCCACTACGCGCCAGGCTTAACCTGCATGTTAAGTGAACATAATCCGGATAACAGTATCGTGATGATACGAAGGGGCTATGCTTCTAATGGCTTGATAAATCATGAAATTGGACATGCATTAGGGCTGGGTCACTCAAATGGTAATAATAGGTACAACTTCCTTACTGTCATGCAACCCCTTTTTTATGTCGAGGGATTTACAGAAATCGATATCGCCATCTTAAAAGAAAATTATGGGCCGGATGTGATGCATTCACAAACATTTCCTGTCGTTAAACAGAATGTCGTGAATAATAGTCGCCTGGGCCAAAGTGACATCAATAATCTTATCAGTGCCATGTCTGCCATGCCACCTTTCGCTAACAACACTGTCATGCAGGTTAAACCGCCGCTGACTGAGGTGAACAAGTGGAACAATCTGGCTACTTCGTCAGTGATATAACTTCTCTACCGGGGACAAGATGTCCCCTTAGGCATATCGATACTCCCTTTTTGTAACATTATCCCCCACCTGAGTGTCAGTTTCATCCTTGTGCCAACGTCTTGCTGCCATGGCGTTTATGCCGGATGATCATCTGACTACTGCACGCTGTGATGTGACTCAAAAAGATAAATATAGAATATAATGTTAATAAAAAGTTATATTAATGTATGTGTGTCAGTCACATTACTATTCGCTGGAGCCAGGATGATCACCTATCCTCACCTATTCGCCCCACTTGACCTTGGTTTTACTGTCCTGAAAAACCGGATTCTGATGGGATCAATGCATACCGGTCTTGAAGAATTATCCGATGGCCCACAGCGCCTGGCAATGTTTTATGCAGAGCGCGCAGCAGCAGGAGTCAGTCTGATTGTAACAGGGGGTGTAGCACCCAATCAGAAAGGCGTTTTAATTAAGGGCGGGCTATCGTTGACAAACCAAAAAGAGCTGCAACGACACCGTACTGTCACTGATGCTGTCCATCAGGCAGGGGGTAAAATAGCCATGCAAATTCTTCATGCAGGACGCTACAGCTATCAGCCACAACCGCTGGCCCCTTCAGCACTGCAGGCAGAAATTAATCCTTTCCCTCCATTAGCAATGTCACAAACGGATATTCAACAAACCATTGCTGACTTCGCTCATTGTGCCGCTTTAGCACAACAGGCGGGTTATGATGGTGTTGAAATTATGGGCTCTGAAGGTTATTTGATTAATCAATTTTTGGCTATTCGGACCAATCAGAGGACGGACGAATGGGGTGGAAGTTTTGCGCACAGAATGCGTTTCCCTGTTGATATTGTCAGGGCCGTACGTCAAGCCACAGGTAAGCAGTTTATTGTGATCTACCGGTTATCGATGCTGGATTTAGTGGAGGGGGGATCAAACTGGCAGGAGATAGAACACTTGGCCTTCGCTGTTGAACAGGCTGGGGCAACTTTGATCAACACGGGTATAGGCTGGCACGAAGCACGTATTCCCACAGTGGCAACCAACGTGCCTCGCGCCGGATTCAGCTGGGTAACCGGTCATTTAATGGGAAAGGTGAATATCCCCCTGATCGCCACTAACCGCATTAATGATCCCGGTGTGGCTGAACAGGTTCTGGCACAAGGCTGTGCTGATATGGTGTCCATGGCGCGGCCGTTTCTGGCCGACCCTGCGTTTATACAAAAAGCAGCCGATGGGCGAACCGATGAAATTAATACCTGCATTGGTTGTAATCAGGCCTGTCTGGATCATGTTTTTGAACAAAAATTAGCCTCTTGTCTGGTTAATCCACGTGCCTGTCGGGAAAGCGAAATGCCCGTACAGGTGACAAAAAACCCCAAGTCTCTGGCTGTCGTTGGCGCAGGACCTGCAGGTATGGCATTTGCCATTACTGCTGCCAGTCGTGGCCACCACATCACCTTATTTGATGAAGCCGTTGATATCGGCGGACAATTTAACCTTGCCATGCAAATTCCAGGTAAAGAAGAATTTCACGAAACTCTGCGTTATTTTAAAAGACAGTTGTCTCTGCATCATGTCACCCTTGTGCTACATAAAACCGTTGATGCGCAGCAATTAGCCAATTTTGATGAAATTATCCTGGCCTGTGGAGTCTTGCCCCGGATACCGGTGATTGCAGGTATCGATCATCCAAAAGTATTAACATATCTGGAAGTACTGCGCGATAAAAAGCCCACAGGCGGGCGTGTTGCCATCATCGGTGCTGGGGGTATTGGTTTTGATATCGCAGGATACCTAACCCAAGTCGGTCCATCGACCAGTCTGGATATCCACCATTTTAACGCGCAATGGGGTATTGATCAGACATTATTGCACTCAGGCGGCTTGTCACCACACGGGCCACAAACGACCCCTTCACCCCGTCAAGTCTTTTTGCTACAGCGTAAAACCAGTAAAGTCGGAGAAGGGTTAGGGAAAACAACCGGTTGGATTCATCGATCCAGTCTGGTTATGCGCGGTATTAAAATGTTAAATGGTATCAGCTATGAATCCATCGACGATCAAGGCTTACACATGAGCAGAGAAAAACAGAAAAGCTGCCTGGCAGTGGATACGATTGTTATCTGTACAGGACAGGAACCACGGCGCGAATTATATCAGCCACTGGTTAACATGGGAAAAGTCGTACATCTGATTGGTGGCGCTGATAGTGCTGTTAAACTGGATGCTCACCGTGCTATTGAACAGGGCACCCGCTTGGGAATAAGCATTTAAATCATAGGGTAAGTGAAAGCAATGGGAGGGGGGGGGTGTTTTACCTTCTCCGCAACATAGATAGTCATATTTCCTTAAAACGCCAGTGACCTATTGATGCTGTTCTGTCAACTCAACATATTATTATTGTCCGTTAATTAAAATTAGTCCGCAACCATATCATGGTACAATCAAAAACGGATGTGTCGGAGTATAGAAATGATATTCCGTCCTCAGCAGGCGTGCAGAAAAAATAAATCTGTCCTATTTTGCAGTTGTAATAGCATAGTTATGTACTTTAGAGTGCTTTTTTCTACTGTGTGGTCGAAGACCAAAAATAACGATTTTAGGAAGAATCGGATGGATCTTATCCAAGAACTTTTATACGCTTTATGGCAGCAGGACTACGAAACACTGGCTAATCCCTCTCTGGTATGGGTGATTTACATCCTATTATTTTTGATTCTTTTTCTGGAAAACGGGCTACTCCCTGCTGCATTTCTTCCGGGAGACAGTTTACTGGTTTTGGTGGGTGTTCTGGTATCCAAAGGGGCAATGGGCTTTCCGGTAACGTTGATTATTCTTACTATCGCAGCAAGCTTGGGGTGTTGGGTAGGTTATATGCAAGGCAGGCTGTTGGGTAATACCAAGATCGTGCGATTATGGCTCTCTCATCTTCCCGTCCATTATCATCAACGTGCTCATCAGTTGTTTCACCGTCATGGTTTGTCTGCGCTGTTAATAGGACGTTTTCTAGCCTTCATTCGTACTCTTTTACCTACCATGGCCGGTCTTTCTGGCCTGAATAATGCACGATTTCAGTTCTTCAACTGGATAAGCGGATTTCTTTGGGTATTGATTTTAACCTCCATTGGTTTTGCGCTGGGCAAAACACCCGTATTTCTAAAATACGAAGATGAACTCATGTTTGTGTTAATACTGTTGCCATTAGCCTTGCTGGTGACTGGATTATGTGGCTCGCTGTACCTTTTCTGGAAGAAAAAATATACCAAACTCGTTGATAAAAAGGACCCCGATTAACGTGAAATGAGTGCGTCGATCTCTTGACAGGAACGCTTTACATTTGAGGCTAACTATGAAAAAAAACCGTGAACTGTTCTCTCAACCCCGGCGTGCCATGTTAAGAAACATGGCTACATTAAGTACCCTGGCCGTTTTACCTGCTTTTGTGAATCCTGCCAATAGTCTGAATCAGCGCCCCTCGCCGGAAGACAGCAAAATACCCTCTGCAATAAAAAACCCTGTTGAACATACTATTGCCATATTAATTTATCCGGAAATGGTGATGCTTGATATGATTGGCCCACAAATGGTTTTCAATGAAGCCGGCTGCAGGATTGATCTTGTCTGGAAGGATCGTACTGCGGTTAAAACTGATCTGGCCATTCCTCTTACCGCAACAGCCACTTTTGATGAATACACTCTCACACCAGATGTTCTTTTAATTCCAGGTGGATTGATGGGCAGTATCGCATGCATGAATGATCCACGGGTGCTGGATTTTGTAAAAAAGAAAGGTGAGCATGCACGTTGGGTGACCAGTGTCTGTACTGGCTCGCTGGTATTAGCAGGTGCCGGTTTGTTAAATGGCTATAAAGCAACATCACACTGGGGGGTTAAGCATTTATTACCCCTTATGGGAGCCATTGTCACTGAGGAACGAGTAGTTGTAGACAGAAATCGTATAACCGGTGGCGGTGTGACGGCAGGTATCGATTTTGGTCTGACATTGCTGGAAAAATTGCAAGGCAGGGAGGTTGCTGAAGCGGTTGAACTGGTGATCGAGTATACACCACAACCCCCGTTTAATGTAGGTTCGCCTGATTTAGCGGGCCCAAACAGAATGAAGATCGCAATGGAACAACGCAAGGATGTTGATAAACTGGCCCTTGAGGCAGCTGAAATGGCTAGAAAAAGACTGGGAGTGTAATCATTATTGGCGATACCGTGCTATTTTTAGTGAGCAAACGGGTGTTGATAATGGTGATGGAAAATTTCGGAAAAAACCATGTAACATCCGTTACATGGTGTTTGGTGAATTAATAAAAAAGTTGACCGATAAGCCGGGTTCTGTCGTGGACAGCCATTCCTCTAGGCCAGAGCTCGCGCACTGGCTCAAGCAGCCTACCCGGGTTCAGTACGGGCCGTACCATGTGAACCCCTATTTGGCCTTGCTCCGGGTGGAGTTTACCCTGCCACAAACTGTTACCAGTCGTGCGGTGTGCTCTTACCACACCCTTTCACCCTTACCTGATCCCATATTTATGAGCCATTGGCGGTTTGCTCTCTGTTGCACTTGTCGTAGGTTCGCACCTCCCAGGCATTACCTGGCACCCTGCCCTATGGAGCCCGGACTTTCCTCCCCCTCATCGGTTTCCCTCGCAAGGGATAGCAATAAGGCAGCGACTGTCTGGTCAACTTCGCGGGAGATTATAGTGACATTACACTGAAATGTCATTTTTCTGTTGATCCAGCGCATGACGATAAAGGGCATTTTTTTTTACACTATGAATTTCGGCTGTCAAAGCAGCCGCTTTTTTTAATGGTAATTCTTTCTGCAGCAGGGCCAGAGTACGCAGTACCACTGCCGGTAATATATCCTCGACAGGAATTTTATAACCTTCGATAATCAGCACCATCTCACCACGACGCCGCTTTTCATCTTCCTGCACCCAAGCTAACAGTTCACCGACAGGCGCTGCATATATGGATTCCCACGTTTTTGTTAATTCACGAGCCAGGACCACATAACGTTGTTTACCGAGTACGGTTACCATATCCTGCAGGCTTTCCAGTAATCTGTGAGTAGACTCATAAAAAATGAGTGTTCGTGGTTCTTCCCGTAACACCTGCAAGCTGTCTTGGCGGCTTTTCCTTTTAGCTGGCAGAAATCCTTCATAACAAAAACGATTGGCAGCAATACCTGAAGCAGACAAGGCAACAATCGCCGCGCAGGCCCCGGGTAAAGGAACAACACCAATACCTGATTCACGGCAACAGCGTACCAAATGGTATCCCGGATCATTAATCAGGGGCGTTCCTGCATCACAAACCAGTGCTATACTTTGCCCTTCCTGTAACTTCATTAATAACTGATCGGTTTTTTGTTGTTCATTATGATCATGCAACGCAAACAGACGGGCATTAACGGCAAAATGTTGCAATAGCAAACCCGTACGGCGAGTATCTTCCGCTGCAATTAAATCAACGCCTTTTAGTACAGCTAACGCACGCCAAGTTATATCTCCAAAATTACCTATTGGGGTAGGAACCAGGTAAAGCGTAGAAGGAAAAATTGTTACTGTATCATGTTGATTCATTGTGTCATCCACGTTACCGATTTAACATTGAATATATTGAAAACAGACCACTGGATACCGCATGCTTTCCTTAACATTTGTTCATCATACCTGCGTTTTGCTGCCCCCTGTTATTCTGGCAGGGCTTATCCTGACGGGCTGTTCAGGGGGTACGGTACAACCCGCATTACATACACAAAACGAAGCTGTTGCCAGCTCTGAATATTATTTGCGACGGTCGCAACAGGGCAGCGATGCAGACAAAACGGGCTGGCAACTTCTCGCCATTCGTGCACTGTTACTGGAAGGGAAGAATACTCAGGCTGCCGAGGAGTTAAGCAGATTACCGCGAGATCTAAGAGATTTCCAGTATCAAGAACAACAATTATTGGCAGCAGAACTACAAGCGGTACAAAAAAATAATTCGGCAGCTTATAACATCTTCACCAAACTGAAACCTGAATCGCTCTCGGTCAATCAACAGCTACGCTACTGGCAGCTCCAGAGCAGCATTAACCAAGGTAAACCAACACTGGCATTGGTCCGCGCTTATATTGCCCGTCAAGCTCTGCTTAATAATGATGACGAAGAAAACCCAAAGAACATCGATAATACCTGGCAAGCCATGATACAACTCACGCCACAAGAGTTAAAACATGCCGTCATCCATGTCGATGAATATACCTTACAAGGCTGGTTAGATTTGCTTGATACCTGGCAAAACAACAAACAAGACCCCGTTTTACTGAAGGAGGAAATCAAGAACTGGCAAACACGTTATCCGCAAAATCCAGCAGCAAAAACACTACCAACTCAATTAGATGAAGTGAACAAACTCATGCAGGAACCCACCAGGAGTATTGCATTATTATTACCACTGAGTGGTTCAGCAAAAACATTTGGTACCGCCATTCAACAAGGCTTTATTGCCGCTAAAAACGGCGTGCCACCGACCCACATCCGACAGCGTGATATTTTTACCGGTATCGGCAATCAAGAAGACGATATCGACCACCCAGAAGAAGCGTCACATGATAATGCTATGCCTGTCGCAGAGTCTGAGTTATCCACGGGTAATATTCAGATAAAAACCTATGATACCTCATTGCAATCAATATCTTCTTTATTGGATAAAGCACGTCAGGATGGTGCTTTCATGGTGGTGGGCCCGTTACTAAAATCTGATATCGCACAGGTACTCAACGTAACAACGTCATTGCCTATTTTGGCATTGAACCAACCTGAAATGAATAAAAACAACCCTGATATTTGCTATTTTGCGCTCTCCCCTGAAGATGAAGCACGGGATGCTGCTCAGCATATCTGGCGACAACAAAAAAGAACGCCATTACTGCTCCTGCCACGAGGCATGTTCGGTGATCGGATAGCCAGGGCATTTATGGAAAAATGGCATCATCAAGGGGGGTTAACCGTTGCACAGCAAACTTTTGGTTCGATAAGTGAGCTAAAGCAGATGATCAATCATCATACAGGTATTTTGCTAACAGGCAGCCCGGTTTCCGGGGTTCATGGCAAATCTTCTGCACTGGTCAGTAGTGTTATTGATGCTATTTATATAGTGGCAACACCTGATGAACTGACCTTAATAAAACCAATGATTGATATGGCAACAACATCCTCTGTTAAACCGGCATTATTTGCCCATTCCCGGAGCTATCAGGCGGATGCTGGTCCGGGTTATCGTCTGGAAATGGAAGGTATGCAGTTCAGTGATATTCCATTCATGGCAAATATTAGTTCTACATTAATGCAGCAAACAATAGCCAAGCTTAACAATGATTATTCTCTGGTACGCCTGTATGCTATGGGGATGGATGCCTGGATGCTAGCACAGTATTTTGCGCAAATACCGCTGACGGATTTTCGTATGGCAGGATTCACCGGAAAACTGAGTACCACACCCGGTTGTATTGTTCAACGCGAATTGTCCTGGTTTGAGTATCGTAACGGCAGGGTTATTCCAGTAACATCATGATTCAGATCGGTTAATAAAAAATTTCGCTGCAATGTAGCGAAATCTGGCATCAGAAAGACAGCAACAATAGATGAATAAACTCAGCAAACGCGCTGTTGGAACAAACTATGAAGCTATAGCTCGTCGCTACCTTGAACGTGCCGGGCTTATTTATGTTGCTGCCAATGTCATTTTACGCTCTGGTGAAATTGATCTTATTATGCGTTTTCAAAAGACATGGGTATTTGTTGAAGTTCGCTTCCGTCGTAATGATTATTTTGGCAGTGCAGCTGCAAGTATCACTCCTGTGAAAAAACGACGGTTACTACAGACGGCAGCTGTTTGGTTAGCGCAACAGGGAGAAAGTTTTGAAACATCATCTTGCCGTTTTGATGTTTTTGCCATTACCGGCCACCAATTCGAATGGTTTCCGAATGCTTTTAATGATCATTAAAATTGCTTATTTTTTAAGCAAAAATTAACTAATTAATTTTACGAATGGATTAAATTAACGTGCTGGACAGAATTAAAGTTTGTTTTACCGAAAGTATTCAAACCCAAATTGCAGCTGCAGAATCTTTGCCTGATACCATTTCACGAGCAGCTACAGCCATGGTACAGTCTTTGCTGAACGGCAATAAAATCCTCTGTTGTGGTAATGGACGCTCTGCAATAAATACTCAGCATTTTGCAGCCAGTATGATCAACCGTTTTGAAACTGAGCGTCCGAGTTTACCTGCCATTGCTTTAAATGCAGATAATGTTGTATTAACCGCCATTATCAATGATCATTTGCATGATGAAGTTTATGCGAAACAAGTTCGCGCCCTTGGCGATACGGGAGACATACTATTAGCAATTTCTATTCGTGGCAATAGCCGTGATATTGTCAAAGCAGTTGAAGCTGCCGTTACCAGGGACATGACTATTATTGCACTCACCGGTTACGATGGCGGTGAACTGGCTGGATTACTGGGTCAACAAGACGTTGAAATTCGTGTGCCTTCTCATCACAGTGTACGAATTCAGGAAATACACCTGCTCACTGTAAATTGTCTGTGTGATTTAATTGATAACACGTTATTTCCCTATAAGGAAGATTGTTGAAGGAAAACCAATGAAGCGTTGTTCTGTATTGGCATTAGACCTCTTACAAAATTCTATTGCGAGAAAACCAGCACGTTGTTGGTATGGTGCTCGAACCCTTATGTACCGCGCATACACTTCGGTTCTGCGCGCAGTGAAACCCTGCGCTTATTCCTCTGCAGCACGTTTTGCAAAAGGTCTATTATTATTGAGTATCTTGTTATTACAGGGTTGTATCGGAGCAGTTGTTGTTGGTAGTGCTGTGGTTGCCACAAAAAGCACAACTGATCCACGTACTGTAGGAACACAACTCGATGATAATACACTGCAAATAAGAATCGGTAATGCATTGAATAAAGATCAGCAATTGAAAAAACAAACACGCGTTATTGCTACTACTTATCAGGGCAAAGTTTTGCTTACCGGGCAGGCTCCTACCACCGAATTGATTCATCTTGCTAAACAAATCGCAGCAGGTGTGGAAGGTGTGGCTGAAATTTATAATGAAATACGTAAAGGTACCCCGGTTGATTTTAGAACGATATCATCTGATGCTTGGATAACGACTAAGGTACGTTCTCAGTTGCTGGCTGGAGATACCGTTAAATCATCACATATGAAAGTGGCTACTGAGAATGGCGAGGTATTTTTGCTGGGTTTACTTTCTCAACAAGAAGGTCAATCTGCAGCTAAAATAGCCAGTAAAATCAGTGGAGTAAAGAAAGTTATTACCGCTTTTACCTATGTGCAATAAATACCGGGACGGGTTCACTTGAGCTTGCTGTGTACCGGTGATCCTGCGTTAATATCAAGCAGGCTTTGAGCGGATAGAATGTTATAACCTATGTTATTTTTAATCAAAAATGCCATGTTACATCACATATTTCAATAAACACCCTAATACATTGTGGAACATTTGCTATGTTATTGTTCAGTTGATCGGATACGAACTTGTATGAAAGTGTATTTGGTCTCTTCAGCAGCTCACTTATAGAAAATACGTGCAGGTCATCTCTTTTTTCCCTGATGTTGGCGCAGTGTTCGCGCACCCCGGCTCAGGTCGGGGGTTGTTTTTTTTCAGCTTCCGCTATCCATTCACGTAATAGCTGTACCTCAACAAGCCATTCCAGTTTCAATTCATCAATCCAATCCTGTACATTATCCCACCACGCAGGGAGCGAAGGCGTTTGGATCTGCTGAGCTAATTGCTGCAGATGGCGTAATCCTATCGAACCTGTAGCGCCTTTAATTTTATGTGCCTCGTTTGTAATTCCTTTCTGATCCCTTGCGGTCATGTTGGAACTCAAAATAGCCAAATAACCTGGCATCGCCTGTTCAAATAATGCCAAACTTTGATACATCAATTCTGGTCCGATTAATTCCATATATTGATTTAACATTGCTGTATCAAGTAGTAACGCTTTAGTCTGTATTTCATGCATTTTTTGTTTTTTTGTTTCATGAGCAGGCTTTTGCTCCAGAAGTTGCTCAATGACCGCCCTGAGCGCAGGAACTGAAAGCGGTTTACTCAACACGTCATCCATTCCTGCATCAAGATATTCTTTTTTATCTTTTAGTACATTAGCCGTTAAAGCCACCAGACGTGGTAAGGCTCTTTGCCCATAACATCCACGGATTTGACGCGCGATATCCAAACCTGTCATGTCGGGCAATTGAATATCCAGTAAGACTAAATCAAATTTATCGGGATCAAACATGGCTAATGCATCATGACCATTCATTGCGATATCAACACTATTTCCCAGTTTTTCCAGCACGGAACGTGCGACAATCACGTTCAATTCAATGTCTTCCACCAATAGTACACGCAACGCAGGTAGTTTGCCCGGGGCTGGTGTGTTATTTTCCGCTTCTTGTACGTCAGGTGCGATAACCGATAATGTAAAACAGGAACCTTGTCCTTGAATACTTTTAACCGTGATATCCCCTCCCATATTTTGGGCCAAGCGCCTTGAAACCGCTAAACCAATACCGGTACCCGTTGCAGAATGTTCACCATCACTGCCCTCAACCTGATAATACATGGCAAAAATTTTATCTTGCTCGTCCGGGGGAATGCCCATGCCTGAATCTTCAACTTCGAAGATGATACGTTCAGGAACCTCATACTTGACGCGGACAATAATATGTCCTGTTTGAGTAAATTTCACTGCATTACCAATTAAATTCCATAAAATTTGTCGTAACCTAGTACCATCGAGGATTATCTTTTGTGGCAGTATACCTTGTAACTCCATAAAAAATTTTAACCCTTTAGGTTGAGCGAGCAATCCGGATAGATTTTCTAAATCAGCAATAAACTCCATCACATCAATTTGTTGATTATCCAGTTTAATTTTTTGCCGCTCTATCTTATCCATCTCAATGATATCATTAAAAATATTACCCAATGTGATCGCACTGACATGAATGGTTTTAAGGTACTTCAGTTGTTCAGTATTTAATTGCGTATCCAACAGAATGCGGCTTAATCCGACAATACCATTCAGTGGCGTACGCAGCTCATGACTGATGGTAGAAATAAACGTGGTCTTATCCCTGCTGGCATTTTCCAGTGCATCCTGGTAGCGTTTACGTTCAGTAATATCTCGGCCAAACCCCATTAACCCCTGGCGTTTACCCAAGCTGTCATAAAAAGGGACTTTAAGCAATTCAAAACAGGCCTTACGGCCATCGGGATAAACCAGCCACTGTTCGTAAGTCAGAGAAACATTATGACGAAAAACTTTTTCATCTGTTTCGATGACTTTTTCTGCTATATCAGCGCTGAAGACTTCTCGCGGTGTTAAACCTACCAACTGTTTTTCACTTTTACCGGCCAGCAACTCTGTGGCGCGATTACAGCCAGAAAATTCATTTTTTTCGTTGCGATAATAAACCAGATCGGGAGAAGCATCCAAAAATGAGCGTAACAAAGTCGACTGTTGCATCAGCTCAATTTGAGCCCGCTCACGATGCTTCATTTCTTCTTTCAATTGAAAGACAGCCACCAAATGCGCCTGTTCTACCTTTTCACGATCAGCAATTTCATGATTGAGTTGAGATATGTTGTTTTGTAACTGTTGGTTAAGTTCTAAATCGCGGTAACGCATCACTTCAAGTTTTTCAACCAGACGGGAAAGTCGCTGGCGTGACTCTTCCAACTGTTCAACAACTATCGATAAAAAATAAACCGCCCACGGGGTAATGAGTAAACCAAAAAAAATAGAATGTACCAAATCGATACTTTTAATTTCCCCTCGTAACAAAAGAGTCACCGCCATTTGCACGACAACAGCCAAAAATACCAGCACAAAAGCCAGCAACAATGAAAATTGTACTAACCCTAATTTTACCATTAAATCAACATAATATTGTGCTAATGATTTGATTTTATTCATAATGACTCTTATTGGTCTTGATTTGATGAATCATATGGCATAAACATAAAGCAGTACTGCAGGATGATGCAAAAAATATGAAAGCAGTTATAAATCAATAAAATATACTATTTCGATCTTATCCGGATGGTCATGTATATTAAAAAACATAAATAGTTAGAATTCTATTTTGAAATTACATTCATTATCAGCAGCATGCAATGGTTTCCTTATTAAACTATTGTGATACGATCCTCATTTTTCTCTTACATAAACCGCGCCAGCCTACAGGGTAGGCTGGATTGTTTTAATAATGCTGAAAAGGGAAGAGGGGTAGGATTTCCAGAGAGCGAATGTCTATGGTTCAACCCGATCAGGGTTGTCATTAATCTCACGCCAGATATGCTATCATCCCAAGCAAACCCTATGTATGAATTTGATAAAAAATGTTGCTACGTTTATATCAGGTACTACTGTACCTTATTCAGCCTCTGATTTGGCTGCGTTTACTGTTACGCAGCTACAGAATCCCCGCTTATCGTCAACGTTGGGGTGAACGTTATGGGTTTTGTCATGGTAAAGTTGTTGCGGGTGGCATCATGCTACACTCTGTCTCTGTTGGCGAAACGCTTGCTGCAATCCCTTTGGTAAGGATATTACGCCATCGTTATCCGACGTTGCCTGTTACCGTAACGACCATGACACCAACCGGCTCTGAACGAGTACAATCCGCTTTTGGTACAGATGTCCATCATGTTTATCTTCCTTATGATCTACCAGATGCAGTGAATCGTTTTATAAATCAGATCAATCCAAATCTTGTTATTATTATGGAAACAGAGCTATGGCCTAATTTTATTAATGCGTTATATCGACGAAATATACCTCTGGTGATTGCCAATGCCCGTCTTTCTGAACGTTCAGCGGGGCGCTATAAAAGAATTGCAGGTTTTATGCGCGATATTCTGCAGCATGTCACGCTGATAGCAGCTCAACATCAGGAAGATGGTCAACGATTTATTGAATTAGGATTGAAGCGTTCCCAGCTTGTCATTACCGGCAGCCTGAAATTTGATATTTCGGTGACACCTGAACTGGCAGCACGGGCCATTACCCTGCGCCACCAGTGGGCACCGCATCGACCCGTGTGGATCGCAACAAGCACTCACGAAGGTGAAGAAACCCTCATTTTGGACGCTCACCGCCAACTTTTGTCCTGTCACCCCGATTTGTTACTGATTCTTGTACCCCGCCATCCAGAGCGTTTTGACAAGGCGCAGGAACTGACACAAAAAGCAGGTTTTAGCTATACACGGCGTAGTACCGGCCATGTCCCGCAAACCCATACACAAGTTGTGATCGGTGACACTATGGGGGAATTGATGTTGTTATATGGCATTGCCGATATCGCGTTTATCGGCGGAAGTTTGGTGGAAAAAGGGGGACACAATCCACTTGAAGCAGCTGCACATGCTATTCCCGTAGTCATGGGGCCCCATACCTTTAATTTTAAAAATATTTGCGCCAAACTGGAACAAGCTAATGGGCTTATCATCGTCACTGATACGCCATCCCTGGTCGATAAAGTGAGCCTATTACTTGCCGATAAAGAGAGTCGTCTGAGTTATGGACGCCACGCTGCCGAGGTTCTGCGTGAAAACCAGGGTGCCTTGCAACGATTATTACACTTGCTGGAGCCTTATCTTCCGCCCAGGAGCCATTGAATGCATGCAAGAAAAAGCTTGTCGGTGGTGATGATTACGAAAAATGAGGCCAGTTTATTGCCAGAATGCCTCCTTTACAAATAGATGAAAAAAACAATCATATAGAAAACTTTTTTGCTGAAAATATAAATATTAC
>JACCDN010585865.1_pt1 | contig 25541 bp, 21 predicted proteins | sample 7441691 | NCBI WGS metagenome assembly JACCDN01 (sample SAMN15323439, study PRJNA562643) | freshwater metagenome | isolation source: river surface water | place: USA:Blue River Watershed | collected 2017-08-16 | reverse complement strand
CTTTGCGTATTCCTACGAGGCTCCGCTGGACATGCGAATGGATGCCACCACCGGCGCAACCGCCGCCGAGGTCGTGAACTCGTATTCCGAGGGTGAACTCGCTCGAATCTTCAAGGAGTACGGCGAGGAACGATACGCCAAGCCGATTGCTCGCGAGATCGTCTCGGCGCGCAAGGCGCATCCTTTCTCAAAGAGCACCGAGCTGAGCGCTCTGATTGCCAAGATTGTGCCGTTTATTCCAGGCAAGAGCTCGGGTCACCCCGCCAAGCGTGTTTTTCAGGCTTTGCGGATCGAGGTGAACCAGGAACTCGCAGTGCTCGAGCAGACCATGCCGGCAGCGATTAATTCACTGGCCGTCGGTGGTAGCATCGTGGTGCTTTCGTATCACTCACTCGAAGACAGAATCGTAAAGCAGGCCTTCGCGAAGGCTTCGACAAGTTCAGCTCCGCTCGAGCTGCCATTCGAACTTCCGGAGCACGCCCCAGTCCTTCGCCTCGTGGTTAAGGGCGCTGAAGGCGCAACCGACGAGGAAATCCGCACAAACCCAAGAGCAGCATCGGTGCGACTCCGTGCAGCAGAGAAAATCCGGAGCGCAGCATGAGTGCAATTCAGTCAAACACCGCAAAGCCACAGAACGCGTTGCGCGGCATTGCAGGCGGCAAGTTGGCTCGCCTGATGGGTGCGCGAAGCGCTAACACCCGTGTCGCAATCGCCGTGACGATCATCGTTGGTTGGTTGGCCATTCAGGGTCTGCAACTGCTGCTCAATGTCTTTGTTGCCCAGGGCGCGTACCAGCTATCTGATCTGAAGAAGGAAAAGCGCGAGCTCGGCATCACCGCGCAAATCATCGGCGAACAGGTCGATTCGCTCTCATCGAACCAAAACCTGGCCAACGCGGCACAGAAGATGGGCATGATCTCGAACGCCAACCCGGTCTTCTTGCGTCTTGAGGATCAGCGCGTGTTTGGCAAGCCGAAGGCCGCACTGAACTCGGATAACCGCACCTCGCGCAACCTGATCCCGAACTCGCAACTCGTGGTCACCTCGAACATCACAGCCGAGAGCCTGGCTGCCGCAGAAAAGCAGCAGGCGGAGCAGGCTGCGGCCGCGACCAGCACCACCGCAACCCAAACAACCACGACTGGCGGCGGTCTTCAGTTCGGCGCAGCGGCCCCGGCTTCGGGAGTCACCGCCCCTGTCACCACAGTTCAAAAGCCGGTCGGCACCAGCACCGCCGGCACCCCATCGTCATCAGGTTCGGGATTCACCCTTCAGGTTCCCGCTGTTGGCGGAAACCGCTAGTTAGTATCGGTAATCATGCGTTACCAAGCGCCAGGAAATCCCGATAAGCGCCTTCTGATTCTTCGCGTTATCGTCGCAATCGCGGTCTTGCTTTTTGGCGTCCGCCTTTTCGATTACCAGGTGATCAGCGCGGCCAAAATCAACGAGGTTTCCTACGACAAGCGCTCAAACACCCGAACACTGCCAGCTATTCGAGGCAGCATCCTCGACAACTCTGGCGTGGTGCTGGCCAAGACAGTTATCAACTACAACATCGTGGCCGCGCCTATCAACGTGCGCGACATCGAACGCAAGACCGCTGATGGCGGCAAGGTAACCGTCACCGTGGCGCAGCAGGCGGCTGAAATCGCTGCATTGCTGGGCATGGATCAGGCCGAGGTTATGGCGAAGCTGGCCGGCACCTCACAGTACTCGCTGATTGCCAAGCGAGTTGATGCGGCGGTGTACCGAGCAATTCGCGAACTTGACATCCCTTGGCTCTACTACGAATCCGTGCCTTCTCGCGTTTACCCAAACGGTGCGGTAGCGGGTTCGGTGCTTGGTTGGATCAACCAGGAAGGCGTAGCGCCTGCAGGTGTCGAGCGAATGATGGATGAGTGTCTCGCCGGTATCGACGGTGAAGAGACCTATGAGCGCGGTGGATCCGACGGCATTCGCATCCCGTCATCGGCGATTGTGACTAGAGAAGCCAAGGACGGCCGTGACGTCGTTCTGACCATCAACAAGGATCTGCAGTATTACGCCCAGCAGGTGGTTACCGCACAGACCAACTACCTGCGTGCCGACTGGGGTAGTGCGGTCGTGATGGAGGTCAAGACGGGCAAGATTCTGGCCGCAGCCGAGGCCCCGACCATGGATCCAAATACCTATGGTGAAGCTAGGGCCGAAGATCGTCATGCGCGAATTTTCGAGACCGCTTTCGAGCCGGGCTCAGTTATCAAAACCATCACTGCCGCGACCCTGATCGAAGAGGGCAAGGGCACTCCGGTGACCCCGATCACCGCACCGTACTCATACAAGCTGCCGAATTCGGGCGGTTGGACCGTGTCTGACAGTCACGTTCACCCACCCGAGAAGCTCACCCTCACCGGTGTGCTGCGTGATTCGTCAAACACCGGCATCATGCTGCTCGGCAACAAGGTTGACTACCGCACGCGTTTTGACTTCTTGCAGAAGTTTGGTCTGGGCCGTGCCTCGGGTGTCGGTTTTCCAGGTGAATCCCGCGGTGTGATGCTCGATGTCAACGAGTGGGACGGCGTGAAGAAGTGGGTGTCGATGTTTGGTCAGGGTATCGCGCAGACCCCGATCCAGACCGCAATGATGTACCAGGCGATTGCCAACGGTGGAGTAATGCTTCAGCCAAAGCTGGTTGAGGGTTGCAAGGATGCGTCGGGCAAACTGGTGCCCACTCAATCGAAGCCAGGCACTCGCGTGATATCTGAGGCGACCAGCCGATCAACCATCGACATGCTCGAAAAAGTTGTCGAGCAGGGTGGAATCGGAAAGACCGCTGCCGTGCCTGGCTATCGAGTCGGTGGCAAGACCGGAACCGCTCAGATTACAGACCCGAACACCGGTCGCTACGGTGGCCTGTTTGCGATTTCCTTTATCGGTATGGCGCCTGCCGAGGACCCGCAGTACGTGGTCGCAGTGACCTTCTTCAAGTCGCGCACCAAGAGCAAGTCGATAGGTGCTACACCAGCTTTCAAGGCGATCATGGAACAGGTGCTGCGCACCTATCGAGTACCGCCGTCAACCACCAAGTCCGCCAACATCCCGACCGAGTGGTAACCGTGAAAGAGTCGATTCCACCAATTCTGAGGCCAGATCAGGTAAAGCCGATTACGCTTGCAGAGCTGCAGAGCCGCTTTGGTTTGCCGCAGGCTAATTCGGTCAGTCTCGAGGCAGGCAGATCGTTGACCGGCATCAGCATGAACACTGCCGATTTGCGACCCGGCGATCTCTTCGTCGCGATGCCAGGCAAGAAGACTCACGGAGCTCAGTTCGCAGTAAACGCTCTGGAACTCGGTGCGGTGGCGGTTGTAACCGATGCAGATGGATACGCGATTTTGGCGACCACCGAGGTTGACTCGGCGGTGCCTGTCCTGCTGCTAGAAGCACCCAGAACTCATCTTGGCGAACTGGCCGCTTTCGTCTATGGCAACCAAACCGGTTCACAGCCGACGATCTACGGAACCACGGGCACCAACGGCAAGACCTCAACCACATACCTGCTCGAAGGCATCCTGCGTCAATTGGGTCAGGTCACCGGGCTAACCTCAACTGCCGAGCGCCACATTGCCGGCGAGGTTATCGTCTCGAGGTTGACCACTCCGGAATCCACCGAGATGCAGGCATTGATCGCGAGGATGCGCGAGCGCGGGGTCCAGTCCATCGCCATTGAGGTGTCTGCGCAAGCGCTCAGCCAACTGCGCGTTGACGGAATCAGGTTCGACGTGGTGGGTTTCACCAACCTGAGTCACGATCACTTCGACGATTACGGTGGCTTCGAGCCCTACCTCGAGGCCAAAGCCGAGCTGTTCACCCAGGCTCGGGCCAAGCGCGGTGTTATCTGTCTGGATTCGGAGTTCGGCGCGCAGTTTGCCGCAAAGTCAGAGATTCCGTTCGTGACCATTTCCAACGTGGGATCAGGCGTTGCAAGCGATTGGCTGGTTGAGGTTCTCGAAGAGACTCCCAACCACACACGGTTTGAGCTGCGCGATTCATCGGGGCAGCAGCGCATCCAAACGACTGTGCCTGTGATTGGTGCCCACATGGCTGCCAACGCTGGGCTCGCAATGGTGATGCTCATGCAAGGCGGTTGGAGCGTAGATCAGATTCGCGCGGCGGTTGTCGGCGGCATCGAGGCTTACCTGCCTGGGCGCACCGAGAACATCTCGAGCGGAAAAGGTCCCGCGGTTTACGTCGATTTCGGTCATTCGCCAGACGCATTCAAAAACACTCTCGCTGCGGTTCGGCACGTGACCTCGGGCCGCGTGATCATGGTGTTCGGTGCAGACGGTGACCGGGATGCCTCGAAGCGCCCAGCGATGTCACAGGTTGCAGCCGATGGTTGCGACATTCTGGTGATCACCGACCATCACCCTCGATTCGAGGACCCGGCCTCGATTCGCAAGGTCTTGGTGGACTCTGCCAGGCAGCATCGCCCCGAGCTTGAGATTCACGAGGTGTCTCCTCCTGAAGCCGCAATTAGGGTCGCGGTCTCGCTGGCTCAGGAAGGCGACTCGATTCTGTGGGCGGGGCCAGGTCATCAGGATTATCGAGACATTAGGGGAGTGCGTACCCCTTACTCTGCTCGTGCCGAGGCTCGAGCCGCGCTGAAGGAGTGCGGTTGGTCATGATTTCCATGAACTTGCTCGAGATTGCCGAGGCCATTGACGGAAAACTGGTCAACGACGCCTGGTCAGCCATCGAGGTCAGCGGTTCGGTGGAGACCGACTCGCGACTCGCTTCGGCCGGCTCACTGTTTGTCGCCAAGCCAGGTGAAGTCACCGACGGACACAATTTTGTCGAGCAGGCGATGCACGCTGGCGCTGTCGCCGCCATTGTGCAACGCGAACTGCCGATTGATTTTCCACAAATTCTGGTGGGCGATAGCGTGCTAGCCATCGGCCGTCTCGCAAAGTCGGTTTTGGCTGACCTTCGAACCAACGGCAAGCTGAGAGTGGTCGGCGTAACCGGTTCCAACGGCAAGACCACCACTAAAAACATGCTGCGAGAGATTCTGTCTCGCTCGGGTGAGACCGTCGCCCCAATCGAGTCATACAACAACGAGGTTGGTGCACCGTATTCGATTCTTCGCTGCACAGAGAGTACCGAGTTTCTTGTTGTCGAAATGGGTGCCGATGGTCTGGGCAGCATCGGCTATCTCACAGACATCGCCAAGCCAGACGTCGCCGTAGAGCTAAAAGTCGGATTGGCGCACGTCGGCGAATTCGGCGGCATCGAGACCACAGCAAAGATAAAAGCCGAACTTATAGAGGGACTAGCTCCGGGTGCGATTGCCGTTCTGAACCACGACGACGGATACATTCGCGAGATGGGCGACCGAACCAGCAACCAGAAGTTCTGGTTTGGCACCACAGCCGGTTGCGAACTCTGGGCTGATGAAATCTCTGTTGGCCTGGACGGCACCTCGTTCAAAGCGCACTGGTCAGATGGCGCGGCGCGTATCGTGAAACTGCAAATCTTGGGCGAGCATCACATCATGAATGCTCTGGCGAGTCTCAGCGTCGCCGAGGTCTTGGGGCTTGATCGTGAAACGGCCTGCCAAGCGCTCGAGGCGATGCCGCTTGCCGAACGCTGGCGTATGCAGGTCACCAGGCTCGCAAACGGCATCCACATCATCAATGACGCATACAACGCCAGCCCTGACTCGACCAAGGCTGCGCTGCAGACTCTCGCGCACATCGGGCGAGGAAAACATCGAACAATCGCCCTGCTCGGCGAAATGGCCGAGTTGGGCGAGTTTTCGCGGGAACAACACGATGCAATCGGACGCGTCGTGGTGCGACTCAACATCGATCAGTTGGTTGTAGTCGGAGAAGCGGCCAAGCTGATCCATTTGGGTGCCATGCAAGAGGGATCATGGGACGGCGAGAGCGTGTTTTTCGAGTCAGCCTCCGATGCTGAAAGCTACTTGCGTGGGATGCTTGAGCCTAATGACCTAGTGCTGGTCAAATCCTCAAAGTCGGCAAATCTGCGTTACCTCGGAGACCGACTCTGTGATGAATCTTTGGAGGTCGGTTCGTGAGAGCCCTACTGCTGGCCGGCGGCATTTCAATGGCCTTTACTCTCTTCGCCACCCCAGCTTTCATTTGGCTCTTCAAGCGCCTGAACTGGGGCCAATTCATTCGCGAAGATGGACCTCAGAGCCACAAGCTGAAGCACGGCACGCCAACCATGGGCGGTGTTGTCATCATCCTGGCCACTCTGATGGGTTACTTCGTTGGCAAGCTCGCCAACTTTGAGACCCCGACGCCATCGGCGCTGCTGGTCTTGCTAATGCTCGTCGGTTTGGGTTTGGTCGGGTTTATCGATGACTTCCTCAAGGTTCACCGCAAGCAGAATCTGGGTATCTCTGGTTGGCAGAAGATCTTTGGTCAGGTGCTGGTCACCGGCTTGTTCATCTGGCTCGCGCTAACCGTGACCGATTCGACCGGTCAGCACCCGATGTCAACCAAGCTTTCGATTTTCAGGGATACCGAATTCGATTTCCTCGCGCTAGGTAGCGTGATTGGTTTGGGTCTGCTGGCGCTCTGGATCAGCCTGTTGGTAGTCAGCACCTCGAATGGCGTGAACGTTGCAGATGGTCTTGACGGACTCGCAACCGGAGCCAGCATTATGTCCATCGGCGCTTTTGCGGTGATTGGATTCTGGAAGTTCAACCAGGCCTGCGGCACGGTTACCGAGAATGTGGCGAGCTGCTACACAACCTCGGATCCGCTCGATCTTGCCGTGGTCGCATCCGCAATTGTTGGAGCTCTGGCTGGATTCCTTTGGTGGAACACTTCGCCCGCTCAAATTTTTATGGGAGACACCGGTTCGCTCGGTCTAGGTGGTGCTCTCGCCGCGCTGGCTATCCTGTCACGCACCGAATTGCTGCTGCTTCCGCTTGGTGGACTCTTTGTAATCGTGGCCGGTTCGGTCGTGATTCAGCGCATTTACTTCAAGGTCACCAAGAAGATTTACGGTCAGGGTCGGCGCGTGTTCCTAATGAGTCCGCTTCACCACCACTTTGAACTCAAGGGTTGGGCCCAGATCACCGTGGTCGTTCGATTCTGGATCATCGCCGGACTCTCGGTGCTGACCGGTATCGGCCTGTTCTATGTCGAGTGGATTTACGGCTAGCGATGTCTCGCCTCGATGAACTCACCAGCTGGCATTCGGATTGGAAGGGCCTTCGCGTCGCCGTATTCGGACTAGGTGTATCTGGTTTTTCGGTCGCCGATACGCTTGCCGAACTGGGCAGCGATGTTCTCGTGCTCGCCGAAAAAGCTGAACCCGAACTGCTCGACATCCTGGATGTGCTTGGGGTTCCGCATCTGACCGGTGTGTCCAATACCGAGTTACTTGAACGAGCCAAGAGTTTTTCGCCTGAGTTGATCGTGACCTCACCCGGTATCAGACCGCAAAACGAGCTGCTTGGCTGGGCAGGCGAGCAGGGCATCCCGATCTGGGTCGATATCGACCTGGCCTGGCGTCTGCGCGACAAGACCGAAAAGCTGGCCGACTGGTTCATGGTGACCGGCACGAACGGCAAGACAACCACCTGCCAGATGCTTGAGGCGATGCTCAACCAGGGCGGCTTGCGGGCTATCGCGTGTGGCAACATCGGCACGCCGATTCTGGATGCAATTCGCGACCCGATGGGTTTCGATGCTCTGGTTGTCGAGCTCAGCAGTTTCCAGCTGCACTACCTAAACGCGGGCATCTCGCCGGTTAGCGCGGCAGTACTCAACCTTGCCGACGACCACCTCGACTGGCACGGTGGTTTCGACGCATACGGCAAGGCCAAGGCCAAGATTTTCGAAAACACAAAGGTGGCCTGCGTCTATAACGTGGGCGACAACGCGACCATGAAGATGGTCGAGGATGCCGAGGTCGAAGAGGGTGCTAGAGCTATCGGTTTCACCCTCGGCACGCCAGGGTTGAGCCAGGTCGGCTATGTCGAAGATATCCTCTGTGACCGAGCCTTCGTTGACGACCGCCAGAACAACGCTCAGCTGCTAGCCACCTTCGAGGATCTCGAGCAGATCGGTGTGCTCACCCCTCACCTAATGGCAAACGCCGCCGCGGCTGCAGCCATGGCGCGCTCGGCGGGTATCGATGCCGAGGACATTCAGGTTGCGCTGCGCAACTTCAAACTTGACGGACACCGCATCCAGCTGGTGAGGGATTCCAATGGCGTGCGCTGGTTCGACGATTCCAAGGCGACAAACCCGCACGCCGCAGCCGCATCCCTGGCGTCTTTCGACAGCGTCATCTGGGTGGTCGGCGGTCTGCTCAAGGGTGTTGACATCGCTCCGCTGGTCGAGCGATATGCCAAACGGCTCAAGGCTGTTCTGGTGATTGGGGTTGACCGTGCTCCGGTTCTGCAGGCGCTGAAGCAGCATGCCGCCGAAGTTCCGGTCGAAGAAATTGCGCCTGCCGATGGCTCTGCCCTGATGGATCAGGTCGTGGCCCGAGCCGCTTTCTTTGCCAGACCGGGGGATGCGGTGCTGCTGGCGCCGGCCGCCGCGTCGATGGATCAGTTCAAGGATTACGCCGATCGAGGCAATCAGTTTATTGCTGCCGTAGCGAAGTATTTTGCGAATGATGCAGCAGAGAGGGAGGGCTAAGTAATGGCACAACAGGCACCCGTCGCGCAGAGACTCGTCAGCGGTTCGCGCGAGCTAATCGGTCGCGCATACTCATCCCAGTCTCAGGATTTCTATCGACTGTTGGCCGTTGTAATGTTTCTTGTTGCGATTGGTCTGGTCATGGTGCTCAGCGCCTCGTACGTCGATGCTCTGGCCTCAAAGACCGGTTCGTTCAACATTTTCATCAGACAGGCTGTGGTCGGTGCGGTCGGCCTAATTCTTATGACCTTTGTCTCGGTATTGCCGATGCGGTTCTTCTTTGGAATCTCCAGACTTGCTTTCTTCGTAGCCGCGGGTCTGCAATTCGTGACTCTCTTTGTTGGAAAAGAGATCAACGGAAACCGAAACTGGCTGCAGATCGTCGGTGACTTCGCGATTCAACCGTCGGAGTTTTTGAAGGTCGGAATCATTCTGTTGCTGGCCTACAACATCTCGAACACCTGGAATGAACTCGACGACGGCAAGGTCTGGCGCAACAACGTGATGTTTGCCATCGGTGGCCTGGGATTGGTAATCGCCGGTCGTGACATGGGTACCGGAATCATCATGTTCCTGGTGATTTTCGGCGTCGCAATCCTTGCTGGCCTGCCTAGACAGTGGATGCTCGGCTCGGCCGTGGTGGCTGCGATTGGCGGCTTTTTCCTGCTCTCGCAGTCGAGCTCGCGCTGGCCTCGAATCACGGCGTGGATGAACCCGAACGCACCTGACCCACTGAACTACAACTGGCAGCAGGACCACGGAATCTGGGCCATCGCTGCCGGCGGTTGGACTGGCGTTGGTCTGGGTAACTCCAAGATGAAGTGGTCTTGGATTCCCGAGGTCGAAAACGACTTCATCTTTGCCGTTGTGGGCGAAGAACTTGGTCTGATTGGCTGCCTGGTCGTCATCGCACTGTTCGTGTACCTCATCTTCCTGCTGTTCAAGATCGCGCAGAAGACTCAGGATCTTTTCGGGCGCTTGGTCGTGACGGGAGTAGGAATCTGGATCACCGCGCAGGCCGTCATCAACATCGCCGTGGTGCTCGACATGCTTCCGGTACTCGGTGTTCCGCTGCCTCTGATTTCGGCCGGTGGCTCGTCACTTCTGGCACTGCTCGGCGCTGTCGGCCTGGTGCTAGCGGTCGAACGAGACAACCACGCTGGTCGCCCGATGGGCACGATGCCCAAGCGGTTTAGCGCAACCAAGCCGGTGGGGCGTCGCTAGTGACCAATTACCTTTTGGCCGGTGGCGGAACGGCGGGTCACGTCAACCCGCTGCTCGCCGTTGCAGATCAGATTCGTGCCGAAGAGCAGGGTGCCAAGATTCTCGCGCTGGGAACAGCCGAGGGTCTCGAGGCCCGTCTAGTGCCCGAGCGGGGTTACGAGTTGGCTATCGTCGAAAAGCTGCCTTTTCCGCGCAGGCCGGGTCGATACGCAGCGACTTTTCCGTTGCGATTGAACCGTGCAGTGCGGCAGGTCAAGGCGCTGCTGCGCCAGCACGACATCGAAGTTGTGATCGGTTTTGGGGGATACGCCAGCGCGCCGGCCTATCTCGCGGCTCGAAGTCTTGGAGTCCCTGTTGTGGTGCACGAGGCCAACGCGCTACCGGGCTTCGCCAACAAACTTGGGGCCAGGTTCGCTGCGATCAACGCGGTTGCCTTCGGTAACACCAAACTACGAGACGCAATTCATGTCGGGATGCCGTTGCGCGCCGAAATCGCGGATCTCGCCGCAACCGAGTTGGACTCAGCCGAGCGTGATTTGATTCGCTCGAGCGCCCGCGAATACTTCGGGCTCGACCAATCGAGCTCGGTTCTCTTGGTGACCGGTGGCTCCCTGGGCGCGAAACGCATCAACGACGCGGTGGTTGCCGCAAAACCGCTGCTTTACGCAGCCGGCATCCAGGTGCTGCACATCGTTGGCGGGCGCAGTGACCTAGAGCCCGTCAACGAACCAGGTTACGTGCGAATTGCGTACTGCGATCGAATGGACCTGGCCATTGCGGCAGCGAATTTCGCGGTTTCGCGCGCTGGCGCATCCACCGTTTGTGAGTTTGCGGCGGTTGGTTTGCCAGCCGTGTTCGTGCCGTATCCGGTCGGAAACGGTGAGCAGCGATTCAACATCGAGGCGCTGGTGGCTGCCGAGGGTGGATTAGTTGTCGAGGATGCCATGTTCGATGCGACCTGGATCGGGCAGACCCTGATTCCTCTGGTGTCCAATACCAAGCAGGTCGCAGCCATGGCCAGAAAGAGTCGGGCGACCGGAATCGTGGATGCGAGTGCTCGGCTCGTGCGCCTGGCCAAGGGTGTGTTGAGGCGCTGAAAACAGCGGCTTGGCACCTAGCATTTTGGTTGACCGAAGTCGGCCAACTCGGTCGATTTCAGCAAGGATTCGCAAATGATTAAGCCCGATTTTTCAGTCCCGGTTCCAGACGACCTGGGCACCGTGCACTTCATCGGCATCGGCGGGTCCGGCATGAGCGGTATCGCACGCATCCTGCTTGGCATGGGCCACAGGGTCACCGGCAGTGACCTGCGCGACACTTCCAATGTGGCTGCCCTGCGCGAGCTCGGTGCCGAGATCTTTATCGGGCACGACGCGGCTCATCTCGGAAACCCAGACACCGTCGTCGTCACCTCTGCGCTCTGGCCAAACAACCCCGAGTATCTGCTCGCACTCGAGCGTGGCATCCCAGTGCTGCACCGCTCAATGGCTCTGGCCTACCTAACCGGCAAGAAGCGCGTTGTTGCGGTGGCCGGCGCACACGGCAAGACCACGTCAACAGGCATGATCATTACCGGTTTGCTCGAGCAGGGAATTGATCCGAGCTTTGTCAACGGTGGCGTTATCGCGGCTCTCGGTTCATCATCGGCGGCCGGTTCAAGCGATCTGTTCATCATCGAGGCCGATGAGTCTGACGGTAGTTTCTTGCACTACGACACTGCGGTGGCGCTAATCACCAACGTCGATGCAGATCACCTCGATCACTACGGCACCGAAGAGGCTTTCGAGGCCGAATTCGCCCGATTTGCCCAAGGGGCACGTGAGTTCGTAGCGGTGAGCGCCGATGACCCAGGTGCCGTGCGAGTCACCAATCTGTTGCAAAACAAGCGCGTGATTCGATTCGGCTTCGCCGAGAATGCAGATGTTCGACTAACCAGGGTGGATGCGTCTGGGCCGCGGGTCAACTTCGACGTTTCGGCGGCTGGTCACACGCTTTCTGCCGAGCTCAACGTTCCGGGTGAGCACAACGCAATCAACGCGGCCGGAGCGCTGGCGGTGTTGATCGGGCTTGGATTTGAGGTCGAGCCGTCGCTTCGCGCAATCCAGGGTTTTGGCGGAACCGAACGGCGATTCGAACTGCACGGGGTCGAGCGCGGAGTCAGCGTTTACGACGACTTTGCCCACCACCCGACCGAGGTTGAAGCGGCCTTGAAGGCTGCCCGCGCTGTTGTCGGTTCGGGCAAGCTGATTACCGTATTCCAGCCGCACCTGTACAGCCGCACGCGGCTCATGGCCAAGGAGTTTGCCGAGGCCCTTGCGGCGAGCGATCAGGTCGTCGTGCTCGACATCTACGCGGCGCGCGAGGATCCCGAACCGGGAGTCACGGGCGCCCTAGTCAGCGATGCTTTCAAGAACCAGAGCCAGGTTCATTACGTTCCCGAGTGGGACGACGCGCCTGCGGTTGCGGCATCCCTGGCTCACAGCGGTGATTTCATCATCACCATGGGCTGCGGCGATGTTTACCGCATGGTTCCACAACTGTTGGATGCGTTGAAGCGGTAAATCTTGAAGCGACCACCTGTGCGCGGTGGGGTCGGTAAGCCGACCCCGGCTAAGCCGCGCCCGGTGGAACCAAAGCAGGCACCCGCAAAAATCGTTTCGCTGAGTGAAGCTCGCACGAAAAAGGCCAAGCAGGCGAAGCAGGTCATGCAAACCAAATCGGCTAAGCAGGCCAAACCTGCCAAGCAGCCCAAGATGCCCAAACCGGCAAGGTCCGCGGGGCAGGGCGTTATCGGTCGCGCCCAGCGGGCAGCCAAGTCGGCGGTGTTCGACCGGCTAAGCCCTGAGGCTGCCAGATTCAGGGCCTATTCCCGTCGCAGGCGAGCGATTTTGCTCAGCGTAGTCGGCTCGTTCATGGCTCTGGTCTTGCTTATGCTCGCCGCCATGTTCACCCCAATGCTTGCGGTTGAGACCATCAAAGTCACCGGTCTGAACCGTCTCAAAGAAGCCCAGATCCAGCGCGCACTCAAAGATCAGCTAGGCACCCCGCTGCCGATGGTTTCGGCCGAAGAGGTGGGCAAATCTTTGAGCCCGTACACGCTGATCGAATCTTTCTCGATTACCAGTCGCCCGCCGCACACGCTTCAGGTTGCTATTACCGAACGCAGCCCAATCTGCGTCGTGAATCTGGGTGGCGTTCCATACCTGTTTGACCCGGCCGGTGTTCGCATCGGCAAGGCATCCGACAAAGACCAGTATCCGAAGCTCACTATCAACGGAAACCCGAGCACCAGCCGAGAATTCGCGCTGGCAATCGACGTGTTGCTGGCCCTTCCGGTTAGCTTGCTGCCGCGAGTTGAGTCGATTGATGCCAAGTCCAAAGACAACGTCACGATGGTGCTGCGCGGTGCAGCGGGTCAGCAGATTGTCTGGGGGGATGCCTCAGACTCAGTGCTCAAGTCCAAGGTTCTCGCGGCACTGATCAAGAACCACAAGAAGAGCGATCGAGTAACTTTTGACGTATCCTCGCCGCAGGCTCCAGTAGTTCGTTACTGATTCGCAGTCGCAATTCTCGCGACACGCCCGACCGCCTCACAGGGTTCGAGTGCGGCTAGGCATAACTTCGTGGCGCAAGTAAAAAATGTGCGGCAACCCTAACTCTCAGCAAGAGGTTTAGGGTTTCGCACAAGCAAAAATGCTTCTCTAGCAGCGGAGGAAACCGTGGGACTCAGCCAGAATCCACTAGCAGTAATCAAGGTCGTCGGTGTCGGTGGCGGTGGTGTCAACGCAGTCAACCGAATGATCGAGGCCGGTCTTCGAGGCGTTGAATTCGTCGCGATTAACACGGATGCGCAGCAGTTGCTGATGAGTGACGCCCACGTCAAGCTCGACATAGGCCGCGAAGTAACCCGCGGACTCGGCGCCGGAGCTGACCCAGAGGTCGGTCGCCGCGCCGCTGAAGACCACACCGAAGAGATCGAGGCTGCGCTTCGCGGGGCCGACATGGTCTTCGTGACCGCCGGCGAGGGCGGTGGCACTGGAACCGGAGCTGCACCGGTAGTTGCCCGCATCGCCAAGAGCCTTGAGGCTCTGACCGTGGGTGTTGTCACCCGTCCATTCAACTTCGAGGGCAAGCGCCGCTCCGAGCAAGCCGCAAAGGGCATCGACGTTCTGCGCGGCGAGGTTGACACCCTGATTGTTGTGCCAAACCAGCGTCTGCTCGAACTGGCCAACAAGACCATTTCGGCAATCGAAGCCTTCCAGACCGCCGACGAGGTTCTTCGTGCCGGTGTCCAGGGCATTACTGACCTGATCACCACTCCTGGAATGATCAACCTCGACTTTGCCGACGTCAAGTCGGTCATGAAGGGCGCTGGTTCGGCTCTGATGGGAATCGGAACCGCCAAGGGTGAAGACCGCGCTATCCGTGCGGCCGAACTGGCCGTTTCGAGCCCGCTGCTCGAGGCCAGCATTGACGGCGCACACGGCGTTCTGCTGCTGGTTCAGGGCGCTAGCGACCTCGGTCTGCACGAGATCGACGAGGCTGCTCGACTGGTTCAAGAGGCAGTCAGCCCAGAGGCCAACATCATCTTCGGTTCGACCATCGACGACACCCTGGGCGACGAGGTTCGAATCACCGTAATCGCGGCTGGATTCGATGGCGGAGAACCACCTACTCACCGTCGTGTCGAGCGTCAGGCGTACTCGGCTCCGGCAAGCTCGGGTTATGGATTTCGTGCCCCGGCAGCACCGGTAGCCGCCGCCGCTCCGGTCGCCGCAGCTCCAGCAGTAGCCGCTGCCGATGCCGCCGCCCCTGAAGCAACCGAGGCAGCAGCGCCCGCACACTGGGCATTCGCCGAGGCCTCGGAGTCAGCAGCCGCAGAGGCAGCCGAGCCGGTACACACCAACACTGCACAGTTCAACACCATCGTGAGCAACGTTGACCTGAACGGTGTTCCGCAGACCGCTGACGGCACCTTCGGTGACGATCTGGACATCCCAGACTTCCTGAAGCACTAAAGATCCTTCCGAAACTTCGGAGTCAAAGGTTGGACACGAGTAAGGGCATCGCCGAGAGATACGGGGATGCCCTTAATCGCATCCGTACCGCCGCCGAATCTGCAAATCGTGCTGCTGACGAGATCACCCTTGTCGTGGTCACAAAAAACCACCCCGCCTCGCTGGTGCTTGAGCTAATCGAGTGCGGCGCAAGACACTTTGGCGAAAATCGAGACCAGGAGGCGGCACCGAAGGCGGCAGCGGTTCGTGCAGACTCCTCGGTTGCGCACGACTGGCACTTTGTGGGTCAGTTGCAATCGAACAAGGTCAAGTCGATGCTGGATTACAGCAGCGTTCTACACTCGCTGGATCGCTCCTCGCTGCTTAGCGAACTGGCCAAGCAACTCGAGCGTCGCGATCAGACTTTGGATGCCTTCATCGAGCTGAACCTGACCGAGGATCCGGGTCGAGGTGGCATCCAGCCCGCGAACCTCGAGGGCTTTGCGGCAGCCGTGCTAGAGCAGTCGAGGATAAACCTGCTCGGAGTGATGGGCGTCGTAGGTTTGGGCGTTGAACCCGAGGTTGACTTCGAACGCATCCGCCTGGCCAGTGAGAAATTGCAAACCCTGAATCCCGACTCGCGCTGGATTTCAGCGGGCATGTCGAACGACTTCGAAACCGCAATCGCATTCGGTGCGACACACCTGAGAATCGGTTCGGCAATCACGGGTCCGCGCCAATACTGACCATATCCTTGAGTCGAGGCGTTGCTTGCTGCGCCGATGACTTCAGGAGGACCCAAATGGGAATGATGGACAAGCTCAAGGAATACTTTGGTGCCGACCTTGCCGAAACCACAGGCTCAACTCCTAGGCCAGCTCCGGTAACCGGCGGTGCGGCCACCACGACCAGCATCTTTAGCAACCGTGGAAAGCGTGGCCAGACCACGGATCAGATCTTCACAATTGACGCAAAGTCATACGCCGACGCCAAGGACATCGCCGCCTACTACCGCGAGGGCGTCACCGTGGTGGTAAACATGGGCGACCTGACCGACCCTGAGGCCCGTCAGCTGCGCGACTTCATGCTCGGCATGCAGCACGCACTGCAGGGACACATGCGACGTGTCACCGCAAAGGTTTTCATTCTCACTCCAAACCACATCGACGTAAACGATGAAGAAGACGGTTTCGAGCAAGAGGGCGACGGCCTAATCTTCAACCCGGCTCGTTAAGCGCAAAGGCATCCAGAGATGGGGATTATCGCCCTAATTCTGTACTGGGCGTTCGTGGTCTATTTCTACGTGCTCGTGGGTAGGTTCATCATCGACCTGGTTCGGTCGTTGAATCCGGCTTGGCGCCCGAAGGGGTTCATTCTGATTCTTGCCGAGCTTGCATTTACGGTCACCGAGCCGCCACTCAAGTTCTTGCGCAGATTCATAAAGCCGATTCGATTCGGGATGCTGTCGTTCGACCTAGCCTGGACAGTCCTGTTCATCGTTGTGATTGTGCTGCGCGACGTGGTTCGCTCACTGATCGCCTAGCGAACATTTCCACAGGTAATTTCACGCCGTCTCGAGCGTGCGGTATCGTGTAACCAGCGCCTAGACGCGCACCTTTTTTGCTTACAGGAGGCCAGCAAATGCCATTGACTCCAGAAGATGTCGTTAGCAAGCGGTTTCAGCCAACTAAGTTCCGCGAAGGCTACGACCAGGACGAAGTCGATGACTTTCTCGATGAGATCGTTATCGAGCTGCGCCGCCTGAACGAAGAGAACGAAGACCTCCGTCAGCGCCTGCTTGCGGCGGATGCGCGCATCAGCGAGCTGCAGCGCTCGGGCGCAGGTCTGGTTGACCAACTCAACCCAAGCACCCCAGCCTCAGGTGTGACTACCGTTACCCAGGCCACCTCAACTCTTTCGGCCTTCCCAGAGGCAACTCAAGATCCAGGCAACCTCGACAGCAACAACACCAACAACCTGCTGCAGTTGGCCCGCAAGCTACACGAAGAGCACGTTCGTGAAGGTCTGGCCAAGCGCGATGCACTGATTGCTGAAGGCCACGCAACCGCAGCCCGAATTGTTCGCGAGGCAGAGGCGCAGCAGCGCGCAGACATGAGCCGTCTCGAGCAAGAGAAGGCGCTGATTGAGCACACTATCCAGGAACTTCGCAGCACCGAGCGTGAATACCGCGCCAAGCTTAAGACTTTCATCGAGAATCAGTTGGCCGAGCTTGAGGAATCCGACTCGAGCCCAACTGAACCGACCCGCCCAGCACTGGGCACCGCCGGTTTCGCCACCTTCACCCAGAGCAACCCGGTGGTCACACCGGTTACTCCGGTCACCCCGGTGACTACAGCGGGTCAAGGATCGGACGCACCTTCAACCACGGCTCCGTTCGGCGGCTTTACCGGATGGACCCAGACTCAGCGTCCGGCCATCGAAGACGAAGACTAAACCGCGCTTCTGATGCAAGATCAGGTCGATTCAACACGCTCAGAGCAATCGAGCAAGGCTTCCAAGCCAATCTCAACGCGCGGCATAAAGCTAACTGCCATTTCGCTCGCCAGCGTCATCGTGCTGATTGACCAGTTCATCAAAGAACTTCTGATCGCCACCCTAGAGCCACAGGTTTCGTATCCGTTCTTGGGTGATGTGGTTCGGCTTTACCTGACCTTCAACGAGGCGGCGGCATTTTCGATTGGATTCGGCCAAACCTGGATTTTCGCGGTGCTTGCGATTGTGGCAAGCCTGGTTGTGATTTGGTACCTGAGCAAGATCCATACTCGCAGCTGGGCAATCCTCGCCGGCGTGGCCCTCGGTGGAATTGTCGGAAACCTAATCGACCGGCTGACTCGCGATGGCGGCTGGGGCAACGGCTTGGTCGTCGATTACATACAGATTCCATTCAATTTTGCGATTTTCAACCTGGCCGATGTGGCAATCGTCTCGGCAGCTGTGATCATTGCCCTGCGAGTCACCGTCGGCCACAAACTCGGTGGCGAGAGCAAGTGACAGAAACCAGGTTTTTTCCTGTTCCAGATCTTCTAGTCGGTGAACGCGCGGACGCTGCGGTAGCCAAGCTAACCGGCCTCTCTCGCGCTGTAGCGGCCCAGATGTGCGCCGACGGGCTCGTTCTGATGGATGCGAAACAGCTGGGCAAATCAGATCGACTGATTGACGGCGCCATGCTCGAGATCGGGTTTCCGGCCCCGAAGAACCAACTCGAGATAGTGCCGGTCGAGGTACCTGGTTTTCGTATCGTGTATCAGGACGAAGACATCGTCGTGGTTGATAAACCAGCGGGCGTTGCGGCGCATCCATCGGTCGGTTGGGATGGCCCAACAGTCGGGGGAGCACTGCTTGCTCTTGGTGTGCAGTTGACCACCTCGGGTGCGGCCGAGCGTCAAGGTATTGTGCAGCGACTCGATGTTGGCACCAGCGGATTGATGACTCTGGCCAAGACCGAAATCGCGTACTCGCGGCTAAAGCAGGCATTCAGGGATCGAGCCGTGCACAAGACCTACCACGCGGTCGTGCAGGGGCATCCCGACCCGTTTGAAGGCACCTTCGACGCTCCGATTGGACGTCATCCCAAGGCCGAATTCAAGTTTGCGGTGATGCAGGAAGGCAAGCCTTCGGTGACCCACTATTCGACTCTCGAGGCTTTTCCGGCGGCAACCCTGGTCGAGGTTATCCTCGAGACCGGCCGCACCCACCAGATTCGTGTGCACTTCAGCGCCTTCAGGCATCCGCTGGTTGGCGACACAATGTACGGTGCGGATCCAAAGCTGGCCGCCCGACTGGGGTTGGATCGTCAGTGGCTGCACGCGGTCAAACTCAGTTTTGAGCACCCAACCAAGGGCGAAACTGTCGAATTCGAGAGCGAATATCAGCCCGAACTAATACACGCGCTCGAGGTTCTGCGCGGTCACTAGTTGGCGGCGTTAGTCTTGTTGTTCGCGAGATTAGGAGGGTGACGATGTCAAACAAAGACTCATTTGTTCACCTTCACGTGCACACCGAGTATTCGATGCTTGACGGTGCCGCTCGAATCAAGCCCCTGCTCAAGAAAACTGCCGAACTCGGCATGCCGGCGATTGGCATTACCGATCATGGAAACAACCACGGCGCGTTCGAGTTCTACCAGACCGCTAAGGCCAACGGTGTAAAACCAATCATCGGTATCGAGGCTTACATCACGCCAGGCACTGCTCGTGGGGATCGCTCTCGAATCAAGTGGGCCGATGGTGGCGGTGATGACGTCTCGGGTTCGGGTGCCTACACCCACATGACCCTGCTGGCGCAGAACACGCCTGGCATGTACAACCTGTTCAAGCTGTCGTCCAAGGCATGGCTCGAGGGCTACTACTTCAAGCCACGCATGGACCGCGAGATTTTGAGCCAGCACGCATCCGGCCTAATTGCCACTACCGGATGCGTTTCCGGTGAAATTCAGACTCGATTGCGTCTGGGGCAATACGAAGAGGCGCGCAAGGCTGCCGCCGAATTCCAGGACATCTTCGGCAAAGAAAACTACTTCGCCGAAATCATGGATCATGGGCTCGACATCGAGCGCCGCACCATGAACGACCTGATTCAGCTCGCGAAAGAATTGGGCATGCCTCTGGTCGCCACCAACGACCTGCACTATGTGAGCGAGCAGGATGCGACAGCGCACGACGCGCTGCTGTGCGTGCAATCTGGCAGCAACATTCACGAGCCAAACCGATTCAAGTTCGATTCTGAAGAGTTCTACCTCAAGACCCCGGCCCAGATGCGCGCCCTCTTCGCAGACTTCCCAGAAGCATGTGACAACACTTTGCTGATCGCCGAGCGCTGCGAGGTTGAGTTTCCTGAAAAGCAATCGCTCATGCCAGAGTTCCCGGTTCCGGACGGACACACCGAGAATTCGTGGTTTGAGAAGGAAGTCGACGAGGGCATGCAGCGCCGCTACCGCGGTTCGATTCCAGAAGCCCAGGCCAAGCAGGTTGCCTACGAGGTCGAGATCATCAATCGCATGGGCTTCTCGGGCTACTTCCTGGTGGTCGCAGACTTCATCCGCTGGGCTCGTGAGCAGGGTATCCGCGTCGGCCCTGGCCGCGGTTCGGCCGCTGGTTCGATTGTCGCCTATGCGCTTGGCATCACTGACCTTGACCCAATCGTCCACGGGCTGATCTTCGAGCGCTTCCTGAATCCGGATCGCGTATCCATGCCCGATATCGATGTTGACTTCGACGACCGTCGTCGCCCAGAAGTGATTCGCTACGTGACCGAAAAGTATGGCGATGATCGAGTGGCGCAGATCGTGACGTTCGGAACCATCAAGGCCAAGCAGGCGTTGAAGGATGCCGCCCGCGTGCTGGCGATGCCCTATTCGGTCGGCGAGAAGCTCACCAAGGCAGTGCCACCGCCAGTTGTCGGTCGTGAAATGACACTCAGTCAGCTGGTCGAAGAAGAGGTCGATGGCAAGCCGAACGAGCGCTTCAACGAAGCCAAGGACTTCCGTGAGCTGATCGCATCCGACGAGGAATCGGCCAAGGTTTTTGAACTCGCTCGGGGTCTGGAATCGCTCAAGCGACAGTGGGGAGTTCACGCCGCCGGTGTGATCATGTCGTCCAAGCCGCTCATCGATGTGATTCCGATTATGAAGCGCGAGGATGACGGCGCGATCATCACGCAGTTTGACCAACCGCCGTGTGAGAGCCTCGGCCTTCTAAAGATGGACTTCCTGGGTCTTCGCAACCTAACTGTGCTCGAAGACGCGCTCGCGAACATCAAGCGCAACCGAAACGAGACCGTGGTGCTCGAAGAACTCGATTTGGATGCTGATCAGGCGACCTTCGATCTGCTCAGCCGCGGCGACACCCTCGGTGTCTTCCAGCTCGATGGTGGCCCGATGCGCAGCCTGCTCAGGCTTCTGCGTCCGACCAAGTTCGAGCACATCTCGGCAGCCATCGCGCTGTATCGACCTGGCCCGATGGGAATGAACTCGCACACCAACTACGCCTATCGAAAGAACGGCGAGCAGGCGGTTGAATCGGTTCACCCCGAGCTAACCGAAACACTGGCCGAGGTTCTAGATCCCACCTACGGTCTGATCGTTTACCAGGAGCAGGTGATGGCTGCGGCACAGAAAGCCGCGGGCTTCTCGCTCGGTCGCGCAGACCTGCTGCGTCGAGCGATGGGTAAGAAGAAGAAGGAAGAACTCGACAAACAGTACGAGGACTTCGAATCGGGCATGAAGGCCAACGGCTTCTCGGCTGAGGCCGTCAAGGCCCTGTGGGACACCCTGCTGCCATTCGCCGACTACGCGTTCAACCGCGCGCACTCAGCCGCATACGGTGTGGTTTCTTACTGGACCGCATACATGAAGGCCAACTACGCGCCCGAATACATGGCTGCGCTGCTGACATCGGTTGGCGACTCAAAAGACAAGCTGGGCATCTATCTGAGCGAGTGTCGCCGCATGAACATTCGCGTGCTGCCGCCAGACGTCAACGAGTCGATTGCGGCCTTCAACGCAATCGGCAGCGACATCAGATTTGGACTCGGCGCGGTTCGCAACGTGGGTCTAAACGTCGTCGAGGGCATCAAGTCGGCCCGAGAGGAAAAAGGCGCGTTCACATCGTTCCATGACTTTTTGCGCAAGGTTCCAGCTCAAGTCTGCAGCAAGCGCGTGATCGAAAGTTTGATTAAGGCGGGCGCGTTCGATTCGTTCGGTCACACACGTCGCTCGCTTCTTGAAATACACGAAGAAGCGGTGGATGCGCAATCCAGCCTCAAGAAGAGCGAAGCAATCGGTCAGGTGGATCTCTTCGGCGGTATGTTTGCCGAACAGGGCCTAGCAGATACCCCAATCCCAGATCGAGCAGAATGGCCAAAGAAGGAATTGCTGGCCCTCGAGCGCGAAATGCTCGGACTCTACGTCAGCGACCACCCGCTTGCTGGCCGAGAGGCTCAGCTGGCGCGCTATGCCGAAAGCAGCATCACCGAACTGCTGTCTGACGAGAATCTCAAGGATGGCGAAAACGTCACCGTTGCAGGTCTGATTACCTCGGTGTCGCACCGCGTTGCCAAGAAGTCGGGCAATCAGTACGGCTCGATCACCGTCGAGGATTTCAGTGGTGAGATCACCGTGATGCTGATGGGCAAGAGTTATGCCGAGTACTCGGCCAAGTTGGCTACCGACCAGGTCGTGGTCATCAAGGGTCGGGTATCAAAGCGTGATGAGGGCATGAACCTGCACGGCTACCAGATCGAGACGTTGGAAGCGGCGGCTGAAGCCACCGGGCCCGTAATCATCAGGTTGCCCGAAACTCAGGCTACTAACGAGAACCTTGCCGAGCTGGATCGCATCCTTAGAGTTCATCAGGGCAGCACTGAGGTGCAAATCGCTTTGGATTCGACCTCAGGCAGACGAATGTTCCTGCTTCCGCAGAAGGTTAAAGTCTCGGTTGATCTGATGGGCGAACTCAAGCAGTTGTTTGGGGTCAACTGCCTCAAAATCGACTAGTTCAGCGCTTCGCCCGGCTTCAGGTAGTGGCGCTGGTGGTAAAGCAGTGCGTCATCCTCAGCGCCAAGCAAAGTCTGTTCGACATCGACAATCACAACAGCGTTGTTTTCAACATTGTGAATCTCACGCACCGAACAAATCAGCGCGCTGGTGGCCGAGGTGAAAACCGGAAGCTGGTGCGGGCCGCGCTGCCAATCCTGTGGAACAAAGCGCTGGGTGTGATCTGCTGCCATTCGCTGTGCAAGGGCCAAGTTCGTCGCGCCCAGCGTGTGAATCGCGACGTGCTTTGCGGCGAGCAGGTGAGGCCAAGTGCTCGAGCCGCGGGCCACGTTGAAGCTCACCAGGGGAGGGTTTGACCCAAGCGAAGTAACCGAGGTCGCGGTGAAGCCCACCGGCTCGCCCTCGGCGGTCAACAAGGTGATAACCGCGACGCCGGATGCGTGTCTGCGAAAAGCAGCCTTGAGGCCTTCTGAGGGGTCGGTTTCAGCGCTTACGAATTCGGGCATCTTTCAAGGTTATCGGCTGCAGTATCGTGCACCATCACGGTTACGAAATTGGTCATCGGGGCCAGCGCCCAGAAGCCGACCCAGCGCGAAAGTCTAGAATTGATCCAGACAACCAGGGCAGGGTGAATCATGGCGACAAACGAAGTCATCAGAACGCTCGACCTGTCGGCCCACCAGATCGACCCGCTTCTCGATTCCTCGATGGTGAATTTGGCGGTGCCCAGGGCCGCACTCGACATCTCGGTAGCCCTCGAACAAATCAAACCGCTGCTGGATGACGTTCGCTCGCGAGGCGAGCAAGCGGTAGTCGAGGTAACCCTAGACCGCGACCGAGTCGATCCCCGCCCGATACGGGTTTCGGCAGCCGAACTCGAGGCCGCCCTAGCGGAACTCGATCCAGAACTTCGCGCAGCAATCGAGACATCCATCTCTCGAGTTCGCGCTGTCAGCCAGGCAACTCTGCCAACCGAGGTATCGGTTGAATTGGCCGCCGGAGCCGAGGTTCGCCAGCGCTGGGTGCCCGTTGATTCGGTCGGGCTCTACGTGCCCGGCGGCAAGGCTGTCTATCCGTCCAGCGTGGTCATGAACGTGGTGCCGGCACAGGCGGCTGGCGTGCCGAGAATCGCACTGGCCAGCCCAGCGCAGGCGGCGTTCGGCGGCAGACCGCATCCCACCGTTTTGGCGACCGCGGCCTTGCTTGGAGTCAGTGAGGTTTACTGCATGGGTGGGCCGGCTGCCATCGCGGCGTTTGCCCACGGCCTGCCCACCGTGCCGCTAGCACCCGTGTCTATGGTGACCGGCCCTGGCAACATCTTCGTCGCCGCAGCCAAGCGTGCACTGCGCGGCCATATCGGAATCGATTCAGAGGCGGGCACCACCGAAATACTGATCATCGCCGATTCAGCGGCCGACCCGAAGCTGATCGCATACGACCTGATCAGTCAGGCCGAGCACGATGAGGCTGCCGCTTCGGTCCTGGTCACCGATTCAAGCGATTTGATCGATAGTGTGCGCCAAGAGTTAGCGCTCGCCGTCGAACGAACCCACCACCGTGAACGAGTCCTTCAAGCGCTCGCGGGGCAGCAGTCCGCGTTGGTTCTAGTCGCGACCATGGCTGATGCCATCGACTTTGCCAATCACTACGCCACCGAACACCTCGAGATTCAGGTGCGCGACCCCGAAACTGCACTGGCGAGCATTACCAACGCCGGTGCCGTGTTCCTCGGGGCGAACTCGCCTGTCAGCCTCGGCGACTACATGGCCGGCTCGAATCACGTGCTTCCGACCGGCCAGCAGGCAAAGTTCGGTGCCGGTCTCGGCGTGCACACTTTCTTGCGCCCGCAACAGGTCGTCAACTACACGCGGGATGCCCTTGCGGCCGTAAACCAGCAAATCGTGCGCTTTGCCGAGGCCGAGCAACTGCCCGGCCACGGCGACGCGGTTCGGGTTCGCTTCGAAAACTGAGCTCGAAACGCTCCGTTTTGGCCCGTTTATGGCACATCTTGTGGTCAAGGCGTTGCCAAACAGCAACATATGGAAAGTTTTTTGTATCTTTTTGGCAAATTTGCAGCTCATTTGGGGCCAAATAGAGCCGTCGATCAGGTCGATTTCCGCGTAATCACGCGGTTTTTGCTGAGCCGTTCGACGCGACACGCCGACTCGGCCGATAACTTGCCGAACCGACATCCAAACCACAAGATATAGGGGCGCCTCGCGATTTTTTATCCACATCTTGTGGAAAACTCGCAGGTGCAATTGCATCAAAAAAGCCTAAAAACACCGCAAAAACGCACAAATTGGCACCGTGTGCCGGTTATCGAAGATGAAAGGAGTGTCGGAATGCACTGTCCGTTCTGCCGCTACCCAGATTCAAGGGTCACCGACTCGCGCACGTCCGACGACGGTTCTTCGATCCGTCGCCGCCGTCAGTGCCCCGAGTGCAACATGCGTTTCACCACGACCGAGACTGCAAGTCTCACAGTGGTAAAGCGCAGCGGGGTTACCGAGCTGTTCAGTCGCGACAAGATCGTCAACGGTGTTCGCAAGGCCTGTCAGGGCCGCCCGGTCACCGAAACCGACCTGGCTCTGCTGGCCCAAGAGGTCGAAGAGACAGTCCGAAGCTCGGGTGCCGCCCAGATTGAAGCCAATGACATTGGCCTTGCAATCCTTGGCCCACTGCGCAGATTGGATGAAGTTGCCTTCATGCGATTCGCCAGCGTTTACCAGGGCTGGGAAACCCTCGAAGATTTCGAGGCGGCAATTCAACTGCTCAAGATCGAACGCGAAAACGAGCACGATCACCACGCCGCTAGCGATGCAGCAAACCACCAGATTTCGGGGGACGAGCGCATTTCAGCGCTCTAGCCAGATTCAAAAACAAGTTATTCAAAGAAGAAAGGCAAGCAAGTGACCGACACCACTGCTTACACCGGTGCTCCATTCAAGAGCAACGGCCGCGGATTGACCATCAACCGCATTTACACCACCCCTGGCGTCCACCCATACGACGAGGTCAACTGGGAATACCGCGACGTAGTCCAGACCAACTGGCAGACCGGTGAGACCATCTTCGAGCAGCGTGGAGTTGAGTTCCCAGAGTTCTGGAGCATCAACGCCTCGACCATCGTCACCACCAAGT
>JACCDN010162031.1_pt1 | contig 25561 bp, 38 predicted proteins | sample 7441691 | NCBI WGS metagenome assembly JACCDN01 (sample SAMN15323439, study PRJNA562643) | freshwater metagenome | isolation source: river surface water | place: USA:Blue River Watershed | collected 2017-08-16 | reverse complement strand
TCGATAGAAATTGGATGGATGGTCAACCACTCGACTACAAACTTGGTTCTGGCCACGTCTATTTCTTCTATGACAAACTAAATTATCTGTCAGCTCGACATCAGCAACTAGTTGCTGAAATGATCAAGCGGGGCTATCATCCTCAAATGACAGAATCACTAGAAGCACAATGGCGAGATAAGATTCCTGACATTCATTGGAAGACATACGCTCCGACCGAAAATGCGTTACGACTCAATCGTGAGCGGATTGCGGATCGGCCGGGGACAAAAGAAGCATAATCTTTTGTTTACATTGTGTATGAGTAATGTTACAATGACTCATGTGCTACTAAGTTAAATCAACCAGAAGGAACTAAGATGACTATCAGCTACAAAAACAAAACTGCAAACCTTACCACCGTGCATCAAGATGGTAAACAAATTGGTGAAATTCGCAAGGTCGCAGGTGGTTATCAATACTTCAAAAACGGTGCAACTACCGGTGGACAGATTCAACCTACCGAACTTGCGGTTCATCGCACCCTCGATCAAGGTGCTGCGTAACTCAGTCTACGTGTTCTAGGAGACAATGATGCTCGAAGACGCCCTTTTATCAGTTGTGTTTATCTCACTGATTATCGGCGTCTTCGTCGGCCTCAACATGATCAAGTCATACATTTTGACTGAAGAAGAGCAAGAAAAGCTCGCCAAATTTCTCGATGACATTTTGAAGATGTGAGACGACATGCGAATCCGCTTACTCGAATTTGATGCACCTCTGATTCTAAATCATATCTTCACGAAAGAATCGGCTGAAGCTCTAGTCGAAGAGTATGGAAAGCACGTGTTTCACGTCCACGTTAAACTTAGCACAAGCGATCTAGAAGATGACTTCTGCCCTCGAATTATCGGATGCGTATCTGATTTACGCGTTGATGATGAAACAAAGTCTGTCACTGGCTTCCTCAATTACACCAATCCGGTATATGTCGACCTTATGAGATTCATAAATCATGATGTCTGCCTCGTAGGTGAGGGTATTACCGGGTATGATCCCGAAACGCGACAAGACGTGGTTTTCAATTATGACCCGCTTTACGTACTTTTTCAGTTACAAGGAGAGATGAATGAAAGTAAAGCTGCTGAAATTTGACACCGTACTCAATAACGGCTGCCTCTTTACTCATGCGGTTGCAAGCAAGATCGTTGACAATCTGAAGGGTAAGACTCTTGAGGCATACGTTATGTGCCCAGGTCAGAGCACGCACGACGTGCAAGCAAATCCAGGTCAAGCAGTCGCGTTCGCGAACAACATCCAAATGGATCATGACGATTCGGCGATCGTGGGTGACCTGACGTTTTATTCGACACCATATGCAGGTTTTGTTTCGCAGATGACGTTCAATGCGTCGTTGTGCGGTAATGGGAAAACAATTCAGAAATTCGACCACGCCGAAGTCTATGAATATGATCCTACGATTGTCATCTTAAAGACGTAATGGAGATTTTGAAATGTTTTTCTTAATGTATGTCGCGCTAGGCTTTGTGCTTGGCGGTTTAGTCATGTTCAGCTCCATCTTTAAAGCCGAGCGACTGACGTTCTCGACATTCTTTCCTCTTTTCATCTTCTCCGTTTTACTTTGCATCCCCATCGTGAATGTTATCGCTGTTGTCGCGTACTGCAGCGTGTATCTGCATGGCAAACTCAATGGTAAGAAGCAGACGTCTTTGTTAATGGACGTCTGCGCATTAGCAGTCGTCACTAGCATTCTACACATCTTTTCAAGAAAGAACGGCAAATGAATCAGCTAAATCCGTACGACTTCTACACCAATGCATTCCTATTCACTTTGGTATGGCAGCACGCGGTGGTTTCACTCATGCTTCACAACATGTACGCAACCCAAGAAACGATGCACGAGATTACCTACAATCCTCATTAAGGAAAGACTAAAGCGATGAACAGAACAATCACGGTAGCGGGCGCATATTACGGGTTAGATAAAACCCTTAGTAAAGTTTTTCTTGAAGAAGACAAGAATTACGTCGCGCTCGTCTTTACGCGTACAGATGCGCACCAAATGACTGGTAACAACACCTTCGTCTTCTCGCTAGGTTTTACTCGCGATTGTGACATGCCGCGCACCGATGAAGTGAACGCGAGCGATATCGTCATGTTCCACACCGAAGCTCAAGTTTATTTTGGTAGAATTGGATATGACGCAGAATTCAAATCCAAAGTGGTTGACACGTCTAACGGCTTGGCGATCTGCAACTATGCTCCACCGCTCGAGGTTTACATGATTGCGACCGATTTCATCAAAAGTAGTTTACAATCTAGGCAACTATGATACAATGAATCTACTTCAATTGAAGTAGATTCCAACTACGAGAGAGATAGCCTGAAACGATACGCTGAGCAGTATGCCGCTGAAGATACCCAAGATCATGAAGGTGCTCTGAAACATGACACCCAAAATTATCTGCGTGAAGTCCGTCAAGACAAGCGCGGTCGCAAGTATGAAGAAGGTCGTGTAGGCAAAAAGACTCGCAATTACCGGGAAGAATGACATGAAAATTAACAAACAATCTCGTCTTTATCATTTCATCGACACATAATTAAGCTTTTCTATAAAGATCAGCTAGACGCTTCATCGAAGATGCCATTGGTATTTCTACCTCCGGTCTTACTGCCTCTCGACGTCTGTAATCGGCTAATTCGGCCGATGTAAGGGAATACAGGTCTGAAAGACCTGTATTCAGAATATTTCTAGCAGCGTTGATGTCTCTGTCATGGCTGGTTCCGCATGAGCTGCAAACCCATTCACGAACAGACAAATCCATCGCCTCTGCTTTGGCTCCACAACATGAACACGTCTTACTGGTTGGTTCCCATCTGTCAATCTTGTGGAAGGTGCGCCCATACCAACTCGACTTGTAGGAAATCATGGAAACGAGAGACGACCAGCCTGCATCCGAGATTGATTTTGACAACTTGTGATTTCGAACCATGTTCTGCACCGACAAATCTTCAGTACAAATCACGTCGAAGTTATTCACCAACCACGAAGACAAGTTGTGATGGAACCAGCTTCGCTGGTTCGTAATCTTCTGGTGAATTCGCGCAACCTTGATTCGTTGCTTCTTCCGTCTGTTGCTTCCCTTTGTCTTTCTTGCTAGGTGCTGCTGTGCTCGTTTTAGTTTCGCTTGGCTTTCACGAAACCACCTCGGGTTTTCGAATTTGATCCCATTTGACAGGATCGCCAGATGAGTTAATCCGAGGTCAATACCAATCGAACGACCAGTATTTCGTTTCAGTTCTATTTCTTCTTCGACTAAAACTGAAACGAAATACTGGTTGCTTGGGTTTCTGGATACGGTGACAGATTTCAGTGTTCCTGTAAACTTCCTGTCAATGATGATCTTTAGCGGAGACATCTTTGGAAGTTTGATTGTTCCCAGATCAAAATTGACGCAAGCACTGAACCCGAGTGCCTGACCTGGAATCCGAAATGAATCTCGATTTGAACTTTTCGACTTGAACTTCATCTTCCCAATCTTGACCTTGCGCTTTTTGTTGAAGTACTGCTTCTTGGTCTCGTCAAAATCCATTCGCTTCTGCTGAAGTGCGTAGGAGATGACGTCGTTCATGAAGGAGTATTCGGGGTTATCTTTCAGTGACTTTTCGGAGACATACGGGTTGGGCCCAGTAGGAGACCACGAATGAAACGCGGAAACGAGCTTGTTCCACAAAAGACGCACACATCCAAAGTTCTGAGACAAGAACTCAGCTTGTTCCTTCGTTGGATATGCGCGGTATTTGTAAGCACGTAAAACCAAAGCTATCAATCCGTTATTTCATTATCATAGTTATTTATAGGAATGCTTTCAGGTTTATCTGTTTTTTGAAGCTCTTCTATTAGCTTTTCTGTTTTCCGTTTACTTCTGCGCTGTCCATAGATGCGAGCGCAGAAGGAAGTAATAACAGACACGAAGTCTTGAATGATGTCCTGCTTGTCGTCATCAACTTGATTGATGACCTCGACTTGCTTACCTTGCGCATTTAGTAATGTTTCGATGTAATTAAATCCAAATCTCGTCAATCTATCCTTATGCTCGACTACGATTTTTGTGAAGTCACCTGATTTCAGTAGTGCTTCTAAACGGGGTCTTTTGTCATTTAGCCCTGAACCGATTTCCGTAATGACTTTTGCAACCTGATATCCGCGGGCGTTGCAATAAGTGGTGACTCTAGAAGCTTGTGTTTCTAGGTTGGTTTTGTTTGCACTAGAAGAAACTCGACAATAAATCACGACCTTTTCTTCTTTCTTTTCCTTGATTCCTAGGAGGCGATTGTATGTGTCGACATCCACGTAATTCATGAAACCAATCTTATGGAACTCAATCTCACCTCTATATTTCCAGTTCCATAGTGTCATCTTGGTAACGCCTAAATCTTTAGCAAGTTTGCTCAGCTTGATCATGTATACACCATCCTTTAAATATGTTACAATGTTTTCATTGTTATTTATAGTAATTTTAATTTGGGGTATGATACAATGCATCATGTACATTTAGGAGCTAATGATGGCAGTGATTGATGTTGCACGGCTCAAAAAATACCTATCACTCAATTACAACGTGATATTGTCGGGTGCTCACGGCGTCGGTAAAACTGAATCACTTAAGCAGGTATTCGAGGGTGAAAATCTTCGATGGAAGTATTTTAGTGCTTCGACGCTGGATCCATGGGTGGATTTCGTAGGTACACCCAAAGCAATCTCGCGACCTGGAAAATCTGACGTACTAGGTTTGGTGCGTCCACAGTATATCGAGGACGACGAAATCGATGCAATCTTCTTCGACGAATTCAATCGCGCTCCTGACAAGGTCATTAACGCAGTGATGGAGCTTATTCAGTTCAAAAGCATCAATGGGCATAAGCTCAAAAATCTGCGCGTAATCTGGGCTGCTATCAATCCCAGTGATGAGGAGGAAACCTACGCGGTGAATCACTTGGATCCTGCGCAGTTGGATCGTTTCCACGTTAAGATCGCCGTGCCTTTTGAAGTCGATGACGAATATTTCAAGGCAAAATATCCTGAAACCGGCGAGTATTTCATCAAGTGGTGGCGTGATATCCCCATGGATATTCGCAAGGAAATTTCACCGCGACGTTTGGACTATGCTGCAGATGCATGGAAAAATGATTGCCGTTTGGAAGACTTTTTACCAAGTAATTGCAACGTCAAGAAATTGCGCGCAGAATTGCGCAATGGTGACTTTGTTTCCAGCTTTGCTAACATTACTGATGAGAATGAAGCAAAGAAATTCCTCAAGAGCATCAATAATACCACCAAGCTAGTCAAGCTGTTCAAGGAAGGTAATGTGAAAGCAGCAGACTTCCTGAATACATACAAGAGTTGCTTCCCGAAGGATTTGTTATCATCTAATGGAGTTGATGGCGGTGTTTCAGTTGATAAGCTTTCTGATTTCCTCGGTGATCAAGGTATGCTTCAGCCTAGCAATAAATCGACCGGAATGGATTTACAGACGGTGTTCAATCAACTTGCAAATTGGACCCTGGATATCAATCTCGTGAATAGCAAAATTGATATGACACCGTATCATCTAATTACAGCATTACAAAATGACATGCGAGCATTCGACAGAATGTATCCCGCCGTGATAGGAGAGGTGGCGTTAATAACCGTCAATTATCTAGTACGTGCGAGTGTGAAAAATTTACGAGCACTTTTGTGGAAACCAGGTAGCGCTGACATTCGATCACCAACCCCAATGTTTCATATAATCAAATGTATGAACGACATGAATAAGTTCGGTGCTGGCACCGTCAACAAAATCAACAAACGACTTTACAGTCTGAAAGTTGTCTCGAGTATGCACTTTCTATGAGCCTAACTCCATTCACCAAAGGCGACATTATGTCACTAGGAAACAAGTTGGAAGACTATCACACAGTCTTTTACACCTTCTGGGAACTTGCAGGTGTTTTCTACGATGATCAATGCCCAACTGCCTACGTAAAATTCTGCGATGATGGAAAACCCATCATCGCCGTAGGAACAGAGTTTTGGGCTAACCTTACACTACGAGAAAAGTTGTTCGTCATCTGTCACGAATGCTTACACGTCATTTTGCATCACGACATTCGAAAAGGTGACGATATAAAGGGTGCAACACCGAAGCTAGTAAACATTGCACAGGATATCGTGATAAACGAACTAATCGTCGATGCGTTCGGGTTTGACAGAATTGACATTCGCGATTGGAAAAATCTGTGCTGGATTGACACCTGCTTCAAACATCATCAGCTGATCGCTCGAAATGAAACTTATTCGTACTACCTAGAAAAGCTCATTCACGAAGGTGATACTGATAACGCGTACGGCAGCGATCCACAACCACTCGATCAGCACGGTGCCGCGCCGACGTCAGGACAGCCGAGTGGTGGCGCTGGGCCCAGCGATGAAATTCTTGAAAAGATCCTTGAAGGTGCCGACCTGGATGTACTACAGAAGATTTTTGAAAGTTTGGACGATTCGCAATTTTTGCGAATCGTGGGCAGTGCAATCCTAGCATACAAGTTATCCAAGGAATCAAGCAAAATCCGATTTACGAAATTTGTCAAAAAACTAAAACGAAATCGTATCAAGCAGAATGAAGTCGTCAAGGATTCATTCGTACACATTGATAGACGATTTGCTGATGTTTGTGCACGTCACGATTTTATGCTTCCTGGTAAAGTTGATGTAAAGCGTCCGCTTAAGAATAAAATTCTCGCATGCGTATTCCTCGATGTATCAGGGTCATGCATTCATCTCGTCAAACAGTTCAATGAAATTATGAACGCATTTTACGAGGAGCCGGAGCTGTTCGAAGTTCGCGCTTTTATATTTGACACTGATGTACGTGAGGTGTCACGCGGAGCACATATAAGCATTGGTGGCGGAACGTCTTTTGATATCATTGAACATAAGATGCAGGAGTTAAAGCAGGAGTACAGCAAGTATCCCGATGGCGTGTTTGTTATCACTGATGGCGCTGGTAATCCAGTAACTCCTGAACACCCAGAGCGCTGGTTCTGGTTATTAACCGATCACCCTCAGATGACCTTTATAAATAAAGCATCGTCGCATCATAAAATCAAAGACATAGTGTTCTAAAGGGAATAAATGAAAGCAATTATTTCAGCATTTTTGCTATTAGCATCGAGCTTGACTTTTTCTGCCGGCTCAACAACTCACTGCAACAAGATGGTGCCGTATGGGTATCCCGTCGTGAGTAACTCATTGCAAATCCACGCAACAAAGCTCTGCAGGATTGCTTATTACGTGCATCACAATGATTCATATCTCGTGCCAGTATACACGGCGTCTTGGTTGATTCCTGAAAATCTCGACGGCGTAAATCCACGAGTCAATGCATTCAAACCCGATCCAGACCTTTCAGTGGGTTATCGCGCCGAACTCGTAGATTACATCAACGATCGTAGGGAAGACGGTATCGAATATGATCGAGGACATATGGTACCCGTGGATGATATGCGCAACAATTCAGTTGCAATGCTCCAAAGTTTCTATCTATCGAATATGGTGCCTCAGGATTATCGAAACAATCGTGGCATATGGAAGTCTATCGAATTTCGTGTGAGAAAGTGGGCTAAGGGTCGAACTGGTGGCCTCTACGTATTCTCTGGTCCCATCTTTGATGTGTTTCCGCCTGCTACACTGGGTCCTAATCACGTGGGTATCCCTACGAGGATTTTCAAGGTCGTAATAGATAAGGAAAGTGGAGAAGGTGTAGCATTTCTGGTTCATAATGGCCCGTACCCAGAAGGTACTTCATATAAGTCCGTCATGACAACGATCTCAGAAGTTGAGCGGATTTCTAAGATCAATTTTGCGCCTCTGTCGACTTCACCAACTCTGAAGACGCAAATCGGTGCTAATTTCGTAGAGTGAAATTCTGGATCACATTAGCTAAGTGCTTGTTCACCGCTGCTTGTGTGATCCTGCTAATCATTGCTACTATCTCTGCGTGTATTCGCTGGGTTATCAGAGCAATTCTACAACACTTCAAAGGAGAAGATGATGATACTGCTTAAGCTGGTCATGTTCACATGCGTGGTTGGCCGATATGCTAGAACGAATTGCTGACGAAAACAAGGAATTCAAAAAGCGCACGGGCTACATGGCTAACACCGAAATCGTACCAGCTGAAAATCTTGGCATCAAGAATTATGATTGGGATAAGAAAGACGGCTACGTGGTTCCTGAAAATCGCAACTGCTACAATTCTTACTTCTATGCGGTCGAAGATGATGCGGTCAGTCTTGTAGACAAATTCGTACTACATGGTAAACCTGTAATCGATAAGTTGGATGGTGGATCTGCACTGCATGCAAATCTTGATTCACATCTTCCTAAAGATGGTTATCTAGCGCTACTCGATTTAGCAGCCAAAGCCGGAACTAACTATTTCTGCTTCAATGTTCGTAGCACGTTGTGTATTGACTGTGGACATATCTCAAAAGACACTTTAGATCACTGTGAGAAATGTGGATCTGAAAAGGTGGATCATCTAACGCGCATCATTGGATATTTGAAGCGCATCGCGTTCTGGTCTGCAGGTCGACGAAAAGAGCACGTAAAACGCCACTATCACGATTGACAAAAGGAGCGCCTAGGCGCTCCTTTTTGTTTACACGAGCTTCAATTCATGTTACAATGATATCACATGATTACTCGGTATACAGGATTTATGAATGCGTTGACTACGACTGTTGAAATGAATGCGCTATTTGACGAACAGATGGCTTGGACAGTCAAGATGCAACAGGCAGGCGTCAGAATTGATATAACAACAGCAAATGACCTCGCATTTGACACGCCGACGTTTTTGCGCGCAAGTCTAAATGGTATCAATGGTGCTGTCATATCATCGTTTGATGATTTTCCGAAAATCATCATGGGTCACCTGTTCATCAACAATCATCACATCTCTAATTTTCAACAAGCACCTACTGTCATCATAGGTGGACTTTCTTTACATAGTAACAAGCTTGAATCGCTAAAGGACATTCATAAACACATTCATGAAATAAACGGGCATTTAAACCTGGCGAATAACCCAATCAGATCACATGTTTTAGGGCTTCTGCTTATCAAAGGTCTTACACAAGTACAACTCGATAACATCCATGTTAGAGCAATTCTAAACAGACATCTCGGTAAAGGCAGAGCAGGTATGCTAATGGCTCAAGAAGAACTGATAGAAGCTGGTCTAGAGGAGTTTGCGCAACTATGAAATCAGTCGCTGATCTCGGTATTAAATATGAAGGTGGTGACTTCAATTGCTCCGACACCAGGCTAACGTCTCTCAAAGGAGCACCAAGTCATGTAGATGGTTACTTCTATTGCTCCGATAACCGGCTCGTGTCTTTAGTAGGCGCACCGAGTCACGTAGATGGTAGCTTCTCTTGCTCCGTCAACAAGCTCACGTCTCTAAAAGATGTACATAAGCACATCACAGAGATAAATGGCAAATTTTACGCTGTTGGGAATCCAATCACGTCACATGTGCTAGGGTTGTTGCTCATCAGGGGCGTCACAAGGGTATATCTTGATGACAAGCAAGTCGAAGAGATCCTAAATAGACATTTTGGAACAGGCAGAGCAGGTATGCTAATGGCTCAAGAAGAACTGATTGAAGCAGGACTAGAGGAGTTTGCGCAACTTTAAGTGTTTACATTTGTGTCGCAATATGATACAATGATTTTCATAATTTGAGCTTTTCTTTTCAGCCCAAATTTCCAGATGCGGCCATTTTGGCCGCATAGTGCAGATCTATCAAAAGAGCATGTTTTGTTGATGCTGAAATGATGATTTAGGGGTCAGAATATCACCCCTCATTAAATACCTGCATAAAGAAAACTTTCCTCCGAAGGAGGAAATCATGAAGTGCATACTAGTCGTAATAATCTCTATATTGTTATCATCATGCGGATCCATGAAAATGCATCGCTCAGAGGAAAACTATAAAGGAGCCCGGCTAAAGCTTTTTAGTATGTGCTTAGGAGATAGATACTACGTGTCAATTCTTCCATTCCGCTTTGGCACCTACATGGACTCAAATTACAACCCACGCGGTTGTTCTAGAGAACGGGCCGCTGAAAAGGATCGCAGGACTGACGATAAAGGCAAACCGCGCGGTCAATAAATAGATTCATGAAAGCGATAGAGTCTTTCATGTGATGAACAATTCAGATGTTCTACCTTGGATTAAGGAAGAAAAATGTCAACCTCAAATATCTCATTCGTCCTGCGGGCCAAAACGCCTGAGGATATCTTCGGTGAAATCACCGGTTCAACTCGAGCAAAATTAGCAACACTCAAAACGATGTTTCGACGTCTGCGCTCTAGTGTAGCCCCCGATAAGAATCCACAAGCAGTAAAAGATGCCAATGATGCAGCTTTCAAATTGCGCAAGTTTTACGAAGATGCATGCAAGCTAATTGAAGATGATCTGTATGGTAAGCCGCGAATCATGCTCTCGATTCAATCAAAGTGCGCGACTTATAGCATCCATTCTCGCGCTCTTGATTCTTCCAAGGATGAAGACTGGTCTGAAAGTGGGATGTTCTTCGATGCAACTGCAGATACTGGTTCTGCAGTGACGGTCAAAATTAGCAAGAGTACGACTTGTAATGCCTTCATGCAATCCGAATCTAAGCTACTTGAAGGCACCGATCTGTTCGATGCTAATACGCCAGTCGGATTGCGCGCACGCTTCCCACGAATCATCGAAAGCTTTGTGTCAAAAATCGATGGTGTCGATCGTCATGTTTTGGTATTTGAGAAATTTGATGACAAATTCATGTCTATCAGTAGCATCAAAGAAAAATTTGATCTCACTAATGAAGATAAACAGCTAGCATGGATGCTGAAACGAATGCTAGAGACAGCCGCATTCATCGCTGACACAGGTTATAGTATGCTAGGATTTACACCTAACTCAGTGCTTTTCAATCTCGATACGCATGAAGTATTCATTCCTGATTTCACCTTCATGACAAAGTTACAAACTAAAGCAACCGCAATGTCTCAAACGTTTGCTAGCTTCTATCCACCTGAAATTCTGAATGCTGACGGTGTAGCCACTTCCACTGACACCTACATGATCGCAAAATGCATCATGTATCTAGTCGAAGGACATAAGCAATTAAGTTGGGATAAGTGTATCACTTCACAATTCGCAAACCTTCTACGCGCTGCGACCTTTCCAAATAAGACCACTAGAACGATTGATGCGCCTACTATCTACAAACGCTTCAATGAAATGATCTACGATCGTCTTCACTGGCCAAAGAAATTCGAACAATTCGCAGCAAAGAAACGCTAAAACCTTGTGATCACGCAATCGTCGTAAACATGATCACACTTTACTTTCGACGACTTTAAGGAGATTTAACATGGGAAGTTCTCGTTGGGATCCAACTGACTACATGGACCGTCAAACAACTCGTTCGGCTACTGGACAAAGCGCATTCGCTTATTCACAAGCAGTATCGTCTGGGCAGGTCGCACGAGCAGTGCATGAAAAGATGAATCCATTCGGTGTGATGCGTGAAGCTCGTGATTCGGTCGATCATCCTGAAACTGTGCCTGTTGCAGTTTTCTTCGATGTGACTGGTTCTATGGGCTCCATCCCAGTCGCACTGCAGAAAAAGTTGGGTCAATTGATGGAAACATTGGTCGGTAATGGCTACCTTGCGCATCCTGCTATTTTGTTTGGCGCTATTGGCGATGCATATCGAGATGTTGCACCATTGCAGGTAGGCCAGTTTGAAAGCGGGATCGAACTTGATGACGATCTGAGTCGCATCTGGTTGGAAGGTGGTGGAGGCGGCAATGGTGGTGAGTCTTACGCAATGGCAGCATACTTTACTGCTACTCAGACATCGACAGATGCATGGGAAAAACGTGGTAAGAAGGGCTATCTGTTCACGATGGGCGACGAACCGGTGCATGACCTGACTGCGAAAGAGCTTTCTGCTTTCCTTGGTGCAAATGTCGAATGCGGCATGACCGCTAAAGAAGCATACGAGCTAGCATCTCAGCGCTACGAAGTATTCCACATTGTGCTCGGTAATGGCAGTGGTAATTCACACGTGATGAGTCAGTGGAAGAGCATTCTCGGTGAACGCGCTATCTACCTGGACGATTATGAAGCAGTAACTGAAACTATTGCTTCTACAATCGGTTTGCTTGAAGGTGCTGTGAACCTCGGTTCGTTGGAAACTTCGTTGGTGGTTGCAGGTGCTGACAAACGTTCGGCTGCTTCTGCATCTCGCGCAGTTACAATTCTCGGTACTGGAACTTCCGCGGTGACGAAAGCGACAGCTAATGGATCTCTAGGTGTATTTGGAAGTGCAAGTGGCGGTATCACCAAACTTTAAGGAGGCATGATGGCAAAGGTTCTTATTATTGAAAGTGAACGTGGTTGGGGACAAAAGATAGATGAAGTAAAAGAGTTCCCCACTAATGATGAAGCGGTGCAATTCTGCAAAGATTACAACAATAAGTACAATCCGCCTTTAGATGAAGCGCCGTCGTGGTACATGTATGCTTGCGTAGATGGTGATAGTTCTATCGGCATGCTACGCTAAAATCTATGTTTACATTGGGGATGATACATGTTAAAATGTATCATCCTATTATTTTGGACGGACCCCGATGAAACGAAAAGCTTTTTCTGTTGTAGGTCTTGGGTTTGGTGATGAAGGCAAAGGCACTATCGTCGATGCTCTGACACAGAGGCATAATGCGCATACAGTAATTCGTTTCAATGGTTCTGCGCAGGCAGCTCATAATGTCGTGCTACCAGATGGTACTCATCACACCTTTTCACAATTCGGTGCCGGTACCTTTCACGGTGCACGAACCCACCTCACGCGCGATTTTCTACTAAACCCTTACGCACTTTTCGCTGAAAGTAGCGAATTGTCTACCAAGAATATCAAGAATCCGCTAAGTCGCGTAAGCATCCACGAAGATGCAAAGATCGTGACCCCGTATCATTCAGGTTTGAATAGGCTGCGCGAATCATCACGCAGCACAACCCACGGTTCGTGTGGCATGGGCGTAGGTGAAACAATGCTACAGCACATTAATCACCCAGACCTGACGATCTTCGCCAGAGACATTCGCAATCTCGATATTTTGCGCACTAAATTACAACGATTGGAAGAATATGCGCGCGTGCAGCTCGATGAGATAAAAGCAACGCCAATGTCAGATGATATTCGCAAGAATTTTGAATATCATCTGAAGAAACAAAGCGTCGCGTTCACCTTCCCACTACAGAACATATGCGAATTGATCACTATGATTGTCAAGCCAGAAGTCGACGATGCAAATAGTGCTATCATTGTAGATGACGAATACGAACAATGGCTACATGAGCAAGATGGGTGTATTGTGCTAGAGGGTGCTCAAGGCGTGCTGCTAGATGAGTGGTATGGTTTCCATCCTCATACGACATGGTCAACGACGACATTCGAAAACGCAGATAGATTCCTCCAAGGTTATGATGGTGAGTATACAAAGATCGGTGTAATTCGCTCGTATCACACCCGTCACGGTGAAGGACCATTTCCAACCGAATGTGCACTCATGACTCAAGATTTACCGGATTCTGAAAATGTATATAGTCCGTGGCAGCACGGGTGGAGAGTAGGTGCTTTGGACATTCCTCTGTTGAACTATGCCGTAGAAATTGCCCGGCCTGATGTCATCGCAATCACCTGTCTTGATCGAATTACTGAGGTCAAGGTTGCAGTAAATTACGAACATCTAGCAATGCCTTACCATCTTACTCGCATTGGTGATAAAGAAGATTTGCGTTGTGCTTCGCTTCTGACAAAGGAACTGTCTTCAGTGAAACCGATCATCGATACAATACCGGTCGATGATCTTCCAAGATTCTTACAGGTTGCGCTGGAGACAGAGGTAGCGATAACCTCCCACGGTAAAACGTATCTAGACAAAGAATTTTACGAGGTGTAAATGGCAAACATCATTGATACTGGCAAATTTATCAAAACTGACGCAGTCAACAATAACAACAAATTTTGGGAATACACATTCTACGACAATAACACATACTCGGTAAAGTATGGTCGTGTAGGTGTCACATGCAACTCGGAGGATCCCAAACCCACCACACAGCAGAAGCTGAACACGAAGATTAAGGCTAAAGAACGTGATGGGTACGTGCGTGTGTCGGTGGTTGCCGATGCTACATCAAACATCCAGGTAATGTCCAACGAGCACGCCAAGAAGATCGCCGAAGAAGAACTTGCGGCTGATAACCCAGTGCTAAAAGCGCTGATTCAAAAATTAGCGACAGCCAATAAGCATCAACTCAGTCTAGCTACGGGCGGCCAGATGGATATCGATCTGAAAACTGGTGTAATTAGCACCCCGTTAGGTGTTATTACTAGTGAGACAGTCGTCAAAGCGCGCACGGTGCTATCTGAACTTGAACCATTGGTTGCCGCAAAGGATTTCGATTGCAAATCTTATGTCGAGAAAATCAACCAGTACTTGACTTTGGTGCCACAGAAAGTCTCACATGCAAAAGGATGGCATAGGAGTTTCTTTCTAGGCAGTGACGCACTTTTGAAACAGGGTGCTTTGCTAGATCAACTGGAATCATCAGTAGAACTCGTCAGTAAGCGCTTGGAAGCAGCTAAAAATGCTGGCGAGCAATCAGTCTCAAAAGAACGACAGTTCAATGTCAAACTGTCAATCATTGAAGACGGTTTGGAAATTGATCGCATCATAAAGTACTACAAATCAACTGCTAAAGCAGGACACGCATCTGCTAAACTTCAACCGATTGCATTTTACTCTGTCGATATTGAAAGTATGTCGAAAGCGTTTGAACAGTTTGAATCTATGCAAAATAGAATGGAGCTGTGGCACGGCACTCGCGTAGGTAATGCGCTCAGCTTGCTAAAACGAGGATTTGTGTTACCAGGACAAATCAGTTCCGCAGCAATTAGTGGCGCAATGTTCGGGAACGGTTGCTACTTTTCTGATCAAAGCACGAAATCACTTAACTATGCGTATGGATATTGGGACTCTAGCGCTAAGGATGACAACTGCTTCATGTTTCTGAACCAAGTAGCAATGGGTAAAATATACTATCCACGCGGTCCATTCCGCGGTTTGCCGCCAAGCGGATATGATTCTACGTTTGCAGAAGCTGGAAAGTCAGGCGTGATCAATAACGAGATGATCGTCTACAACACAGCTCAAATCAAACCTACCCACCTTATCGAATTCGGACTGTAATAAATAGAAGTACACAAACATAAGGAATAATGCAAATGATCAAATTACCAAAGGCAGTAAAACGCGTTGCAGCAACTTTCACTGATAAAGAACTGCGCCGTCTTTACATCGACATGATGATTCAGGCGATTCGTGCTGAAGAACATCATCGCAAATTCGGTGGTAAGAAAGACAAGGGCGCCAAAACCGAGGAGTAAATCATGCCGACTGATGAAGAGTTAGGTGTTGAGCCTGGTAACAAAATCGATCGAGTACTTGCAATTGCATCGATTGCACCATTTGTTATCTTTGCTCAAATCCTGAAAATTTTCTGTTGCTGATACGGACCCATAAATACTTTCTCATGCATGTAGTTCATTTGAAGAATAACCTCTAGAGGAGATATTATGGGTAACATTACAGATCTTTATGGTCAGTATCCTGCTAAACAGGATCACAAGGCTGACTGGAAAGAAGACGCTAAGAAGGATTGGAAGGTTGATTGGACTGCTATAGCTCCACCTCCACCGACCCCTGCGCCGGTTTCAGCATTCTCTGCTGACGTGACGTCGGGTGCAGCACCTTTGTCAGTGGCTTTCACCAGTATGTCGACTGGCTCAATTACAACTTATGCTTGGGATTTTGGTGACATGGGTACATCAAATCTTCAGAATCCGGCATACATCTACAGCACTCCGGGCGTTTACACTGTTTCCTTGACTGTTACTGGTCCAGGTGGCAGTGACGTGGATGCGCAAACCGGCTACATCACTGTGTCGTAATCGTCACCTGATTTAGTCAAAGGATAGCTTTCGGGCTATCCTTTTTTGTTTACTTTCCGGATAGTTTGATATACAATGACTCATGTGCTGCTAAACGTTGTTATTCTTTAAGGAAATGAGAATGAAAACCGAAAAGTTGAATGATGGTCGTGTAGTAATCTCTGACATCAACGTAGGTGATCGCTTCAAACTGAAAGAAACCGGTGAAATCGTAGTAGCAGTGTGTATCAAAGATCAGTCACTTTGGTTAGTTGTGAATCCTGAAAATTGGATCTCTCCTATGCACGACAGTACCTCTAAGCTTGGAGTTATTCGCTTCTTGAATGAAGCTGCAGACATCGTAAACTTTTCATACATTACCTTCTGAGGTAGTCATGACTACACGAGTAGACGAATTCGAAATTTACGCGCTCATCGAAGTAAAACGAGTTCCAGGTCGGTTAGCCTTTTTACCGCCGCTTCTAGAGAATTCTCTAGAAAGTAAACTGGGCGAGTGGTTCAAATATCGCACTAACAAGGTCGTGCAAGACGAACCGAAGGCGCAAAAACGAAAAAGTGCAACAGATAAAATAGTGGTGACTGAGTTGGAAAGTTCCAACTCTTCCTTTTTAGTCGAAATCAACATGAATGGTTCTACTTGGATGTCTGATAAAGACAAGCTTGATGACTTGCAAGACGAACTCACCGACGTGTTGATCTCTAGCATTGCGCGATTTGGTCATTTTAAGATCGCAGTCAAGACAATTTCAATCGGTAAAGAACTCTAGGAGAAAAAGATGTCAATCAATGTAAACCCATTTGACGCAAAGAAAGCAATTGAAGATCTGACGAACTATCGCGACGGTCTCAAGCAGCAGCTACAGCTCACTGAATCGATGATTGCAAATTTGGAGGCATATGACAAGATGGTGAGCCCCGGTTTCGAATTGCTACAACACAATCCATTCTTCCAGCTAACATTACAAACTCTCCAAAACTTTCAAAACCTCGGAAAGAAATAAATGCCGCTGACTGGATATGCGCTAAATGCACTCAAAACCGTGGTGCAAGATGAACTACAGATTAATGAGGTCAATGATGACACCCTGATTTACGCAGATGGTGATGCACCGATCGTTGGACCAATCGATGACAAGATGGTCTATCTGTTCAACATTATCTACGACGCGGAAGAGCTATTCAGCATTGTCGTCCCTGACAATGCTGTAAGCGAAATGAAGACGTTCGCCGATTTGGTGAAAGTAGTCGATGAAGCGGTAGGTAAACGAACTCACCATTGATAGATAATTGATGCAGCATACATACGCCAAGGGGACTGTTTGTCTTCTTCGGGGGTATGCATATCATTCAATGTGATGTATCCCTCAATAAAATGAGTTTCACCTTTAAGCATCCAGTTTTTATTGAACTTGTAAGCTGCACCGATGGTGAAGTCTTTCAGAGATGAATTCAGCGGATCCACACCGATTTGTTTCAAGATCCCCTCTGATTCTGCTTGAAGAGGTCCAAATCTACCGTATGAGGAATACCCTCTGAGAGAGGAACTAAAATCGTATTCGCCCATTATATAGTACCCAAGAACCTCACTCGTTGATGGTAACATTCCGGGGCCTTGTCTTTTGAAAGTAGCTCTTCCGTACAGAGCTTCAGACGTTGCAATCCAATTGTTACCGTGATATCGAACACCGAACTGATAATAATCCATATTCAACTGATGATCCGCGAAAGGCATAGGAAACGGAAGTTCATTAGTGTATTTCCACTTCAATGGCGAATAGTCATATTGGAATTGCCACCTGTTGTTCGAAATTTGCAATTGTGTATAATATGATGGCGAAACTGACGAAAAAGAAGCCGGTAGATTAGGAACTTTGTAGTAGATTTCCTTTATTTCATTTGCTTGGCTGCTAGTCAATCCAGTTTGTGATACACCAGCAGTCAACTCAACTTGCCATCCGTACTTCAACGTATCATTGAAGTAGAACTGCGCGCCAGTGCTACGCGAAGCAAACTTGTTAAACGCGTCAAAGTATACCGATTGCGGAAGAATGATTTGGGGACGCGTTCTTGGGTTTACGCGTGAGTCATTGAAAAAGCCGTAGGTATTCTTCACCTTACCAAGACGGACACCGTACGATGTTTCTAAATCTGATCCCGACGTACTAAAATCCACAAACCCGTAATCGAAAATTGAACTCGAATCCTGTGCTTTGTTGTAATAAAGACCTAGATAAACGCCTACGTGACTGGTTACGTCATAAGAAGCATTAACGCCCAATTCCGACCCAATCAGCGTTCCATATTTGTTGTCAGATCCGGGAATGTACGAATTGTGATTTGATTTGATATCAGTCAGAGAAGCGAATCCGGTGGCACTAAATGCGTGATTCTCAATTTCATCCGATACTGCAAAATCACAAGCTAAAATGGTAGCAAGCCCAGCAATTATCTTTTTCATGATAAGTCTCTAATCTGTTGGATTAACGTATACTAATGATCTTAAAGCCGGAGGCACTACCAACGTAAACAGTATTACCCACAAATCCTATAGAACCGCGTGCGCTCTTTACTTTTCTGATAACATCCTTCTCAGTTTCTAGCACTATTGGAGCATATGCTTTACCTGAATAGGTTTTAGAGTCTATGATCTCGCTGTAGCGAGCAGGACTCAATCCCAAATATTCCCACAGGAATCTTCGCTGGATGGGGTTATTTTCGGGAAGAACCACAACAGTGATCTTTCCACCATCAGTCCAGCGAGTCACAGATAGAGTGAATATAGCTTTCAGTTCTTCATATGTGAGGGCATTTATATTCGCAGTGCGTTCTACGATGGGTTTCGTCGTGTTTTCTGAATACACAATTATTGGATTTAATAGCAATGAAACTAATATCGCCATAGTGCTGATTTTGCTTCTCATGTTTATCTCTTTTAGGGTGACACTCTTTTGGTGTTTTTCCACAAATCTTCTATCGCGGCTTCATTGTCGCGCAATCTATTTTCATATCTATTTTCCATCTGTGTCTGTCTTGCGTCTTGCTGCTTCTGAACGTCTTTCATGTCCTTAAGCTTCTCATGTGCACTCACATTGTCCTTTTCGAGAAGAGAAACACGAGTACTGAAAACACCCCAAGCAGTGGTCAACGTAACGGTTATTGTCACGACGGTTATAATATCTCTCCAAGTGATGGAGATCGGCAGATTCACTTCACCGCCTTCTTTATCTTTTGTTGGCATGATGAGCCGTCCTTTGCTTACTTGTTTACACCCGCGATACAGTGAAATACATTATTATTTAGAACACAGGTAAGATAATCATCAAAAATGTGTGCTTTTCTGGGCTACACGTTAAATAAGAGCATTCAATGCAGCTAGGATTTATCATGGCGCAGCAAACAACTACGCGCAGAAATACCGCGAAAACAAACATCAAACTCGCTCGCCCCTTTTGGACGAAGTTCGCGGCTGTGGTATTCTTATTGGGTGGTTTGATAGGGTTTGTAGCCCTAAAAAATGTGCAAAATCCGCCATCCGTGATAATGATAAATGCCGCAAAGGAGATGTCATCAACTGAGCATACCGACCGAATAGATGACCTTGAGATGAAGGTCTTGAATATGCAACAGCAGATACTTTCTCTGGATAAAAATCTACACGAATTCAGACGTGTGCCTAAATGCAAGATGTCACCTAAGGAGCAATCATGCAAGTAGTAATAACACTAATTCCGGTGTTCTTTTCCATATTTGCAGGGTTGGCGGTCTCTTGGGGACTTGCTAACTTCTACGGTCTGTGTTTGTATGTGTGGAAATGTCATATACAACAGGTTAGAATGCGCATGTCTGATCCTATAAATGCTGGCTTCATATTCCTTGTCACGCTACTCAATCTGTATTTCATGTTCTTGAATCCTGGGTTAGCGCTGTATTTCATGGATGCATTACTCATTGGTAATATTTGGTTTACAGTGTATCTCCTCTATATCACACGAATTCAATTAAGTGGATGGCCTGAGCTTTCATGCGTAGGAAGTGTGCGCTCTCGTCTAACAAAGATACTCGAAACAGACTAAACAAAGTTGTTTACTAAGCTCCTCAAATGATTTACAATGCATCATTACAAATGCATTACGGTGACGTTGATGAAATCTGCTGCTTTTCTTCTCGGTGTAATCGTGCTCACACTCCAATGCGGGTTGATCACATACGGGCTGCATACTGCCACCGACTTTGCGTGGTTTGATGCGTACTTTGTTGGCATAACCATCTTCATAGCCACCTTCTTTTTCGAGAAACACCGAGGATATGTCATAAGTCGAAATGTCCTCGGTGCTACGCTCTGCTATTACTCCTTCGAACATGGAATCATCACCTGGATAGCAGGTTTCATTCTAACTCCGCTGCTCCTTGCTAACATGTTCCGCCCAATTATCACATCTGAGGAATAACATGAAAAAACTTTCGCTATTAGTCGTCTTGCTCCTGTCAATTAGCGCGCGGGCAGCACCAATTCCTTATTCTCCAACGGCGCCGAAATCTGTAGCCCCGCCAGCTCAAACAGATTCCGTGAAAAAGGTGAACTGGAGCGGTAAATCTCTAGTCATGATTTACGACGCAGCCAAGAAATCAAAATCGCCCGCTATCAAACTACTCTCCACAGTCATGGTGACAAATGTCATCGATGGTGCGGCAGTAGCGGATTTTCTTCACCACGAAAACAACCCAGACGCTAAGCGCGTAACGTGTGAAACCGGTTTAGAGCGCTCGGATGTCGCGACGCAAGTCATCGAAGGCATTCGAAAAAATCAAGAATGGATGGATTACCCTGCTGGCGTCGCGGTGATGGCGTCATATGTGACAATATTTTGCAAAAATGACCCAATCTAATAACACTAAATAGTCCGTCAAAACCATAGGAGAATTTCACAATGTGTGGAATCGTAGGAGCAGTAGCAGAACGCAACGTTGTACCCATAGTGGTAGAAGGTTTGCGAAGACTTGAGTATCGTGGATATGATTCCGTCGGTATTGCAACATGGTGCGAAAGTGAAGATGGCCCCGCGCTTAAACGCATTCGAGTCACTGAGCGTGTAAATGCTCTTCAGACAAAGATTGACGCAGAGCACTTCAGTGGGCAAGTAGTAATCGGACATACGCGATGGGCAACACATGGTATACCCGCAGAAAAGAATGCGCATCCTCATTTCTCTGATGGTATTGTAGGCGTAGTGCATAACGGCATCATTGAAAATCATGATGAATTGCGTGCATTCCTTTCATCTCGCGGCTGCGTTTTCACGAGTGATACCGATACTGAGGTAATTGCACATTTGATTGCTTACTACATGCGCATGACTAGTGCGCATGAAGCAATCAGGATCGCTCTAGAGAAGTTGCATGGACAGTACGCGTTGGGAATCATGATTAATGGGAGTGACGAAGTATTCTGCGCTCGCAATGGATCACCATTGGTGCTAGGTATCGGATTTGGTGAGAACTTCTTCGCCTCTGATGTGTCAGCTCTATTACCCGTCACCTCGCGATTCATGTATCTAGAAGATGGAGATATTGCGCAGATAACGCCATCTGACATCTACATCTTCGATCGGAATGATAACGCCCAAGAACGCGATACAGTAGAAAGTGAACTGAGTGCAAAGCTTGCAGAACTCGGTAACTACCGTCACTACATGCAAAAGGAAATCTTCGAACAACCACGTGCAATTGCTGACACTATTAGCCCTGTCATCGAACACGGATTCAGCCCTAAGCTGTTCGGTCCAGATGCTGAAACACTCTTCAATGATGTTGAACATATTACCATCATTGCGTGCGGAACGTCCTATCATGCAGGTTTAGTAGGGCGGCATCAAATTGAAAATGTAGTAGACATTCCTGTTAGTGTAGAGATAGCGTCTGAATACCGCAATCGAACGAAGGCTTTCTACAAAAATGATCTCGTCATTGCAATAAGTCAATCTGGTGAAACAGCTGATACAATAGGCGCAATCGATCTCGCCCGTCAAAAAGGAGCAAAGATTCTTGCGATCTGCAACGTTCCTGAATCATCGATAGTGCGACTTGCAGACTTCAAGTTTATCACCAAAGCCGGCCCTGAGATCGGCGTAGCATCGACGAAGGCATTCACTACTCAACTTGCGGCTCTGCGCATCCTTGCATATTCTCTTGCATCAGCTCGTAAAAAAATAAGTGACATAGATTCAAAACAAGCTATCAGAGCTTTGCGAAACCTCCCTAGTGCAATCAAGATGGCTCTATCTATAGAACATTATATCGTAGAATGGGCTAAGGAAATTGCTCGCTATGATAACTGCATCTTCTTGGGACGCAGTGCATACTATCCAATCGCAGAGGAAGCTTCGCTAAAACTAAAAGAAATTTCATACATTCACGCTGAAGCATACCCATTCGGCGAGTTAAAGCACGGACCATTAGCACTTATCTCTGCAGATATGCCAGTGATAATGCTGATCCCTGATGACGAGTTACTGGAGAAGAACGTATCCAATATGGAAGAAGTTGCTGCACGTTGTGGCAACATCTTCGTGATGGGACAGTCTTCAATCCTGAATGCAGCAAAAGATCGCATGAAAATTGTCGATGTACCGACTACTGGTGGTGCATTTGATCCTCTAGTTGCAATTGTTCCACTACAACTCTTGTCATATCATGTAGCTCTTATTAGAGGTACAGACGTGGATCGTCCTCGCAACTTGGCAAAATCAGTAACTACGCTTTAAGGAGATCATGATGGCGTTGAAAGCAATCCGTAAAGCTTCAGAAGTTCTCGTACATCGCTTCAAGATGACCGAATATGCTGATGCGCCCAAAGATGTAGATAAGGCTAGCAAATCATTTGCTTGGATCAACGTTTTGTTCTTCAATGAACATAGCTGGAGAGATCGCTCACAAGCTCCAGTTCCAAATTTTTCATGGAAGATTCAAGAGCATGATAGCTTCACCGCACCTTGCATTCCATGTAAAGGTGGGTATCAAGTTCTAAAGGATGGTGATTGGATTATCGAGGAAAATGGGATGTTCAGAGTTATCACGCTTGAAGAACTCCATCGTGATTTCGAAATGAAACAAATCGACGCATAAGTTTTCAAAAACAGTTTACTTCGGATGCACATTGTGTTATGATGCTATCATGATGAGTGAAAGGAAAAAGATGACAACACCTAATATCCAGACGTGTCTCAAAATGTATTACTTGGATGACGCTATTAACGAAGGTCTCATCGATGATGCACGCGATGAAGCCTTCATCAAAAGCATCATCAAATACCAAGCTGGTTACGTTGATGAAAATGCAGCGTTGAAAATGCGCTTGGACATGCTGGTAGAGTCGCTAGAAGGCACGCATATGTCCTATGATGATTGGATTGACGAACGCCCCGCATTGGAAAATTCTGTGAGTCAAGCTATCGCACAGCTCTGTCACACAATTCACTAACAAACAACAGGAAGCAATTTGCTTCCTGTTGTGGGGTTTAGAAATAATTACAACAGAATTAAAAATTTTTGTTTACTTTATTCCAAAAGTATATCACAATGCATTTAGTACAACTGAATAAAAAACAAATCTGAAGTTGTACAACCCTAGCACGTCATTCAGGCGTGTGTCTTGCAGTAAATCCAAAGAAGTAAATTCCATAAACATAGGAGACTTACAATATGAAGAACGCAATCGCAGCAGCATTGGCAATCGTATCGGGTGCGGCATTTGCTCAGATGACAACAGTAGATGATGAAGTATTGAGTACCCAGACCGGTCAAGATGGTGTGAGCATTGCTTTAAACATCAAGGCACACATTGACGCATTTGAATGGATCGACACAGATGCTGGTGGCGGTGCTATGCGCTTCGAAGATATCGCCATTGGCGCCGGTGCACTAACCGCTACGGCGGCTGGAACCTATATGGGGTTGAATGGCAATGGAGCAAATGACGTTATCGCCATGGGTGCACGGCATGATTATCAAACAGGCATTCAGTTTGGTGGCCCAATCAACATTGACGTAGAAGATGTTGGTAATTTCTCTGCTGCTGCCGCTGGTCTAATCGCTAACGCAGGAGGCACCGATTTGGCTAGCGAGGGTGGGTATGTTGCGCACATTCCCACTGCTGGCACAAAGGCGGTGGTGATCAGTTTGCCACGTATGGTAATGAGCTTCAATGTCGGTGCAATGCGCGTCGTAAATGCTACAGCATCAGGCACCGATGCAATCACAAACAACAAACAGGGTAATGCTGAAGCGTATTCTATGGGTGGTTTGCGCGTGACCAACTTCGATTTGTCATCGACTAAAGTGATGATCTGGGGCCACAAATGATCTAGCTTAGTACGTTAGAAAAAGGAGCGCATTTGCGCTCCTTTTTTGGGGGTGTTTACTTTTGACGCCTTTCATGATACAATGCTCAAAATGTAAAGGAACCAAGATGAAAAACATTCTACTGACTAGAGACGCTTTTAGAGAAGGCGTCTTCGAGCGCGATAATCACAAATGTGTGTTCTGCGATAAACCTGCAACCGACGCACATCACCTCCTAGAACGCCGCCTATGGACTGACGGTGGCTACTACCTAAACAATGGTGCCTCAGTATGCGAAGAGCATCACAAACTCTGCGAAATGACTACTATCTCTGTAGAAGATGTTAGATTTGCGGCAGGGATTAAAAGCATTGTGGTACCAGAAGAACTTTACCCTGATCACATTTATGACAAGTGGGGTAATCCTATCTTGGACGATGGACGTCGCGGTAGAGGCCCGCTGTTCTACGACGAAAGTGTACAAAAGATCCTTAATGCAGGTAATGTCATGGATCTCTTTACGCACTTCGTGAAGTATCCACGCACCATGCATCTACCTTGGAGCCAGGGTATGCATTCTGACGACAAGATGCTACAGAACTGCGATCATTTAGAAGGCAAAGAGGTCGTCGTCTCCATAAAATGGGATGGTGAAAATACCACAATGTACACCGATCACATTCATGCTCGCAGCATAGACTCGAAGAATCACGAGAGTCGTAATTGGGTGAAAGGATTCTGGGGCAGTATCTGTGGTGATATACCAGTAGGATGGCGCATATGTGGTGAAAATTTATTCGCTAAACATTCGATCGAATATACCGATTTAGACAGTTATTTCACCGGCTTTTCTATCTGGGACGACAAGAATCGCAGACTCGACTGGGATGAGATGTTGGAATGGTTCAATCTCCTAAACATCGTACCGCCCACTGAGCTTTATCGCGGTGTCTTCGATGAAAAGAAGATCAGAGCACTGTGGTCTGATTCAGTGTATGACACCATGGAGGGATACGTCGTAACTACCGTGGACGGTTTCGACTATAAGGATTTCCACAAGTGTACTGCTAAGTTTGTCAGAAAGAATCACGTACAGACC
>JACCDN010628937.1_pt1 | contig 25575 bp, 33 predicted proteins | sample 7441691 | NCBI WGS metagenome assembly JACCDN01 (sample SAMN15323439, study PRJNA562643) | freshwater metagenome | isolation source: river surface water | place: USA:Blue River Watershed | collected 2017-08-16 | reverse complement strand
GTATTGGCACATAGGCGAATTATGTTGCCGGTATTTGGTGCAATTTCGGGTTCAAAGAGGACGATGTGCAACATGAAAAATCTCATCATCAATTAGTTCAATGAATTTAGGTAGGCGCATGCGGGCATAATCCGGCTTTATTTGAATGCCATATTTATGTAGATCTTGAATCTGATGTATCCCTTCTCGAAGTAGTGCATGAGCCCATGTCAGCGGGTCCCAGGTAGGACGAATTTTAACTTTAAATTGATTGCATTTGGCTTTGAGAAGCTCAAGATTAATGATTTCAATCCTCTCTTTAAGTATAGCAACCGCTTGTGCATTCAGAGAATCTAAAATAGCTAATTTTGTGGTATCTGGGTATATATTCCAATCAATTATATCTTGATAGGTACGAAAACAACCACGGCAGATTTCATCGCCATAAATGGTCGAACAAATGCCAATGCAGGGAGTTTCAGTTTTGGCGAAATAATTATTTGTATTCAACCTAAAGCAGGTGTTGAATGAGGGTTGTTTATGCTACCATTTTGATGATGGTGTTGGAAGGTACGAGATGCTCCAGTTCCACGAGTGTTGCAGCCAAGATTGGCTAAGGTATTTTTGTTGCGAGCGTTTGCCGCATCAACAACAGCTTCCAGATGTTTAAACTCTGCCACTGAAGTAGGTACTGTTAAAATAGCCATTATAATTACCCCATAATCTCGTCAATATCGTCCTGAACATCCTGAACAATATCTTGAAGGATTTCTTTATACTTATTAAGAACACGTACTTGATCTTCATAAGTAATATTTTTTTCTTCAAGTTGCTCCCGAATGGCAATCAGAATATTTTTGCGATATAACTTGAGTTTGATCTCACGTTGTCGCAACTCTTCTTCTTTTTGCTGAAGCTTGAGCTCTTTGCCCTTTACTGCTTGGGCATAGAGTTTAAGCTTCTCCACCTTTTCAGCAAATTGTGTTTCTGTGAGAACCTGGGTCATGCATTTAACTCCCAATTTGACACAACAACCACGATTAGCTGAATTATGATTTATTATGTCAAAAATAATTTATTTTGTCAACAATGCGCTGTTATTATATAAAAAAATTCTAATATAAAACCCTGATTTTGTCAAATAAGTGTATGTCTCTTCATCACTTGCTGCTTTTGACGTTGCCAATCACGTTCTTTTTTTGTTGCGCGTTTATCAAATTCTTTCTTACCTTTTGCAAGTGCAATCAGTATCTTAACTTTATTACCTTTCCAATACATTTTGAGTGGTACCAGGGTATAGCCTTCACGTTCTCGGCTGCCTTGTAAACGCATAATCTCACGTTGATGTAGTAGTAATTTACGTGTACGTGCAGATTCAGGAACAATGTGAGTAGAGGCAGTTAGCAGAGGAGTAATAATTGCGTTTAATAAAAAAGCTTCACCTCTTTTAAAAATAACGTAACTGTCACTGATTTGTGCTTTGCCGGCACGCAAGCTTTTCACTTCCCAGCCTTGCAGTTCAATGCCTGCTTCGAGTTGTTCTTCGAAAAAATAGTCATGCCGTGCTTTGCGATTGTCCGCGATGGTAGAGTCCACTTTTTTGAGCGTATCTGTTAAAATTGTTGGTATTGTAACATTAAGAGCATGGTTTGGAAATAATCCAAAAATCAGCATGGGTGGCGCAACCTCCACATGTTTTGTATCGTTTAGTTGCAGATATTGAAACTTATCCGCAATTTCTGCCTTGGTGTTCTGCAGCAAGAATATTGACTTCAGCTCCAGGTAAAGTCCAGGCCAGCCTTACTTTGAGCAAAGGAGGTTTATCTAAAAGTTTTGTTACTGAAAATATTTTACATCCTTTTAATGAAATCGAGATGCATTTGATTTCCGGGCCTTTTAAACATCTTGAAGGTGTATGGACATTTGAACCTGAAAATGGGGGAACACGTGTGGCTTTGCATTTAGAATTTAGTTTTGATAACCGCTTAATTGCCATGATGATTGGCCCTTTGTTTCAACCCGTTGCTAATACCTTGTTGGAGGCCTTCGTGGCACAAGCAAATGCACAATAAGGTTATTGCAACAGATTGTTATGTTGGTTGGAGCATTGCCACAGTTTTGCAAGACCAACACTTGATATTAAAAGCGGGCGAGGCTGTAGGTGTGTTTGGTGAGATAAAGTCTTTAGATTATGTTTTACAGCAAGATGATCGTTTAGAGATTTATGCTCCTTTGATACAGGATCCAAAACATAAGCGAATGGCTAAGGTTGCCCATTCCACTTTACCGAGGCGTTGTCGTTAAGGAAAGTTATAAATTTTTCAAGATCCCCATAACTTATAGTCTGCCATGATCCTTGCCGGTATATGCAGCTTGCTTGGCCAGGGGTTTTCATATCAATACAAATGTATTTTTATTTTATTAAATATAAAAATATTGATTTTATATTATATTTAAAATATAATTACCAAAATTGTGATAATAATATCGGTATTTGAAGGCTGGTATTTGCTTCTTAGAATTATTCCAGAATAAATGAACTAAGGAAAAATCAATGAAAATTTTGCGTGTTACTGGGTTGGCTCTTGCCTTGTCGGGTGTTGGATACGCAGCGACAATTACCAATACTTCTCCTTTTTATTTGCATTTACAAAGTGGAGATGCTCAAACATGCTCGGCTACAATTGCTCCAGGGGCGCAAGGTAGTATTAGTGGTTATTGTGGCTATGATGTTTGCGCAACTAATGATTTTAATAGCAATGGTTGTCAAGAAATTACCAATGGAAATATTGGAGATAAAGCATTAACGGATGGGGGCTATGCAACTTATCTTGGCTTAAGTAATTATAGCGGAAATACGATTAATTGTTCGATTGGTTGGGCATTTATTCCTTATCAATGTGCGGTTGATGGTTCTGGCAATTTTTCGCTAAACTATAAATCTATCACACAAATATACTCAGGTGGCTCTAATAATGGACAGCCAGTTATTATTCCTGCAGTCAGTAAATATATGCAAGCACCTTTCTTTAGAGGGGTAAATGTCTCAGGGCTTGAATATGATGGCAGTTTTTTAGATGCATTATTTCAACATCCGGATGTTCCGGATATCCGTTATTTTGCAGCGCAAGGCATGAACCTTATACGCCTTCCCATCCGTGCAGAGTTTGTATTTGGCCAACAGCAAAGCTCTAATACCCCTAGTGGTCCGATCATCAGTACTGATCCTAACCCGAATGATGCAGGCCTTGCTCCTAATAACATGTATTTAGCCTCTGTATACGATACGGTACAAAAATACTTAGCAAGCGGTGTGAGTGTAGATCTTGATTTGCATAATTACATGCGTTTTTGCCCAACCAGCCCAACTGAGGGGCAAGGTAATGAGCCTACAGATCCGGCTAACAATAACTGTTCAGTATTAATAGCAAATCAATTGGCAGCAATTTGGGCTACAATTATGACAACTCCTATTAAGCTACAGATGGGAGATGGTAGCACAAAAACAGTGACTTTCGCGAACTTAGCGCAGCAATATGCTCCTAAAGACTCCAGTTATTCTACGCCTCAGCTAATGTTTGGTATTATGAATGAACCTTTTGATGATTCACCTGTGCAACCGCTTTCAACACAAACTGTTTTTGATAATGAAGTGGCAGCCGTAAAAACAATTCGTACCAGTGCGCCGAATAACTTAATTCTCTTAAGTGGTAATGGCTGGGATCCTTTACATGAGTGGATGTCTAGTACAACTCAAGATTCAACAACTTTTACGCAAAGTGCATTGCAAGCAGCAGGCTTAGACACAAGTAACCTTGTGATTGAGGTTCATCAATACTTTGATTACAATTATAGTGGTACACACGTAATTTGTAATCACTACGATAATTATCAAGCTTTCTTACAAGATATGGGTCTAAGTGATAGTTCGGGCAACAATATTTTTGGTCAATGGATGCAACAAAATCAAATGAAAGTTATGTTAACTGAATTTGGTGGTTCAGATGATCGTTCGACTACCGGTGACTGTGTCCAAGATGTAAAATGGATGCTACAGTATATGCAAAACAACGCATATAATAGTAGCGCTCCTCAAAACGGGGGTTTCATTGGCTGGGCAGCGTGGCGTGCAAATCGTAATGGTAATTGGGGTTCTGGTCAGTTCGACTTCTTGCAACAAGCGGATCAGACTGTTTATGGTGCTCCTGCACAAGGAACAACTGGAATTGTTCAAGGTCCTGGCAATGGCCTCATGGCAGATGTATTTGCCTCTTATTTGACGCAACCGTCCGCTGGAAAATAAATAAGATAATCATGCAGAGCCCGCCCTGTGCGGGCTTTTTTTTGGGCAAAATCTCCTTTAAATCAGTTAGTTAAAAAACAAGCATTATAGATTGATCAAAAAATAGTTGAACATTTTTTATTATTGTATTATATTAACACAGCTCATAAACAAAACTAAAGGAGAATGTGATGGCAAAAGAGAGCTCTGTTGCGCCAAAAGAGAGGATCAATATTGTCTATAAGCCGACAACCAATGCGGCTGAGGATGTTGAACTTCCTTTAAAAATGCTAATGCTGGGAGATTATATTGGTCGTCAAGACCCGCGGGCATTGGAAGATCGTAAACCCATTAATGTCGATAAAGATAATTTCAATGAAGTGCTTTCAGCACAAAACATTGAAATGAGTCTTCAAGTCCCGAACCGTTTAAAAGAACCTAAAGAAGGTGAAGAGGCTACAGATTTAAATGTTAAGCTGGCAATTAAAAATATTCGCGACTTTGAACCGGATCGTATTGCAGAACAGGTTCCTGAGTTGAACCAGTTATTGCAAATTCGTGAAGCTTTAGTTGCGTTAAAAGGGCCGTTGGGTAATGTTCCATCGTTCCGCAAAAAATTGCAAAGCGTTGTACAAAACCAAGATACTCTGGGACAACTCTATGGAGAGCTTGGGATTGCTGCAGAAGATGACAAGCAATAGGAGAATGCCATGAGTCAGTTACAAGAGAGTAGTATTCAAAGCACAAATGTTGAAACCCGAGAAAGTTTATTAGATAGTTTACTTGCTGAAACCAATGTCACCCAGGGAGATGAAGCATATTCCGTGACCAAAACAGGGTTGGAAGCTTTGATTCGTCAAATTGCAGAACAAGGTGAGAGTGTCGAACGCATTGATAAAATGTTAATAGATCGGCTGATTGCGCGTATTGACCAAGTGTTGAGCCGACAAGTAGATGAGATTTTGCATAACGAACAGTTTAATAAATTAGAATCAGCATGGAAAAGTTTAAAATTTGTGGTCGATCGTACCAATTTTCGTGAAAACATTAAAGTGAATATTTTGAATGTTTCCAAAACCGATCTGTTGGAAGATTTTGTAGATTCACCTGAGATTCCAAAATCTGGTTTATATAAGTTAGTTTATACCGCAGAATATGGCCAATTTGGTGGAGAGCCTTATGGTGCGATGGTTGCTAACTATGACTTCGATCATTCTGCGCCAGATTTAAAATTATTACAGAACGTTGCAGCCGTAGCTACTATGGCACATGCGCCTTTTATTGCAGCGGCAAGTCCTAAGTTCTTTGGCGTCGATAGTATTGAGAAATTACCGAATTTAAAAGATATTAAATCTATCTTTGAAGGACCTTTGCATGCAAAATGGCGTTCATTTCGTCAGTCGGAAGATTCGCGCTATATCGGTTTGACCATGCCACGTTTCTTATTGCGCCAGCCTTATCATGTTGAAGATAACCCCTGTAAACGCTTTTCTTATAATGAAACAGTTGTGAGACATGGTGATTATTTATGGGGAAATAGCTCTTTTGCAATGGCAACACGTATTGCTGATAGTTTTGCTAAATATCGCTGGGCTCCAAATATTATTGGTCCTAAGAGTGGTGGAGCGGTTGAGGATTTACCTTTACATCATTTTGAATCGATGGGTGAGATTGAAACGAAGATTCCAACGGAAGTATTGGTATCCGATCGCCGTGAGTTTGAGTTGGCAGAAGAAGGCTTTATCCCTTTGGCTTTCCGAAAAGGTAGCGATAATGCAGCATTTTTCTCAGCTAACTCAGTGCAAGCACCAAAGTATTTTGGTATAAGCGAAGAGGGACGTGAGGCAGAATTGAATTATCGTTTAGGGACCCAATTACCCTATATGTTTATTATTTGCCGTATTGCACATTATTTAAAAGTATTGCAACGTGAGCAATTGGGTTCGTGGAAAGAAGCTTCAGATCTTGAGATGGAGCTCAATAAATGGATTAGCCAATATGTAGCAAATCAAGAAAATGCGCCTTCTGAGGTACGTAGCCGTAAACCCTTACGTTTTGCTCATATCGAAGTGGGTGATGTTGAAGGTCAACCAGGTTGGTATCGTGTGAAAATTACGGTTCGCCCTCACTTTAAATATATGGGGTCTGATATTACGTTATCGCTTGTTGGTAAGCTTGAAGGTGATAAAAAATAATGCGTAAAATAGCGCACCCAATTGATGCGCCGTTGTTAAAACGGATTCAAGCAGGGGGTTCAGTCAATATGAGTCCTTCTGCTTGGATTGCTGAAATTGGAGAATCTTTGTCATTACTGTTTAATACGCATGTGGGTTCGGCAGCAGTTAGTGAAGAGTATGGTTTGCCAGAATTTCATCCTGATGAATTAGGGGGGAGTTCCAGGTTACAGCGTAAAGCTAATGAGATTGCTGCGTTGATTCAAAAATTTGAGCCACGGCTCAAGCAAGTGCGTGTTGAAGGGCGTGTTGAAGATGAAAATACTGGTCGTGCTGTATTTGATGTTCATGGTACTGTAGATGAGGCCTTTTCAGGAGGACGAGTGTCTTATCATACAGTGATGACAGGGCATGGACGGGTATGGTTGAGAAAATGAAAGAGGAAAGTAACAAATGAGCAGAACTCGCCAATATTACGAACAAGAGTTAAGTGCTTTGCGTGAACAAGGCAAGCTTTTTTCTGAGCGCTTTCCTAAGCTTGCCCCTTTTTTAGGGCAAGGAGTCAAAGATCCTGATATTGAAAGATTGTTAGAAGGTTTTGCTTTTACTGGCGGTAAGTTATGGGCCAAGATTGATGATGCATATCCAGAACTTTCCGAACAGTTTATGGAAATTATGGCGCCGGGTTATTTCTGTGTAATGCCTTCGGCGACAATTTTACAATTTAAGCCAAATCCAGCTATGGGTAAAGGGTCAAAATCATTGTTGCGGGGAACGGAAATTATTGCTTCGCGGCAAAAAGATCCGGTTTTTTTAACAACTAGTTATGATGTATGTGTTGAACCCATTGAAATTGTGAGTTTCAGTAAACGAGTGAAACAGAGTCTGACTCATTTAAAATTAGGCTTTAAAGTATTATATGAGCGTAATACGCAAGATTTAGAAAAACCGTTGCGTTTTTATTTGCAGGGGGATTTGCGAGAAACTTATTTTTTAGCATATTTGCTCAAAGATCAGTTGAAAGCTGTTTATTTTAATATAGGGAAAGAGAAGCATAAGCTAGAAACTACATATTTTAAACGCTTAGGGTTGATCGCAGAAGAAAGTTTAATGCCCTATTATGGTGAATATTATCAGTCTTTTTCATTGCTGCAAGATTACTTTAATTTTCCTGAAAAATTTATGTTTTTAGATTTGCTAGGGGTAGATTTTAAAAAATTACCATCGGCACGGGAGTTTGAATTAGAGTTTGTTCTTGATTTTGACGATCGTATGAATTTACCTATCACTCAGGATCATTTTCAATTACATTGTGTTCCAACGGTGAACTTGTTTAAGGCCAATAGTGATCCGCTTAGCCATGAAGGAGCTAAGATTAAATATCCTTTACGAGTTCAAAGTGTGGAAGATGCGGCAGTACATAGTGTTTTAAAGGTGGAAGGATTTTCAGAAGAGCGTAATATGGGTTTTGAATACTTATCTGCGCGAAGCTTTCCAGTATTGCAAGGAGATTTATATCGTTACCAATATCATTTGCAAGAATCCTTGGTACATGATTATCCTGATGTTTATTTAGAGCTCTGGAGCCCTGCATATGCACTAGAGTTACAAACTATTTCAAGTGAGGTGTTAGCGTATCAACCTGAAGCCTTTCTTAAGATCAATGGCATCAAAATGTTGAATGCAGATAAATCGACATTGGGTGTTGAGTTTACAAATTTGAACCCTTTAACTATGCCAAGTTTTCCGCCCTTATCGGTAGAGGTGATTTGGCAATTAATTGCACATTTGGCGTTTAAATTTAAAAACTTGCATGAAGTTGAAACACTACGGCAAATTGTATTTGCTTATGATTTTGCGAGTTTCATCCCCATGCGTCATCATGCCTTGGGCAAAAAGGTTGCGGCTAGTTTACTGGAAATCGCTACAACACCGCAGCAACACTTCTATAAAGGTGAGATTTTTTATGGTAATCGATCAACGTTGTCTTTAAAAGAAGATGTGTTTTTAAATATTGGTGAGATCGAACTATTTGGTAGCATTCTTGCCATGATTTTCAAAGAACATGCGCCCTTTAATAGCTTCCATGAGTTGCAAATTAAAGGTGCGCTAACAGGAATCGCCCTATCATGGCCAACCGCATTCTCCTAAAACTCGGAGCCATGAAGGGCGAGCTTTTACGTTATCCCTGGCGTGCACTTATGCGGATTTTACAAGCGGTAAACACACAGGAAGATTTGCAGGTTTTTTATCGTGGAAATCCGCATTTGAGTTTTGCGCCGCGGGAGATCGACGCAATTCAAGTCAAAGAGACAAAAGCGGGTACGGATCTTGATATCACCTTAAATTTTTTGGGATTGCAGGGAGCCAGCACACCATTACCAATTCACTTTTCTGAAGCCATCATTCAAGACGATCCGGATGATTCGAGTTTGAATGAGTTTTATAATTTCTTTAATCAGCGTATTTTCATGATGTTGTATGCTATTGAACAGAAATATGCTTATTTGCCCCAAGTCTCTCAAGAAGCGAATGATCCCTTAACCAATAAACTGGGGCGGTTTGCAGGGTTTTTAAATGATGACACCGGGGAAAAGCAGTTATTGCCTTATTTGCCTGGCATGTTAGGAAAAAACCTTGAAAAAGGCAGTTGGTGTCGGATGGTCGCAGGGTTTATTGGTGCTGAAAAAGCCTGGGTCGAGGAGCGAGTTGCGACGCGGATTAAAATCCCTGAAGACTGCTTAGGGCGTTTGGGTACAAACTCAGCTTTGGGGCAGACCTTGAGTTTGGGGGCTTATATTACGCAGGCCAAAAATCATTTGGAGTTGCATTTAATCATTGAGCATTTAAATGATTTTCTGCCACATCAACCACTTTTTCAAGTATTACAAGAATTGGTGCGCAAAACCATGCGCGAAAATATGTTCATCACCGTCGTCTTCCATGCCAAGAAAGCGGCAACAGCGGTATTCAATCATAATAAACCTATGGGTTTGGGGTGGTCTAGTATGCTTGGACGTGATCCAATACAGTCGTATTCCGTGAAGTTGGGATTGATTTAAGAGGGGTTGAAAATGACAAGATATCATATATCTGATATAATAGATGAAAATACAACATTGGGACATTTGCAAATGGCAGCAACCAAGCTACTTATTTCTTTGCCGCAAGATCTTGCTCTGCGCTTCCGTTCGGCAATTCCGCATAAACAGCGTAGCAAAGTGATTCAATCTTTAATTGAAGCTGAGGTTAAAAGAAGAGAAGATTTGCTTTATCAAGCGGCTTTGGCGGTTGAAAAAGATGAGGCCTTACATGAAGAAATGCAATTATGGGATGCAACAGTAGGAGATGGCATACATGATTCGCGGTGATGTATATTGGGTTGATCTTGATCCTACCAGAGGTTCAGAAATTCAGAAAAAAAGACCTTGTGTGATTATCAGTGCAAGTGCAATTAATAAAGCACGTAGGACGGTTGTTGTTGTGCCACTATCATCATCGCATAACGCAGTTCCACCCATTACAGTAGAAGTTTTATGTATGCAGGAGCAAGGAATTGCTATTGTTGATCAGGTTCGTACTGTTGATAAAAGTCGCTTAAGAACATTCATTGAACCATTAAATGAAAAAGATTTAGAAAAAATAGAACACGCTTTACGCCAAGTTTTAGTTTTGTGCTAAAATAGCTTCTTTTTAGTAAGGATGTTGTATGAGTGATTTAGCGCGAAACGTGCTTGGTGATGTAATGCACAAGATTTCGGGGTTTAAACCTAAAGTTGGACTCATTTTAGGGTCAGGTTTAGGCGGTATTGTTGATCGTATTGAAGTTGTTGCAAAGATTCCTTATTCTGATTGCCCTGGCTTTTTTGTGAGTACCGTGCCGGGTCATAAGGGAGAGTTTGTTTTTGGCCACTTGAATGGTTTACCTGTAGTTGCTATGAATGGGCGAGTACATCTTTATGAAGGGGCATCTGCTGCGCAGGTGCTAGCGCCGGTTAGGCTTATGCGTCTTTTAGGAGCTAGTAGTTTGGTTGTGACAGGTGCAACGGGTTCTTTACGGAAAGATCTTGGCCCAGGTTCTATTGTTTTGCTTAAAGATCAAATTAACTTATCGGGAATCAATGTGCTTGTAGGTCCCAATGATGCAGAGTATGGTCCACGCTTCGTAGGCATGGAAAATGCCTATGATCCGCACTTACGAACAGTAGCCCGTCATGTGGCTGAAAAATTGAATATTGAAATTAATGAAGGTATTTATTTAGGGTTGATGGGCCCCAGCTATGAAACAAAAATGGAAGTACGTTTATATGCTACTTTAGGTGGTGATGTGGTTGGCATGTCGGTGGTGAATGATGTTATTGCAGCGGTGCATTGCGGTCTTAAAGTGCTTGGCTTTGCTTTAGTGACCAATTTGGGTGCAGGTTTAAGCGAAACTTTAGTAAATCATCAAGAGGTGATTGACGTTGCAAATATTGCGGGTAAAAGACTTGCAACCCTCGTTGAAGAAACTTTATGTGTTGCAGCAGCAGAGAACTCCCTATGAAAAAATGCGGTACGATTGCAATCATTGGCCGACCTAATGTTGGCAAGTCCACATTGCTAAACTGCCTGATCGGCCAAAAAATTAGTATTACCAGTCGTAAGCCACAAACCACACGTCATCAAATTTTAGGTATTTTTACAGAAAATGATACACAATATATTTTTGTAGATACGCCTGGCATGCATCAGAAACAAACGAATTTGATGAATCGTTATTTAAATCGTGCTGCTTTTGGCAGTTTAAAAGATGTCGATGTTGTTTTGTGGTTGGTTGAACCCATATGGACTGCTGAAGAAGAGTGGATTTTTGAGCGTTTATCAACAGTAAACGCCCCCATTGTTCTTGCTATTAACAAAGTAGATATGCTTAAAGATAAAAAAGCGCTTTTACCCTTCATTCAAGAGTTAGAAGCTAAACAGCGCTTTAAAGAGATTATTCCTATCTCTGCCTTACAACGGCAACATATGGATAACCTTTTGACTACTCTAGCAAAATATCTCCCTGAGCAAGAGTTTATGTATAAAGAAGATGAGTTGACAGACAAATCTATTCGCTTTTTGGTGGCTGAAATTATTCGGGAAAAAATTATGCGCCAGTTAGGAGATGAGCTTCCTTATCAAACAGCAGTTGAAATCGAGCAATTTAAGGAAACTCCTAGATTGGTGGATATAGCCGCTGCCATTTATGTAGAGCGCTCTTCTCAAAAAGCTATAGTAATCGGTCAAAAAGGCGAACGATTAAAAACTATCGGTTCTGATGCTAGAGTTGATATCGAAAAGTTGTTAGAACGTAAGGTAATGTTGCGTTTATGGGTGAAAGTTAAAGAAAATTGGGGGGCAGATGCCAAAATCCTCCAAAGTCTCGGTTATGGTAATTAATTTATAACAATACGATATAAAAATAAAAAGTTTTTTCTGTAAAATCAAAGAGTAATTCTTTTGAAGGCTGACAGTGATTTTTAATCGGCGTAATCTCATCGAGCTTTATTGCAAAAAAATAAAAAAATAATGGCAAGGAGATTTTATCATGATCCATACAGCATGTTATACCCCTAGGGGCAGAAAGCCAAAACCAATGAAAAAAGATAACTTTTTTAAGCATATTCGTGCTTTATTAAAAGAAGCACGAGAGATGCTAGGTGAAATTCACGAGACAGATTCCAATCAAGTGCTTTGGAGTTGGTAAATTTTATTTACGGATTTGGCTTTTTAAGTTTGCATGCCGAATCCAGGCATTGACGACGGCTTTAACAAAAGTTGCTAAGGGAATAGCAAAAAATAAGCCCCAAAAGCCCCAGAGTCCACCAAAGAACAATACGGCAGTAATGATAATAACAGGGTTTAGGTTTACAGCTTCTGAGTATAGCAAGGGTACTAGTAAGTTACCATCAAGAGTTTGAATAATCGTATAAGCAATCAGAGCCCAATAAAAATGGGAAGTGGCGCCAAATTGCAAAATAGCAATGGCAAAAACAGGAATGACAGCTACAATGGCGCCGATATAAGGAATGACTGCTGAAATTCCTGCAACTGCGGCTAGGAGAAAGCCGTAATTTAAATCAATGGCGCGAAATGCAATCCAAGTGACTAAAGTTACGATAATAATTTCTAATACTTTCCCACGGACATAGCGGCCGAGCATAGTCCGCATTTCGTGCCAAACTTCTAAGATTAAACCGCGTTGTTCGGGCATATAATCACTCATGTTAGCAAGAAGATGGGTTTTATCTTTAAGCAAGAAAAAGGCGATGAGCGGAACTAGAAAAATATAAACAACTAAACTCACAAGAGAAGATAGGGATGCTACCGAGCCTGAAAATAATTTGCCGCCAATGCTAGAGAGAGAATCTACGCTGAAGTTAGTGCTGGCAATCCAGCTTTGGGCGGTATTTTCAGAAATGAGGCCAGGATAGTTTTGGGGAAGATTGTTAATAAAAGTGTGAAATTGCTGAATAATGGCAGGTAGTTGGGTAATGAGTTGTAAAAACTGTTTATATAGAGTTGGAATCAGAGCAACCAACGAATAAATTAATAACCCGATAAACAAAGAATATACTAAGGTAATGGATAGCCAACGTGGGCAGTGAAGCTGGCGTTGAAATCCTGAAATAACTCCATCAAGTAAATAGGCCAATACTAGCCCAGCAAAAAGGGGAGCTAAAATATTGCCAAATAGCCAGAGAAAAAGTGCGCCAAAGGCAATGGCAAGAAGAAGAATTGCTGCTTCTGGGTCACCAAAGTACTTAAAAAACCAAGCCTTTAGAACATTAAACATGCGTATCCTTATTATAAATTAAAAAAATTATACCACAAATTTAGCTTTTGCCTACTTGCGATGGGTGCTGTTGTAAGCGAAAAGATGGTATTCCTTGCAGGCGTGACTTTAGATCTTTTAGCTTGATGGGAAGATCTTGCAGTGGGGTGGCTGATGTTAGAAGAAGATGCGCTCCTTTCATGTCAAAAACTTGATTATACAGGGCAAAGAGCGCTTCCTCATATTGAGGGGAAAATAGCAAGAGTTGATCCATGTCATCTAATATAAGATAATCAATACGGGGGAGGTCATAGAAAAAATGAGGTGCAGGTAGAAGTTTGCCTGAAAGAAGTAGAACCTGTTTCTGTTGGTTAAGAGCTCGTTCGGCAACAGCTTCAGCAAGGTGTGTTTTACCCGAATGTACCGGGCCTTGTAAATGGATCATTTTGATGTTTTCTGGCCAAGTACGTAGAGTTTCAAAGCTTAGTTTATTACCAGTGGCATCAAAATCATCAAAACGTTTGAGAGCATTTTTTTCAAGATTTAAGCGCAGTTGGTCATTTTTATTTAGAATCATTGGCGATGAAAGATATAGTGGGTGGGAGTAGAGAGTTCTTTTTGAAATTGATAATCGCCATCGTTAAATTTTTTTAAATCTTCAGGCGCAGATAGGCGATGTTTAATGATGAAGCGTGCCATCATCCCGCGAGCTTTTTTTGCCAATAGGCCAATTACTTTAAAGCGATCTTTATTCCAATCTTTAAACTCAACCGTAACTACTTGTCCTGGGAATTTAGTAAAATCAAGTGCACTGCTATATTCATTTGAAGCAAGATTGATAAGCGCTTTTGCAGTTTTCATTCTTTCATTTAAATAGTCTTGTAAGGTTTTATGCCAAAATACATAGAGATCTTTATATCCAGGGGTGGCTAATTTTGTTGCCATCTCTAAACGATAAGCTTGGATGGTGTCTAAGGGGCGCAAGGCACCATAAAGGCCTGAGAGAATAAGTAGGTGATCGTTGGCAAAGGTCAACTCTTCTGGACTTAACTTATCTGCTTGGAGGCCTTGGTAAACATCACCTTGATAGGCGAGGATACAAGGTTTGCTGTTATTTTCATCATAGTGTTTAGGGTTAAATTCCAAATAACGTTCAAAGTTTAATTCAGCAAGTTTAGGACTAATACCGAGGATCGATTCTAATTCTTGTGGTGAATATTGTTTTAGGGTGTTGACCAAGATTCCGGCTTGTTCAACAAAGATAGGTTTGCTGGTTGCAGCAGTAGATACTTTAGCAAAATTTTGGGTTTTAGCAGGGGAGAGAATAACTAACATAATTCATTTACAGCAGAAATCGTCAACATACTATACTGAAAAAAAGGGGGAATGTCATGGTAATAATTGACTTTTATTTATACAGGGTTTAAGATTGGACTTTTGACTATTATTAAGTCAGTATGCTGATTTTATTTTTGCTTTTCCTAGGAATATTAAGCTATTTAACTTGGCTAGATTTAAAATATGGATATCTACCTGATGGTTTGAATTTTTCATTATTATGGCTTGGGCTTCTTGCAAATCCGCTATTACACTTTGTGAACTTATATGCAGCTATTTTGGGCGTAGTGTTTGGTTATATGGGGCTATGGTTCGTATATCAAGTTCATAAATATATTTCCCACATGGAGGGGATGGGCTTTGGAGATTTTAAACTTTTGGCCGCTTTAGGGGCTTGGTTCGGTTGGCAAACGTTGCCATTGCTGTTGTTGATTGCAACGGGGGGTACTTTATCAATTTTGATGGAGTTGAAATTATTGGATAAATATCCACTAAACCCACAAATTCCACTAGGGCCAGGACTATGTTTAGCAGGGGTGATTATTTTTTTAGCAAAATACTTGACAATAGGTTGATCGTATTTTAACATGGCATAAATGGTTAAAAAAAGGTCAATTATGATTTATGCAGGTTCTTGGAAAAATGAATTTTTACGTTTTGAAGATTGCTTTATTAATAAAGATAGATACAGGCATCAGGCGGGTTTTAATCTAGTTGAGTTGATGATTGTGATTGCAATTATGGCTACTTTAGCAGCGATCGCAATTCCAGCATATAGCCATTATTTAAATAAAAGTCGAGCAATTGCGGCCGTAGTTTTGACCGAGCCGGTACGTACTGAGGTGACAGAATATGCCATGATGCACAACGGTGATTTGACAGGAGTTGACAATGCGAGTTTGCATTTAGATAGTGATGATTTGGTTAACGGCTCAAAAGATGTAACAGCGATTACCATTCAGGGTCAAGACATAAATCAAGTTGAAGTGGTGACTACCCTTGCAGATAACTTGGGTACCTTAACATGGACGGGACTTTATAAAAATGACAGTATGCAATGGAGTTGTACCTATCCATCAGGAGCTACAATTAGTCATTATGCACCGCAAGGATGCGTGGAGTCCTAGTGATCAAGCTACCACAAATGCTTGAAATGCAGTTTGCAAAATTATCTGAGCATCATCTATTACGGGCTTTGGATGAATTTTTACTCTGGAGCTTAGAAATAGGAGTATCTGACATCCATTTAGAACCTCAGGGAGAGAATTTACATATTCGTATTCGTGTTGATGGGATATTACATTTGGCATTAGCTTTGCCGGTTCGTTTTGCTACACAAATCTTGGCTCGTTTAAAAATGTTGGCAGAACTTGATCTTGCAGAAAAGCGCCTGCCGCAAGATGGCCGTTTTAAGTTAGAATTGGCAAACAAAAATATCAACGGTCGCATTAGCACTTGTCCTACGGTATTAGGTGAAAAAGCCGTTATTCGATTGTTGCCAATTACTCAGAACTATTTAAGTTTAGCAGAGCAGGGTATGACTATGGCTCAGCAACAGGCACTTAAAGAAATTATAGCATCTCCCCATGGGTTAGTGATTGTGACAGGGCCAACAGGTTCTGGGAAGACTATGACTCTATACTCGTTGTTAATGTGTTTGAATGATGGTTTGCGTAATTTGATTACTATTGAGGATCCAGTAGAAATAATTTTGCCAGGTTTAAATCAGGTACAAATTCAGGAAAAAGTTGGGCTAGATTTTAAAACCATCTTGAGAAGTTTATTACGTCAAGACCCAGATGTACTCATGATTGGCGAAATTCGTGATTTTGAAACAGCAGAAATTGCTATTAAAGCAGCGCAGACCGGGCATTTGGTTCTGTCGACCTTGCATACAGCATCAGCACAACAAGCAATATTGCGTTTAGAACAACTTGGGATACCTCGTTACCTTATTGTTGAGGCAACACGCCTAATCATTGCCCAACGCTTAGTGCGGAAACTATGCCCTCCTTGTGCACAATGTTTAAATGGTTTTCGTGGACGTACAGGAATATTTGAGCTTTTGGCTTTTACGCAAATGGTTCAAGCTAAGCTTTTAAAACAAAAGGAGCTTGAACTGCATGATTATATAGATGCTATGAATTTGCTAGAGGCAGGCTTTGTTAAAGTAAATGAGGGTTTGACTACAGAAAACGAGGTAAAACGTGTGGTTTAAACAACAAGAAAAATTATTGTGGTTTACGGCACAATTTCACTTACTGTATGTTTCGGGAATTGGTTTTAGCCAAGCACTGAATATGCTGGAGCAAACAACGCCAGATAAATCTTTACAGCATGTGATTGTTGGGCTGCAGCATATTATTGCTCAGGGAAAATCTTTGTCCGTGGGGTTAATGCGATATCCAAAATTTTTTCCGGCGTTTTATATTGAAATGGTAAAGGTTGGTGAAGAGACAGGAAAACTAATCGATGTTTTAGATACTCTTTATCATTTTTACTTGCGAAAGCAACAATTACAACAAGATCTTATAAGGGCTTTAAGTTATCCTGCTATAGTCATGACTTTAATGCTGTTGCTTACACTTGGAATGTGTTTTATGGTTGTACCGCGTTTTGCTATTATTTTTGCTAATTTTCATACGCCTTTGCCGTTTATTACTCGAATTTTATTTGAGAGTGTACATTTGCTGAGTGATTATTGGGTAGTTTTTTTTGCAGTACTATTGGTAATTATTTTTTCTATGAGGTATCTTGTTAAAAAATACCTGTCAAGGCTGAAGCAATCGCCATGGATATTGCAAATTCCATTGTTGGGGAAGTTTTATCAACAAGTTTTATTATTACAGTTATGTCAAGTGCTTGCTTTGGCGCTTCAGGCAGGGTTATCTTTACAAGAGTCATTTAAACTAAGCGAAAGAATGTTTCAATGTACGCCTTTTAGTTTAATTATTTCCTTTATGTTATATGATCTTAAGCAAGGTCGTAAATTAAGTGAGATTTTTGCGCGGGAACAATACTTTCCCATTATTTTGCCTAGCTTCTTAAAGATTGCCGAAGAAACGGGTACTTTAGATAAACAATTCACAGCTTTGGCAGATATTTTTATGGTGCAGGTGGAAAAAACGCTTACACGAGCTAAGACTTTGCTGGAGCCGTGCTTAATGCTTGTTGCCGGTGTTATGGTCGGTGGAATTTGTTTAGCAATTTACTATCCTATTTTTTCTTTAGGCAGTGCTATTTAAGCTTTTTTCATAATCTCTTTTTCAAGATAATGAATATTGGTTCCACCTTTAGCAAAACCAGCATCATCTAGGATTTTTCGATGTAATGGAATATTGGTTTTAATGCCGTCAATCACTAATTCATTTAAAGCATTATGCATTCTAGCAATTGCAACATCACGATTTGCACCATAGGCAATAATTTTGCCAATCATGGAGTCATAATTTGGGGGGACTCGGTAACTTGAATACAAGTGTGAATCGACCCGAATACCTGGGCCACCTGGCGTATGATATAGGTGCACAGTTCCAGGGGAGGGAATAAATGTTTCAGGGTCCTCTGCATTAATCCGGCATTCAATTGCATGGCCACGGATTTCAATATCTTTTTGTCGCACTGAGAGGGGTTGGCCTGAAGCAATACGAATTTGTTCTTTCACAATATCAATACCCGTGATCATCTCTGTTACGGGATGTTCCACCTGAACCCGTGTATTCATTTCGATAAAATAGAAATGGCCATTTTCATAGAGGAATTCAAAAGTTCCCGCGCCGCGATATTTCATTTTCTCACAAGCTTTGACACAAATTGCCCCAATTTTTTTACGTTGCTCTTCGGTAATGCCAGGGGCTGGAGCTTCTTCTACTACTTTCTGATGTCGGCGTTGCATGGAGCAATCACGCTCACCCAGGTGGATTGCATGACCAGCACCATCGCCAATTACTTGAATTTCAATATGACGAGGGTTTTCTAAAAATTTTTCCATATAGACCATGGGGTTACCAAAAGCAGCCAAAGCCTCAGTTTTAGTCATTTGGATGGCTTCAAGGAGATCGTCAGCTTGGCGCACAATACGCATGCCGCGACCACCGCCCCCGCCAGAAGCTTTAATAATTACAGGATAACCAATTTTTTCAGCAATCTTTAAGTTGGTTTTGTGATCGTCTCCTAGAGGGCCGCCAGATCCGGGCACACAAGGTACGCCATACTTTTTCATGGTATTAATGGCAGATACCTTGTCTCCCATCATACGGATACTATCAGCGCGTGGGCCAATAAAGATAAAGCCACTTTTTTCAACACGTTCAGCGAAATCAGCATTTTCAGACAAAAAACCATAACCGGGATGAATTGCTGTAGCATGTGTAACTTCTGCTGCAGCGATAAGTGCCGGAATGTTTAAATAGCTTTCTTTTGAGGGTGCAGGACCAATACAGACCGATTCATCTGCCAGAAGTACATGTTTTAAGGTACGGTCAGCAGTGGAATGGACAGCAACAGTCTTAATTCCGAGTTCGCGGCAAGCACGCAAAATTCTTAAGGCAATCTCCCCGCGGTTGGCAATCAGTACTTTTTCAAGCATAGCGCACGTCCTTATGCAATTATAAAGAGGGGTTGGTCAAATTCAACTGGCTTGCCGTTTTCAATTAAAATAGCAGTAACTTTACCTGCTTTATCGGCTTCGATACGATTCATCATTTTCATCGCCTCGATAATGCAAAGAGGATCGCCAACTTTTACGCTTTGGCCAATTTTAACAAAAGGAGGTGCATCGGGCGAAGGAGAAAGATAAGCGGATCCTACCATAGGAGCTTTTACCGCATGCCCTGCAGGTGTTTCAGGTTTGGCAGGGGGTTCTGTAACGGCCCCATGAGAAGTCGGTGCGATGGCTGCAGCAGCTACTTGTACTGGAGCTGCAACATGCGTAACAGTTGGAGCAACTAGATGTCTGCTTAAGCGGATAGTTTCTTTATCTTCAGTAATTTCAATTTCCGATAGACTTGACTTTTCAATCAATGTAATGAGTTTTTCAATATCTTGAACGTTAATTTTCATAATACACCTTAAAAATACTATTGGTCGTTACAGTACACAATTGCAGCTTGTAATGCAAGTTCGTAACCCAAACTTCCTAATCCCGAAATTACTCCTACTGCAATACCGCTTAGATAAGAATGATGACGGAAAGTCTCGCGAGCAAAGATATTGCTCAAGTGCACTTCAATAAAAGGGATGGCCACACCGGATAAAGCATCACGTAGTGCAATACTTGTATGAGTAAATGCACCAGGATTAATAATGATAAAGTCAAATACGTTTTTGGCTTCATGAATCATATTAATAAGTTCATGCTCTGCATTAGATTGAAATGTGGTGAGTGATGCACCTAAATCTTTAGCGCTTGCCAGCAGATGTGCATCGATTTCGGCAAGAGTAGTTGACCCGTAGATATCAGGTTCGCGGGTTCCTAGCAGGTTTAGGTTTGGACCATTTATTACAAGGATATTCGGCATTAAAAGCTCCCAGATGATAAAGGATTATTCTAACATTGTTAAACTTATTCACAAAATCTGTGGATCAGTATGTGGATAAGTTTGTGGTTAAGTCGGCAAGCAAAGAAAAATAGCGCCTTCGATTTTGTGGTTCAAAATTAATCATATGATGATTTTTTCAACTTTGCAAATGAGTTTTCCATTTGTCAAGTGGGCAGATATTTTTTTTCCTATTTGGGTATGCTTGACATCTAATAACACATTGTTTTTGTCTGTATATAGAATCGCATACCCACGCTTTAATGTATTGATAGGGCTTAATGTTTCGAGTTTTTCAATTGCCATCAAGAATTCATATTTTTTGTGGGTTAAGTTTTTAGCAAGGCTTTCTATGATCGCTTTACGATCTTCATGTAAGTCTCTTTGTAAATTCAAAATTTTTTGTCGCGGATTATTTTTTTCAATTAACATAGAAGTAAAATTTAATTTCACTTTTTGTGATGTGATGAGGTTGTGGATAATTTCAATTAATTTTTTGTGGGCTTGTTGTAAAAGTTCTTGTTGTATCTTGACTTTTCGTGCTGGATGAATGAGAAAGCGCGAGAAAAGTACAAGCTTTTTAATTTTTTCATCGAGAACACGTTTAAAGCTTTGGTTGATGCGTTCTTGAGCACTTCTTAAAAATGAAAATAATTCTTCAATAGGGTATGGGCTTAATAATTCAGCAGCAGCTGAGGGGGTTGGTGCACGTAAATCAGCAACAAAATCAGCAATGGTTAAATCAACTTCATGGCCTACGGCTGAGACAATGGGAATGGGGCAGTTAAAAATAGCATAGGCAAGTTTTTCATCATTAAAAACATATAAATCTTCGTTGGATCCTCCTCCTCGGGTTAGCATTAAAGCATCTACATGTCGATCGACAATAGCTATATTGAGTGCTCGAATAATTGTATCAGCAGCCCCTGTGCCTTGTACTTGACAGGGATACACATATACTTCGATGAATGGTGCGCGACGTTTAAGAATGGTTAAAACATCTTGGAGTGCTGCTCCAGTTTGTGAGGTAATGACACCAACTTTTCTGGGAAATACTGGCAAAATTTGTTTGTGTTCAGGATTAAATAATCCTTCTTGCTGCAGTTTTCGTTTTAAAGCTTCTAACTTTTGTTTAATTAAGCCTTCGCCGGCAAGTTGAATCCTGCGGACAACCAATTGATATTCGCCCCGATCTGGGTAGAGCGTAACATCAGCCATGACAATAATGTGTGTACCATTTTCTAAATTAAATGCTAGCGGAGATTGTCGACCCCGAAACCAGGCGCAACGGATATGGGCGGTTTCATCCTTAAGTGAAAAATAAATATGGCCAGAAGCAGGGCGAGAAAAATTAGAGACTTCACCCATGACTAAAATGGTTTGAAAATGGTCTTCTAAAACTTCTTTGGCATTGAGATTGAGCTCGCTTACCGAAAAAACATATTCACCATCTTCAGTGTAGTAAGTTTGAGGATTAAACATGTTTTTAATATTAGCAGAATTGGTGTAAAATGAAAGCCACGTTTCAGGCCTCTATAATATTATGTTTAAAAAATTATTAGCACCGAAGCCTTTGTTTGTATATGGCTTGATTTTGGTTCTGTTAGGAATGGGAGTTGCGCTTTATCTACAGTTTTTTGGTGGATTAGAACCTTGTTCGTTGTGTGTATTTCAACGCTTAGCGTACATTCTGTATGGCTTGATAGCCTTAATTGCCGTGATTCAAAATCCTTCAGGTTGGGGTGCGCGCGTTTATGCTTTTTTACAAATTCCAGTGGCGCTTTTAGGTATGACGGTTGCATTACGTCAGGTATGGCTGCAAGGCTTGCCGCCAGGTCAAGTGCCTGCTTGTGGGCCTGGGATCAATTTTTTATTGCAAGAATTCCCGGTGCAAAAAGTAGTACAAGTTGTTTGGGCGGGTTCCAGTGACTGTGCTGTTGTTACTTGGCGTTTTTGGACTTTGAGTATGGCCACTTGGTCAGCAATTCTCTTTGGTGTTTTAACAGTGCTGTCCTTGTTTGTAATGTTAAAAAATTATCAAGGCAAAACAAAAAAAGCTAAATCAGAAGAGTAAGGTTTCTATGTACTACCCACTTTCGCTTGCTTTGGGATTACGTTATATTCGGGCACGGCAAAAAAACCATTTCATTTCTTTTATTTCTTGGATTTCTTTGATTGGCATTGCCTTGGGGGTGATGGTGCTTATTACAGTGCTATCTGTGATGAATGGCTTTGATCGCGAAATTAAAACGCGTATTCTGGAAATGGTACCGCAAGTGACCTTAACAGGTCCGGGTGGGAACCTGGGAAATTGGCAAGAGCTTGAGCAGGCCTTGCCTGGACATGATCATATTGTAGCTGCTGCTCCTTTTATCCAGGGCGAGGCTATGCTTACTGGGAATAACAACAATCCCAATTTTGTATTTCTGCAAGGAATTGATCCTGCCCTGCAATCTAATGTTTCTCCCATTGGAGACAAAATGGTGAGTGGCAGTTTACATTCTTTACAACCACATAGCTTTAATATTATTTTAGGGCAGCAATTAGCAACAAGTTTGGGAGTACAGGTTGGTGATACAGTTACTGTTTATGTACCTAAAGCTAATTTAACGCCTGTGGGTGTCATACCGCGCCTAAAACAATTTACTGTGAGTGGAATATTTTCTATTGGCTATCAATATGATTATAACTATGCGCTTGTCAATATGCAGGATGCTAGTGTGTTGCTACAAATGGGTTCGCAGGTTTCCGGCTTACAGTTAAAATTGGATGATCTTTTTAATGCAAATCTTGTGAGTGAAAGCTTGAATATGGCATTGCCAGGATATACAGCCTATACCTGGATTACACAAAACGCCAATTTCTTTGCAGCTTTGGCAATGGAGAAAGTGATGATGTTTGTGATTCTGCTTCTTATCATTGCGGTTGCAGCATTTAACATGCTTGCATCTTTAGTGATGCTGGTAACAGATAAAAAAGCAGATATTGCCATTTTAAAAACCATGGGGCTTTCGCGTCGTGAAATTATGAAAATTTTTATGATTCAAGGCTTCACTATTGGGCTTTTGGGAACTATTCTAGGCGTGATTTTGGGAGTATTGCTCGCATTGAATGTTACTGCCATTGTAAATACTATTCAAAATATTTTTCATGTGCAATTTTTAAGTAGTAATGTCTATTTTATTGATTTCTTACCTTCACATTTAGAGTTGAGCGATATACTTACAATTAGTTTTGTGGCTTTATTGATGAGTTTTCTGGCAACGATTTACCCGGCACTGCGCGCGGCAAAAACTAATCCGGCGGAGGCCTTGCGTTATGAGTGATTTTTTAAAAGTGATAAATCTGCATAAGACTTTCGTGGAAGGTAAAATTAAAACGCTGGTATTGAAAGGTGTTACTCTTGAGGTGCGGGCAGGAGAGGTATTTGCTATTTTAGGGGCATCGGGTTCGGGAAAGAGTACATTTTTGCAAATCCTTGGAGGGCTGCAAAGTTTTGATGTAGGTGAAATTACCTTTGGCCAGCAGCAATATTCTAAATCTGATGATCAAGCAATGACTATTTTGCGTGAAACTTCTTATGGTTTTGTATATCAGTTTCATCATCTTTTGGGGGAGTTAAGTGCCCTCGAGAACGTGATGGTTCCATTAATGATTCGCAAGTTAGATAAAATAAGCTGTGAAAAGCAGGCAAAATCTATGTTGGATGCGGTGGGGTTGTCTCATCGTTTATCTCACAAGCCCGCTGAGTTATCGGGCGGGGAGCGTCAACGTGTGGCTTTAGCACGGGCGATGGTGAAAAAACCGCAGATTTTATTTGCGGATGAGCCGACGGGAAATCTTGATCGTCATTCTTCAGAAAAAATGCTAGAGCTAATGTTGTTGATGAATAAAGAATTTAACACTACTGTGATTTTTATCACCCATGATGAAAAATTGGCGAATCATGCACATCGTGTTATGCAAATGGTTGATGGTCGTTTTATTTAATTTTTCAGATTTTTCAATAACTAATATCGATCTTTTTATAAACAATCCTTTATTTGCATTAGTTCAATAAAAAAACTGTTGCAATAACAATCTTAAGTATATAGAATGAAAGTCGATCAAACGATGTTTGATCTTTATTCAACTTAATAGGAGTATACAACTATGCCATATTATGTGCAAATAGAAACCGATACCTATGGGGCTTTGACTGCACAATGTGGAACCAAAGATGTAGCAGATCGTCTTTCCAATACCAACAGCGATGTTGCTGGAGCAGACTTTTCTTATGTTTACTGCTTTGATTTCGACATTCAACAACCCCATAATGAGCATGGAGCAGGAACTATTTCTTCAGCCCCCGCGCTTCATACTATTAGCTTCACTATCCCTGACTATGAACCTGTTGTAGCGGGAATATTGAATGTGTTAGGCGGTCAAGATCGCATCAAAACCTTGACATTTAACATTTGCTCAATTCAACAAGGGAACAGCAAGCTACTAGTACAGTACGTTATGACTGATGGAATGATTACGGAATATGAGCATGTGGTTGATGATCAACGTAATCCTGATGCTTTGAAGCAGAGAGGCCATGTGAATTTGACCTTTAAGTTCCAACAAGTACAAGTTACTAATAAAGTGACTAATACTCAAGGACAGATCAATACCACACAAAGCTAAATTTTAGCTTGTCTACCTGATATCCCCGTGAAAACGGGGATTCAGATAGATTCTTGTTGTCTCTGATTTGCAATTACTTAGAAATAGCAAGAAGTGAAGGGTGCAACCTATATGAAATCATATGCATTATCCCATCAGGGCAATTACCGTAGTGCCAATGAGGATGCCTATCTTTTGCAAGATGGTCTGCAGCTTTATATTGTGGCCGATGGTATTGGCAGTATGCAAGAGTCTAGTGTTGCTAGTGATTTAATCGTGAAACCATTTGGCCTAGATTATTCTCGCAGAAGTTTTGAGGATCATTTTCAAGCAGTGCAATGGGAACTCATGCGACGGCATCATTTTTTATATGAGCAATCCTTAAGCGTTCGGAATCAAATGGGTGCAACCATTGCGGCATTACTCATTATGGATGGTAAAGCTGGAATTCTTTCAGCAGGAGATAGTCGCATATATCTGTATTCACCACCTCTTGACTTGTTTACGCAACTTACTCAAGATGATGTGTGTGGGCGTGCAATTACAAGAGCTGTAGGTGTTGAGCGTGATCTTGTTCTCAAGCAGAAAGTTCTTTCTTTAGAGGGGGGAGAAAAATTTTTGCTATGCACGGATGGCTTATATAAAAAAGTCATGGACTCAGAAATTCATTTTATGCTTAAGCACGAAGATGGTTTTTTTGCATGTAAAAAGCTGATTGATCTTAGTCTGCAACGGCAGGTAAAAGATAATATTACCGTGATGGTGGTGGAAAATGAATAAGTTGCTCGAGTCCATCGTGAGGCAGAGCGATGTCAGTCT
>JACCDN010407074.1_pt1 | contig 25582 bp, 23 predicted proteins | sample 7441691 | NCBI WGS metagenome assembly JACCDN01 (sample SAMN15323439, study PRJNA562643) | freshwater metagenome | isolation source: river surface water | place: USA:Blue River Watershed | collected 2017-08-16 | reverse complement strand
GGTAACTATGTATTGATGAGCTACGGTGATGGCGCTGTGATGGGCGTTCCTGCTCATGATGAGCGTGATTTTGCTTTTGCATTGAAATATAAGATTGCTATTAAGCAGGTAATGCAATCTGAAGGTCAAAACTTTGACAATCAAGCATGGCAAGAATGGTATGCAGATAAAGAAAAAGTAGTTGCTGTTAATAGTGGCAAATATGATGATTTAAGTCACGCTCAAGCAGTAGATGCTGTTGCTGCTGATTTACAACAATTAGGTGTTGGCGAAAAGAAAACAACTTATCGTTTGCGTGACTGGGGTATTTCTCGTCAGCGTTACTGGGGCACACCAATTCCTATCATTCACTGTGAATCTTGCGGTGAGGTACCTGTACCCGAAAAAGATCTACCAGTTGTATTGCCAGAAGATTGTGTACCAGATGGTTCTGGTAATCCTCTCAATAAACGTGAAGACTTCCTAAAGTGCTCCTGCCCTAAGTGCGGCAAACCAGCTCGCCGTGAAACAGATACGATGGATACGTTTGTTGATTCAAGTTGGTATTTCATGCGCTACACATGCTCTGATGCAACAAGCATGGTGGATGCTCGCAATGATTACTGGATGCCAATGGATCAGTACATTGGTGGCATTGAGCATGCGATTCTTCACTTGTTGTATGCCCGTTTCTGGACCAAGGTCATGCGTGATTTAGGTTTAGTGAAATTTGATGAGCCATTTAGTAACTTGTTAACACAAGGTATGGTTCTCAACGATACCTATTACATCGATGAGCCTAACGGTCGTAAGACCTGGGTTAACCCAGATGATGTGATCGTAGAGACGGATGACAAAGGTCGTCCATTAAGTGCTAAACATAAAACAAATGGCAAAGTTGTTCAAATCGGTGGCGTTGAAAAAATGGCCAAGAGTAAGAACAACGGTATTGATCCGCAATCATTGATTGATCAGTATGGTGCTGACACAGCGCGTTTATTCACAATGTTTGCAGCTCCTCCGGAGCAGCAATTAGAGTGGTCAAGTTCTGGTGTTGAAGGCGCCTCGCGCTTCTTGCGTCGTTTGTGGGTTTATGGTGCACAACATGCTGCCACTATTCAGGCAGCAGGATCTCAATTACCAGCCAAGTTATCTGAAGATGATCAAGCTTTGCGTTTGGAAATGTACACCGTGCTAAAGCAAGCTAATTTTGACTATCAGCGTAAGCAATACAACACCGTTGTATCTGCGACTATGAAAATGTTGAATGCTGTTGAGCAAGCGAAATCTGTTAGCCCTGAAGTGCGTCGTGAAACTTTTGGCATTCTTTTGCGTGTTTTATATCCAGTGGTGCCACACATTACTTTCACTCTCTGGAATCTTGCAGGTTTTAAAGATCAGTTTGGTGACTTACTAGATGCCCCATGGCCTGAGGTTGATGAGGCAGCCTTGGTTCAAAGTGAAATCACTCTCATGATCCAGGTGAATGGCAAGTTGCGCGGTCAGGTATTGGTGCCTGTTGATGCAGATAAGGCCACAATTGAATCTCTAGCTTTGGCAAGTGAGGCTGCAATTAAGGCCATGGATGGTGCGCCTGCTAAGAAAGTGATCATTGTTCCTGGTCGTCTGGTCAATATTGTTGCTTAGACGATGGCTTAAAGCATTACTTAACTGAATTTATAAATAGGTAGAATGGAAGCATCAGATAGATTTTTACAAAAGTCATTGAATTGATTAGCTAAACAAATATGAAAAAAACCATCACTACTCACTCAGCAAGCCGTCGATCATGGCTCGGTGGTGGTTTGTCATGGATTGTTTTAGCGACTGCTACTTTGGCAATGGGTGGTTGTGCTTGGCGCATGCGAGGTAAGGTTAATCTCCCTTATAAATCTTTATTTTTGACAGGTACTCTAACTCCAGAGCTCAAAGATGAAATTGAGATGCTCTTGAGGGTCAATGATATTGAGTTGGTTAAAACCATTAAAGATGCTGAATTGGTTTTAGAAATCATCAGTGAGCAGAATGCACGTCAAGTCTTGTCATACAACACTTCAGGTCAGATTACTGCTTATCGCATTATTTCTAGAATTGTTTTCAGGGCCTTTGATCCTATCAGTGGTTTGGAGGCGATGCCCGAGTCTGATATTTTCTTGACTCGTGATCTTGACTTCAGTCAGTCGAATATTCAAGCTTTTGATCAGCAGGTTGCAGAATTTGTTAAATCTATGCGTATCGACATAGTTTCTCAATTGATGCGTCGTTTAGCCTCTATCAAGAAACTTCCAACGGAAGCTGATCTATTGAAAAAGAACAATTCAGTAGTTCCATCCAACTCATCGGCTAAACCTGCAGCCTCTGACTCTAAGAAGTAATAAAGCACTATGCTAAAAGCAGATGCTTTTGAAGCACATCTAGCAGTAGCCAAAAAAAATGGACCTCACCCCTTATATGTTTTAACAGGGGATGAGCCGCTATTGGTTATGGAGTTGCAAGATCGCCTGAGGGCTATGGTGCAGACCCACGGCCACACTGAACGTGAAATCATGATGCATGAAAAAGGCTTTGATTGGTCTGCGCTCATGAATGCTGGTCAAACCATGTCTTTATTTGGTGATAAGCGTTATGTCGAATTGCGTATCCCTACTGGTAAGCCTGGTCGTGATGGAGCTGATGCCATCAAGCAGTTTTGTGCCCAGATCCAATCTCAAGTGGCAGCCAAGGATCCCGTAGATACAGTGACCTGTATTTTTTTACCAAGAATTGATTTTCAGACGCAAAAATCAGCATGGTTCACGGCTCTCGACGAAGCTTCTGTAGCCGTCAGAATTGATCCGATTGAACGCACGCATTTACCGAATTGGATTGCAGCGCGTTTAAAAAATCAGAAACAACAGGTAGAAGCTGGTGAGCCTGGACAACGTGCTTTGCAATTCATGGCCAATCAAGTGGAAGGCAATCTAATTGCGGCCCACCAAGAGATTCAGAAATTAGGATTGCTCTACCCAGAGGGGAATCTGACTGAAGAAAACATTCGAGATGCAGTTCTCAATGTTGCCAGATATGATGTTTTCCAATTAACAGAATCATTACTTGCTGGTGATTTGGCTAGATTTAACAGAATGGTGGATGGCTTACAGGGTGAGGGCGAGCCATTGGTACTCATTCTTTGGACGGTCACTGAAGAGGTGCGATTACTTAATCGCTTGCGCCAAGGTATGGATCGAGGCGATAACTTACAGATGCTCATGAAAATGAACCGCATTTGGGGTAATAAAGAGCGTTTGATTCCTCAAGCGATGCAAAGGCTGAGTGCTGATCGCCTACAAAAAGCTTTGACCGTAGTCAGTGGTTTGGATAAGCAATCGAAAGGTTTACACCTTAATAAAGGTTCTGGCCCCATCCTTGAAAAACTCCCCAATGACCCTTGGGATGGATTGCGGATGTTGGGAAGACTATTTGTTTAGTTTGGCGATAAACGGAAACTCGCTTTAAGGACTAATTTAATTCAGAATCTAGCTTAGACGATACCAGGTGCCTCGTCCTTGACCATGTTTCACCAGTCTGCCATCTTGAATGAGTTTACGAATGTGCTCTTTGAGAGTATTCCTATTAGACCCAGTCGCCTGGATTGCTTCAGCCATGGTGACTCTTCCATGCTCGCGTGCAAGTTCAATGATGATCAATGCATGCCCTGGGAGTGGAGCTAATATCAGATGTTCTCGCTCAACTTTTTTCTCTAAACGTTGGACTTGTTCTGCAAGAGACTTCATGAAAAACGTCAACCAAGGTTCCCAGTGAGGCTGGGGCATCCTGATAGTGCCTTGTGTTTGTCGTAAGGCCAAGTAATAGGCCTCTTTATTTAATTCAATGATGCTTTCAAGTGAGCTATAGGGTACGTAAGCATAGCCTGCTTGAAGTAAAAGTAGAGTTGTTAAGGCGCGACTTAGACGACCATTGCCATCCTGAAATGGATGAATCTCTAAAAAAACAACAACAAATATTGCAATGACAATTAATGGATGAAGTTGTTTGGTTTCCCGCATTTCTTCTACCCAATCAACTAATTCAGTCATTAGGCGTGGGGTATCAAACGGCGAGGCAGTATTAAAAACAATACCTATTTGTTGTCCTTCAGCATTAAAGGCAGCAACGCTATTGGTATTGGTTTTATAGTTACCTCGATGCCACACATCTTTTTCACTGTGGCGCAGTAGAATTTGATGTAACTGTTTGATATGGTTTTCAGTGAACGGAATATTTATCCATGAGCTAAAAATCAAATCCATGAGTTCGGCATAGCCGGCTACTTCTTGCGTGTCGCGAGATTCAAAAGACTTAATTTCTAGATTTGAGAGTAATTTTTCAACCTCTCGATCTGAAAGTTTGCTGCCTTCAATACGGGTCGAAGAGCCAATACTTTCAATGGTGGCTACCTTGCGCAAGGCTAAGAGCCTATCTGGAGCCAGCGTCCCTAGAGCGCGCCAAGCCCCTTTGAATTCATCAATTCGACTGATGAGGTTCAAGAGCTCATTTTTGATAGCAAGGTTGTTGGGATTGAACATTTTTCAATTATACACCCATTTATACACCTAATTACACCCATTAAATCAACTTACACCCATTTTTACACCTAATTACACCCATTTATATCTAAATTTAGTTATGAATTAACTTCTAGTGAAGGATTTCCACCACTTCCAACTGTTCTAAGCTATCTCATTGAAATTCCTGAAGAATTCAATAAAAGCCCTTATTTCAGTTAAAGTAATGCCTATGAGCACTCAAAAAGACATCCATTCAGACGCAGTCGCCTTGATGAAGGGCATTGGTCAAAAAGCAAGAACAGCCTCACGAGCCATGGCTTGTGCGAGCACGGCTGCTAAAAATGAAGCGTTGATTCATTTGGCAGCCTTGGTTAGAAAAAACGCAGACTCTTTAAAAGCAGTTAATGCTCAAGATGTAGCTCGCGCCAAATCAAATGGTCAAGATGCTGCTTTTATCGATCGTTTAACACTGACCGATAAAACCATTGCAACGATGGCTGAAGGTTTAGAGCAAATTGCTAAGCTATCTGACCCAATTGGTGAAATGAGCAATATTAGAAAAATGCCATCAGGAATTCAGGTAGGGCAAATGCGCGTACCTTTAGGTGTGATTGGCATCATTTATGAGTCACGTCCTAATGTGACGATTGATGCAGCAGCTCTTTGCTTGAAGTCAGGCAACGCTACTATTTTGAGAGGTGGTTCTGAAGCTATTGATTCAAACACTGCCTTAGCTAAATTAATTCAAGAAAGTTTGTCTTTGGCTGGCTTGCCATCGGATGCGGTGCAAGTGGTTGAAACAACTGATCGTGCTGCAGTGGGTGCCATGATCACGATGAATGAATATATTGATGTGATTGTGCCGCGTGGTGGCAAGAGCTTGATCGAGCGTTTAATGGCTGATGCACGCGTCCCGATGATTAAACATTTAGATGGCATTTGTCACACTTATATTGATGTATTGGCTGATTCTGCTAAAGCCATCAAAGTCTGTGATAACGCTAAAACTCAGCGTTACGCACCATGCAACACCATGGAGACATTGTTGGTGCATGAGGTTGCTATTCAGAGTTCTTTATTACCTTTGTGCAAAATCTATCAAGACAAAGGTGTGGAGTTGCGCGTTTGTAAAAAAACCAAACAAGCTCTTGAGTCTGCTGGCGTTAAGAATTTAGTAGATGCCACTGAAGAAGATTGGTCGACAGAATACTTGGCACCTATTTTGTCAATTAAGACGGTTGCTAATATGGATGAAGCGATTGAGCATATCAATCACTATGGTAGCCATCACACAGATTGCATCATCACTGAAGACTACTCAGCCGGGATGCGATTCTTGAAAGAGGTGGATAGTGCTAGTGTGATGATCAACGCCAGCTCCCGTTTTGCCGATGGTTTTGAATATGGCCTGGGTGCTGAAATTGGCATTTCAAATGACAAGTTACACGCCAGAGGACCAGTTGGTCTTGAGGGTTTAACTTCGATGAAATATATTGTTTTCGGACAAGGCGAAATTAGAACGTAATAGTAGAAGTAGTTAATACCTCATCATTCAAGATGAATGATGAGGCTCAATAAGAAATGTAAAACTAAAGGGATGGTTGAGATGAGTGATTCAGTGAATGTGGCGTTAGGCGGTGCTTATTTGTATGTCAAAGCCTTTCATATCTTATTTGTAGCTTCTTGGTTTGCGGGCTTGTTTTATCTGCCGCGCATCTTTGTCAATATGGCACAAGAAACTAATCCTAAAGCGCTAGAGCGTCTTTTAGGTATGTCTTATCGCTTATATCGTTTTATGACGATTCTGATGATTCCTGCAGTGATCCTAGGTTTAATTCTTTGGCTTTATTACGGTATTGGTAAGGGCCCTGGATCAGGTTGGATGCACACTAAGCTTTTCTTAGTTTTTGTGTTGCTGGGTTATCACCATGCTTGCGGCTCTATCTATAAGAAATTTAAAGCGGGCATTAATAAGCGCTCACATGTTTGGTATCGCTGGTTTAACGAGTTGCCTGTTGTGGTCTTTTTGATCGTGAGCATTCTTGTGGTTGTAAAACCTTTTTAATTGCCAAAAAGAATAATAAAAATTAGATAAGGTTTTGCCATGAAGTTTTTCATCGTTTGTCCCCGTGGACTAGAAATTCCCTTAGCGGAAGAATTAAAAGAAATATCTGAGCGCTCAGAAGTGAAAGCATTGGGTGCTTGGGTGATTGATCCGCCACCTCTTAACAATACGGGTGGTTTAGGTGTTGCTGGACCTATGTCTGTGGCATTGGCGATTAATTTGCACTCACGCATTGCGAGCCGTTGTTTATTGCAAATGACTCATGTGGCCTATCGTAAAGAGGATGATATTTATAAAGCTGTGCGATCACTCAGTTGGGAAGATTGGTTTACTCCAGAGCAAACTATGAGAGTAGATCTAACGGCGCACCGTTCACCACTTACTAGTCTTAATTTTGTGACTTTAAGAATTAAAGATGCTGTTTGTGATCGCCTAAGAGAAGTTAAAGGCGCACGTCCAAGCATTGATACAGAACTACCTGATGTGCGTGTACAGGCTCACTTAACAGCGACTCATGCAACAGTCTATTTGGACACCAGTGGCCAATCACTATTTAAGCGTGGTTGGCGTGATGACAAGGGCGCTGCACCTTTGAAAGAAAACTTAGCTGCTGGTATCTTGGCTTTGACTGGTTGGCAACCAGAGCAACCATTGTTTGATCCGATGTGCGGTAGTGGCACATTTTTAATTGAGGCTGCTTATCGTGGCTTGGGTATACCATCTGGATCTATACGCGCAGGGTTGATGAATTTCAAGCCAGTTGAAGAGCATAAAACCCAAGAAAAAGAAAACAATCCATCACCTAAGTCATCTGAATCCAGCAGGTTTACCAGATACAGACCCACTCGCGTTGATTTGGTAGGCGCTGACCAAGGTTTTGGCTTTCAGCGTTTAAAACCATTTAACACCCCTGAACTAAAAAAACATTGGGATGGATTATGCGAAGTTGCTAAAAAGAATATTGAAAATGGTCTAGCCAATGCCAATCAGCTCAAGATGGCTGGATGTGACATTAATGAAAATATGATTGCGATTGTTAAAAGTAACTGGAAGCGTGCTGGATTACCTGCGCAATCGGGTGTTCTGTCCAATGTTCGTCAGATTGACGCTTTGGTAGCTAAGTCGCCATTTGTTGATCCTGGTGTCATGCTTTTCAATCCTCCTTATGGTGAGCGTTTAGAAATCAAGGGTGGTCGTGGCGCACGAGATGCTTTACCTAAAAACAACAATTCACCAGAGTTCATGGAATTTCTAAATCAGTTTGGCAGGCATCTCAAAGATCATTTCCAGGGATGGCAAGTCGATGTGTTGACGGCTGATATGGGTTTACCTGGTCAAGTACGCATGAAAGAGTCCAAGCGTACACCTCTATTTAACGGACCGTTGGAGTGTCGTTTGTTCCGGTTTGAGATGAAAAAGCCTGAAGAATCAAAGAAAGTTTGATCTAGTTCAGTCAGTTTAAGTTTGTTTTAAGTTAAATCTATCAGGTGCTAGTAAACTGATAACAGAGAGGAAGAAAGAATCATGGAATTTAAAACTTATATGTGTTTGATTTGTGGCTGGGTCTACGATGAAGAGGCTGGTTTGCCAGATGAGGGTATTGCTCCGGGCACCTTATGGAAAGATGTTCCAATGAATTGGACTTGTCCAGAATGCGGTGCGCGTAAAGAAGATTTTGAGATGACGGTGATTTAAACCAGATAAGTTAGAAAGCCACCTTCGGGTGGCTTTGAAGTTTTAAGTCATGCATTTTTATATACAAATAAGTTTTGATAGATATGAGCAAAAACGAAGAACTATTTCTTAGAGCCCAAAGAACGACGCCGGGTGGCGTGAACTCTCCTGTGAGAGCATTTCGTCAGGTAGGTGGTGTGCCGCGTTTTGTGGCTCGTGCACAAGGCCCTTATTTTTGGGATGCGGATGGTCGTCGTTATATTGACTGCATCGGCTCTTGGGGGCCAATGATTGTGGGTCACGCTCACCCCAAAGTAGTTAAGGCAGTTCTTGATGCGGCAGTCCATAGTTTTAGTTTTGGCGCTCCTACTGAGGGTGAGATCGCCATGGCAGAGCGTATCTGCGAATTAGTTCCAAGTATTGAACTGGTTCGATTAGTTTCCAGTGGTACTGAAGCCACCATGAGTGCCCTACGATTAGCGCGTGGCTTCACTGGGCGAGACTTGATTATTAAGTTTGAAGGCTGTTATCACGGTCACGCAGATAGCTTGCTCGTCAAGGCTGGTTCTGGCATGCTAACCTTTGCTGATAGCACACAAAATGCTCCTTCATCTGGTGGTGTGCCACAAGATCTCGTTAAACATACCTTAGTGCTTCCTTATAACGATGTTGATGCTCTTGAGCTAGCGTTTAAGCAACATGCGGGCAAGATTGCGGCGCTGATTGTTGAACCGATTGCTGGCAATATGAATTTAATTCAGCCAAGCTCAGCTTTTGTTAAAGCTATGCGTGAGCTCACCACAAAAGAAGGTGCAGTTCTGATCTATGATGAGGTGATGACAGGGTTTAGAGTGGCACTAGGTGGCGCACAAAGCCTGCATGGTATTCAACCGGATCTAACTTGCTTGGGTAAAGTCATGGGTGGTGGCATGCCGATGGCAGCTTTTGGTGGCCGCGCAGACATCATGAATAAATTAGCCCCGCTTGGTAATGTTTATCAAGCGGGTACGTTATCTGGCAATCCTTTGGCTGTGGCTGCTGGCTTAGCTAACTTGGATATCATCACTCGACCAGGTTTTTATGAAACCTTAGGTGCTCAAACTAAAAAGTTTGTGGATGGGATGGCCCAAATAGCAAAAACTGCTGGGGTTGAATTTTCGGTCGACAGCGTTGGAGGCATGTTTGGTTTGTATTTCTCTCAAGAGGTGCCAACTTCTTATGCTGCTGTGACGGCAAGCAATATTGAAGTATTTAAGAAGTTTTTCCACCTCATGTTGGATAACGGTGTGTATTTGGCGCCATCAGCCTATGAAGCAGGTTTTATATCAATTGCCCATGATGATGATGTACTTCAAGCGATATTTATGGCAGCAGAAAAATCGTTTGCCGCTCTATAAAGAGTGATTCATGAATAATATTTTTGCTATTGGAGACGTGCAGGGTTGTCATCAACAGCTTCAGCAACTTATTAAGAAGTTACCTAAAGACTCCAAAATAATTTGTGTAGGTGACTTGGTCAATCGCGGACCAGATTCTTTGGGCGTATTGCGGACCCTTAAAGCATTACAAGAGGCTGGTCGAGCAGAGTGTGTTCTGGGTAACCATGATCTTCATTTGTTGGCCAGAGATGCTGGCATCCGCGGTCCTAAGTCCTTAGATACCCTTGACGATATTTTACGGGCACCAGATCGTCGAGAGTTAATGGATTGGTTAAGACATCGCCCTATGGTTCTATACAGCGGTCAGGATAACTTGAACTCGATGTTCGTCCATGCGGGCATCTTGCCGCAGTGGGATGTGACCAAAACACTTGAGTTGGCCAACGAACTTGAAAAAGTCTTGAGGCACAAAAATTACGCTAAGTTTTTAGTTGAGATGTATGGCAACACGCCGGCTCAGTGGAGCGATAAACTCAAAGGCGCAGAGCGCCTCAGAGTGATTGTGAATGCATTTACGCGGCTACGATTCTGTACCTCCAAAGGGGCAATGGAGTTTGAGAGTAAAGAGGGGGTTGGGGATGCGCCCAAGGGCTATATGCCTTGGTTTACAGTTCCTAATAGAAAAACTCAGGATGCCAGGGTGGTATTCGGCCATTGGTCTACCCTAGGGTTACTCAAAAAGAAGAATGTCGTAGGTTTAGATACCGGTTGCGTGTGGGGTGGTCAGTTAACGGCGATGTCCTTGGATAAAAAACCTCAATTTATGCAAGTGACAGCCATAAGAAAGCCCATAGGCTTGTGAAGTGAATTTTTATACTTCAATAATTAACTGATTGCAGCTATTCTCACTTAGATAAGATTCTAGATGTAACAAATAAATGGTATGCGTTTAGGGTTTTTAGACCAGTCAATATCTTTGACTTGTTCTAACTTAAATTTAATTTGTTCGGATGTGATCGACTGGAGATAGCGTTCTGCCAATATTAGCGATTCTGAGCTGAACTCATGGCCACATACAATATTGACCTCTACTTCATTAAGTTTCAACTGTCGCATTGAGATTTCATCAAAGTCAATTACGCTTTGTAGTGAGGCAGAAAAGAAGGGAAAGAAAATTTCCCCTTTTGAAGTTTGAATGAAAAATTTTTTGCGACCATAGATCTGCGCAATACTTGTGCCGTTGTGTCCGCAGGGGCAAGACTTGAGTACCTTACCATAGTCGCCTAGCTCGTAGCGTATGAGTGGGGTGGCGTAGGAGTGTAGGTGTGTCACAAGTAGCTTGTTTAGGGATACTCCTTCACATTCCACGCTCTCACTAGAGGCTTCGACGATTACGTTACTGTGTGCAACATGGTAGTGATTTAAATGGGTGGGACACTCAAAGCCAATTAACCCTGCTTCTGAGCAAGAATAGATTGACTGGGTAGGGATGCCAAGTTCTTTGAGTTGTCTACGGGTTCTAGGATTGATGTTATCTGAGTGGTGCAGCCACATATGAATGCCAAGCTCTTTAATTGAATCGCCCATGTGCTCTAACAACCATTCCATCTGGCTGCTCAGGCAGGCGAGATAGCCCACTGGGTGGCGCCTAAGCTCTTCAATAAGAGTTTGGTCTGATCGTACTAGCTGAATAATCTTGTGGTGACCACTTTCAAATATATTACTCAGCTGCCCAAGCCACGTTGATCTTATCTCCACTAATAAATTTTTATTGGGATCTTTTAGCTGTGTAGCGTTGGCGGGCTTAATAAACGTGCGATTGTGTTGAAGCTCACGCCCCTCAATCAGATATTGAGCCAGACTTCTGAGTTCATTGTAACGAGCATTTTGTGTTAGGTAGTGAACTTGAATAGGTGTTCCGGTTGACCCCGAAGATGCGTAACCTTTAATCTCCTGACCATCCTCAGGATGAATCAGTGCACCCTCAGTAGAGACTTGTTTCGCAAGTTCCTGACGAGTTAGAGGTTTGATGCAACCCATTTCGTCGATATTTATGTGTGTGATTGGTAGGTGCTTAGCCCAGAAATTAGAGCGTGCTCTAGCAAATGACAGAAGGTTATTGAGTTGAGTTGTTTGCCATTGCACCCTCGCAAGGTTTTGTCCGTACTCCAGGAGGTGTATTGCTTGTATTGACCCCAGCTCGTTAGTGACCTCTGGGGTTACGAACGAGAGGGGTTGTTGGCTAAACGCTGATGGTTTGAGTGGGTTCAACCAGTCGCCATACATGTGTAAAGCTTAAAATTTCCTGATAAGCGCCACAAAAGTACTGTAGGCCTTAATGTCTTGGCGTGTCGAGTAGTTTATAGCGCCGTCGGGTGTGCTTGCATTAACACGCACACTTCCTAAATCATAGTAGGTTCCCTCAGCTCTGAGGGAAAGATCCTTGTTCACAAGCCATTCGACTCCGGTTCCGATGGCAAAACCCACTGCATTTTTGCTTTGTTCGCCATAGAATGAGTAGCTTTTTGTTCCAGCGATGGGTTGGCTATTAACGCTTCCAGAAACACTCTCTGTGATTGATGTGCGCGAGCTGGCTTTGATGGATGATTGTGCAATACCCCCTACTGCGTAAATCATTGTGTCACCCATGCTGTAACCTAGACGAGCAACAGCTGCATTGATTGCATTAACTTTAACTTCGTGTGTTTGGGTTGATGTCTGGCTGTAGTTTGCGCTGTAATTAATCCCAAACCAATTAAGGACCGGGCTACTGGCAGGGCTAGTGAGGGAGCTATCGTAGTTTGTGAAAGTAAACTGCGCCCCTTCGCCATCGCTAAATGAACCAGACTTTGTGCCACTCATTGATTGGGAGGTGTTCTGTTCGGCACCAAAGTTGCCGAAGGTCGAGCGAAGTTCTCCACCCCAAACAAAGTTACCGGATTGGCGATTAAAACCAATCATAGCTACTCCAGCAGCATTACCAGAAAAATTAGACGTGTTTCCCCAGGTATCTAAGGTGGGCATGGCGCTATTGGTGGCTGTTACGCTGCCCATCAAGATGTTTTCATTTTGAGCTTGCATTGAGTTCGTAGAGTTATAAACTGACCCTTTGAACTGGTTATTGCTCCATCCGGTACTTGGGCTGGCATCAGTGTTGCTGTAGTTAGTCGATGAGCTTGAACGCATCTGCGTGCCACCAATGCCTAAGCCGTAGTAGCTCCCTACCCATTGCGATTGGGCGTAACTATGATTGGCGCCAATAGCTAATAATGTGGCGATAGTTAAGCTGGTTTGTTGAAATGGTTTGCTTTGCTTCATGCTTGCCCCTAAGTTTTCCCTTGTTGCCAAATATAACAAAGTTACTCACTCATACCAAGCTTAATTCCTACTAATCTTTAGATCCCCTTAGGTATGGCTGCGGGTCTAATTTTTTAATTTTGAGTAGCGAATCAGAGTTAATTTTCGTGCCTCGCCGTGGTCCACGATAGGGTTTGGATAACTTCTGCCTAGTTGGATGCCTGCCATCTCCAGCTCAATCTCGCTGGCTGTCCAGGGGGCGTGAATAGTTTTCTTGGAAAGCTTGGCAAGCTGTGGCAAATACTTTTTAATAAACTTACCCTCTGCATCAAATTTTTCAGATTGGGTGATAGGGTTAAATATTCTGAAGTAGGGCTGCGCGTCACAGCCGCTAGAGGATGCCCACTGCCACCCGCCATTGTTGGCGGCAAAGTCAAAGTCGTTGAGGTGGTCGGCAAAGTATTGCTCGCCCCAGCGCCAATCAATCCCAAGATCCTTAATCAAGAAGCAAGCCACCACCATGCGTAAGCGGTTGTGCATGTAACCGCTTTGATTGAGTTGATGCATGGCTGCATCCACCAGCGGGTAACCCGTTTTGCCCTCGCACCAGGCTTTAAATAACTTTTGCGCCTTAGCGCCGCTCTCCCAAACTATCTTGTCGTAGTCAGGCTTAAAGGATTCATGGCCGGCTGTGCCGTGCAGCAGTTTGGGCTTGCCCACAGAGGGCGCTAGTCGGGGATGGTTGCTAAGAATCATAAAATAGAAGTCACGCCAAACGAGCTCTGATAGCCAAATGGTCGCGCCCATGCTGCCCGCTAACATACGCTGGTGAGCTTCACGCACGAGGGCTCGAATGGAAATCGTGCCAAAGCGTGAGTGCACCGATAAGTAGCTGGGGCCTTTGATGGAGGGGTAGTCACGCGTCGCGTGGTAGTGATCTATCCGGCCAAGGAACTCCTCAAAGAGTTGCGAGGCGCCGGACATCCCCACGGGTAGATAGGATTCAATCCCCGTGCTTTCAAAGCCCATGGATCGAAGCGACGGGCAGGGCTGATCGAGGGATGCTGGAATGGCAGCCCAATGACCACTATCTAGGTCAACAGCATGAGCATCCAAGTCATCTGCTTGTAACTTCTTAAGCCAGGCATTTTTGTAGGGGGTGAAAACTGAAAAAATTCCCCCCTGTCCTGTGAGCACCTCTTGATGCTCGAAAATGACATGGTCCTTATAGCCGTGAAATGCGATCCCATGCTCTTCTAGGGCAAGGGCAACAAGTCGATCTCTTTCGATAGCAGCTGGCTCATAGTCCTTGTTGGTGAGGACGGCTTGAACGCCTAACTCTTGGGCTAGCTGTGGAATGATCTGGCTTGCCTGGCCAAAACGCACAATTAAGCCGCCGCCCTTGGCGCGAAGTTCTCTGTTGATTTCTTGCAAGGCTTGCCAGATGAAGTCAACCCTCCGATCCTTTTGAAGACCTCGATCCAAGAGGTGAGACAAGATATCAGTATCAAAAACAAAAGCCACCCAAACCTGTGAGCAGGATTTGATCGCCATGCGCAGGGCATGGTGATCGTGCACTCTTAGATCGCGTCGCAGCCAAACTAAGCCCTTGGTGCTACTCATATCCTGGTCTCCTGAGGGTTGCCTGTTGTGATGGTTGATGGATCGATGGCTTCAATTTTAGTCGCTCGGTGTCGCTAAGACTATCTTTTACAGATCGATAGCTTGGATTGTAGGTGCTGATGGATTTATGTGTGGGGCGATGCTTTGGGGCTGCAATTGAGCGAAGGCCTGCAACATGAATCGGATAAAATGTAACCATGACTTCAGATGATGCTAAGTCCTTAGCCAATCAATTCCTCATTGCCATGCCTGGCATGGTCGACAATCACTTCGCTGGTACGGTTGTTTACCTTTGCGATCACACCGCCAACGGTGCGATGGGCTTGGTGATTAATCGCCCCACCGATGTTGACTTGGCGAGTGTGTTTGACAAAATTGATCTGAAGCTAGAAATTCAACCGAGGGCGAAGGAGCCTGTTTACTTTGGCGGGCCGGTGCAGACTGATCGGGGCTTTGTGTTGCACGAACAAGGGCAGGGTGAGCACACCACTCACTACAGTTCATCGCTCAGGATTCCCGGGGGCTTAGCGATGACCACCTCCAAGGATGTCTTGCAGGAGGTAGCAGCAGGTCATGGGCCGCAAAGATTTTTAATGACCCTGGGTTATGCCGGCTGGAGTGCGGGGCAGCTGGAGGATGAGATTGCGCGCAACGGTTGGCTCAATATTGCCGCTCCAAGCGACGAGATGGCTCACCTCATTTTTGAAACCCCGGACCAGTACAAGTATCAAAACGCGCTGGCTCTGTTGGGGGTTGATCTGGGCTTTCTATCTAGCGAGGCTGGGCACGCTTGATGACGAACTCGAGCCTTGTAGAAAAAAAGCCGTCCAAGGCTGCGCAGACGGTGCTGGCATTTGACTACGGCGAGAAGCGCATTGGCGTTGCGGTGGGTAACACCCTGACTCGAACCTCCGAGCCGTTGAAGATCATTCGCCAACAGTTTCAATACGAGCGGTTTAAGGCGATAGAGCAAGTGATCCTTGAGTGGCAGCCCCAGTTGCTGGTGGTGGGTTTACCCAAGCATCCTGACGGTGCCGAGCATGTCATGACGCAAAAGGCTAAGCGCTTTGGTCAACAGCTGCACGGGCGGTTTCACAAGGAAGTGGTTTGGGTGGATGAGCGTTATACCTCCGTATCGGTGGAGGATGGTGATGATGCGCTGGCAGCCCAACTGATTTTGCAACAGTATTTACAAGAGTTCGACCGCAAAGAGTAATATCAGGGTCGTGTGAATCGACCCACCCATGAAACAGTTTAATCAATGATGACCAAGAGCCTATCCATGCCCTCAGCAGAAGAGTTGTACCAAGCTTTGCTATCACAGCTGCAGTTACAGCAGCAATCAGGCCTTCATTTTCAGCTAGCAGGTCTGGCTAGCGGCGGCGCCTGGGTCGCTGAGCGTTTAGCCAAAGATTTAGGCCTGCCTCAGTATGGCGTCATCAACGTGTCCTTCCACCGAGACGACTACCTCGAGAAGGGTGTCAAAGCCTTTAACAGCGCCGAGGGCATGTCGACCAAGCTGCCGTTTGAAGTTGAGGGCGCGCACATTATCCTAGTCGATGACGTTCTAGACACGGGCAGAACCGTCAGAGCCGCCTTGAATGAGTTGTTTGATTACGGACGTCCTGCGAAGGTCGATTTGGCGGTTTTGGCAGATCGCCACAGAAGGCAGTTGCCCGTTGATGCGACCTTCAAGGGTGCCAAGGTTGAGGTGGCCGATGAGCAGATTTTGGTCTTAGAGCAGGCAGAGAACGGGCGTTTTGAGTTCGCAACAGAGGTCAACAGTTCAGCTTGAGGCTGGACTCAGTTCTTCAGCAGTCGTGCAGTGAAGCAGTCAACCAATCCCCTTAATAATAAAAATAAACTCACCATAAGAACCCGTTAAAATACTCAGCTAAGATGACTAAGACGCCAAGCCAACTACAGTTAAACGATCAGGGTGAGCTCACCCATCTACTAACCCTAGAAGGCCTGTCTAAGGAGCACATTCTTCACATCCTAGACACCGCGCAACAGTTTGTGGCGGTGAGTGATTCGGATCGCGAAGTCAAAAAAGTCCCGCTTCTTCGAGGGCAAAACGTTTTTAACCTCTTCTTTGAAAACTCAACAAGAACCAGGACAACGTTCGAGATTGCCGCCAAGAGGCTGTCTGCTGATGTGATCAACCTGGACATCCAAACATCGTCAACCGCCAAGGGCGAAAGCCTGCTCGACACGATTGATAACCTGGTCGCGATGCAGGCGAATATCTTTGTCGTCAGGCACAAAACTACAGGGGCTGCCGTTCAGGTTGCACAGCACCTGCCGCCTCACGTGCACGTGATTAACGCCGGTGACGGCACCAACCAGCACCCGACGCAGGGTTTGTTAGACATGTACACCATGCGTCATTACAAACAAGACTTCACCAAGATGAAGGTGGCGATCATTGGGGACATTGTTCACAGCCGGGTTGCGAAGTCGAACATTCATGCATTAACCACTCTAGGCTGCCCTGAAATTAGAGCGATTGGCCCAGAGAGCTTGCTGCCCAAAGATCTCAACATGATGGGCGTCAACATCTACAACAACATCGAAGAGGGATTGAGGGATGTGGACGTGGTAATGACCCTCAGGATTCAAAAAGAGCGCATGGAGAGTCATCAAATCCCGCAGGGGGACGAGTTCTTTAGGCAGTGGGGGTTAACGCAAGAGAGGCTTCAGCTTGCCAAACCCGACGCTATCGTGATGCACCCAGGCCCCATGAACCGAGAAGTGGAAATCGCGAGCGATGTGGCTGATGGCCCTCAAGCAGTGATTCTTAAACAAGTGACCTTTGGTATCGCGGTACGTATGGCCGTGATGTCAATCGTGGTCGGCAACCACGCCCTCAAGTGACTTTTGATAATTTAGAAATTGTTCAAAGACTGAAGGTTACCGGAGATGGATCCGCCTCTTTGAACCTCGAGTTCACCATGCTTGATCTCGCCGTTCACCTTACCACCAGATTGAACTGACAAAAATTCCCGGGCGTGAACGTTGCCCTTCATCTTTCCATAAACATGAATAGAGTCGGCAACTGCTTCGCCATCAAAAAATGCGCTAGCCTCTAGAGTGATAGCCTTTGTGCTAAGTTTGCCTGTCATTTGACCAGCTATCTGAGCTGATTCTGGGGCATAGATATCACCTTCCATCGTGACGCCCTCGCCAACAATCAGCTGGCCGTAGTAATCTTTTAAGTTATCCATCAATTATCAAGCTCCAAAAAGTCTGATTCGTTTAGTCCCAAATAACGCCCAACCCTCTTTGCGGCAGTCACCTTAATAGGGTAGGAATAAAAACTATCAAATCCCTCAGAGTTTTCGATTTCCAAGATATTTTTTTTGGAAAGGCACACTGCATGGGCCAGCTGTTCAACGTCAATCCTCATCTCTTGGCGGGCAGCTTTGAGCTTTTGGTTATTGATTCTGGCGTAGGGGTTAGTTTGATTAGCCATTATTTTTGTAGTGTTTTTACAGACGTTTTTGTAACAGATGCCCATTTACAAATCTATTAACCGTTGATTGTAAAGCAAAAAACTCTTAGTGAAATAATTAAAAATTGCAGATGAAACCCTATGAAAGATGCTTCGACTTGCATGATGATAGTTGGTTTTTAGAGTTTTAGTTAATCTATAAGGGGTTGTCTGTCAGAGCTGTTCCTGAAATTTATAAGTTTTGTGGATGAAATAGTTTAAATTAAATTAGATTAGATTGAGTGATCCCCTAAAAGTATGGGCTAATTATCAAGTTTGCTGGTTTGCTAGCATGAAGGTTTATCTGATTAGATAAATACTTCTATTTTTATAATTACGTTCATTGCATGAAGACTCTTTAAGAGATCTCAGAAAATCTCAAGTCTTCGAACATGTAGCAACCTTTTAAGCATAAAATACAAACGAGTTAGTAAAAATCTGACGAGATAGTTATTGTGGTTATCAATTTATCCTGACGGTAATTTGAAATCATGATCAAGTCAATCACTTGTTGTTCAACACCTGCAAGACTCCGACTGCGTCGAGCCAGGGATGATTCGCTAACGGCTTGATTTTCGAGTCATTTGGGGGGGGGCTTTTTATGCTTGAGATTTTGCATGATGATTCAACCTGTCTAGAAAAATTGTTGAAGTTTATTGTTGTTAGCGCTTGGCTAATATTCTCAGTTTCTAATAACAGAGTCTTGGCTCAGGAAATCGATGCTTCACAAGTATCACCTCCACGCCTAGGTTTGATGCTCGCTAGCCCATTGAAGCCACTGCAGTTAGATTTGGAAAATAAGATTAAGAAGGTGGACTCACCAAAGTTGATAGATTTATCAATGATGCTGCCAAATTGGACGGTCCTTTACGCGCAACTACATCCTTCAGTATTGAGGCTGTTGGTAATTAATCGCCAATCAGACCAGAAGATCAAGGTCATTGGCTCTGGCAGTGCTGTCGCGGTGGACTCTAAAACGCTCTTGAGCAACTGCCACATTCTCATAGATCCTACCCATCAGCTGGTAGCTCGTGATGCCAAAGGTAAAACTTATCCACTAAAACTCCACGCTCAGCATCGGGCCACTGATCGTTGTGTATTTAAGGCTCAAGCAGCAGTCTTTTCTCCCGTTTCTGCCATTCGTTCTTTGAACTCATTAAAAGTAGGGGAGCCGGTGATGGCTATTGGTCATCCGCGGGGCATTGAGGGCGTGCTCACCGAAGGTTTGATTGCGGCTATTCGCAGTAAGGGCGAGCGCAAGATTCTGCTCACCAGCGCGAGCTTTGATAAGGGCTCTTCAGGCGGCGGACTTTTTGATCAGGCGGGTAATCTTGTGGGAATCACTACGGGCATCATGAACGAACCACAGTATTTGGGTGTGGTGATTCCGGCAGATGATTACGTTCACTGATTTTTTTAACGATTTACCCACGTCAATTGGACTCAATGCTCTTTAACAGTTGCTCAACACACGATTCGATAGGGTTACTGCTTGTGTCAATTTCCAAGTCTGCCTGATTCGGCGCTTCGTAAGGACTATTGATGCCGGTCATGTTGGGAATCGATCCTGCGCGCGCTTTGTGATAAAGACCCTTCACATCACGAGCTTCGCATACGTTCAATGGGGTGTTCACGTAGACCTCATAAAAACGATCATCGCCAATCAACTCACGAGCCATCTCGCGCTCGCGACGGAATGGAGAGATGAAGGCGGTGAGGATGATTAAGCCAGCGTCGAGCATCAGGCGCGAGACTTCGGCAATCCGTCGAATGTTTTCCACGCGATCGGTTTCGGTAAAGCCCAAATCTTTGTTCAAGCCATGGCGAATGTTGTCGCCATCGAGCAAGTAGGTGCGATAGCCCCGTCGATGTAGTTCGACCTCGAGCGCGTTGGCGAGCGTCGACTTTCCGGATCCGGAGAGACCAGTAAACCATAGGACACGACCTGGATGGCCATTGAGCTTCTCTCTTTGAGTTCGGTCGACGCTGAGTAACTGACGGTGCACATTGTCAGAGCGACGCAGGCTATGAATGATCATGCCGGCAGCGACCGTGGCACGGGTCACACGATCGACCAAAATGAAGCTACCCAAGGCGGGTGAGTCACGGTAGCCATCAAATGCAAAGGTTTGTGTGGTGGCAATGTGACACACGTAGATGTCATTCAGTTGCAACTGCTTGGCAGGCAACTGTTCACCGGTATTCACATCGATGCGGTGCTTGATCTGAGTGATGGTCGCAGATCGCCACTGGGTCAAGAGTTTGAGCTCATAACTTCGACCTTGTTGTCCTACCTCGGTGTCTAGCCAGACCAAATGGGCCTCGAATTGGTCTGAGACCTTGAGGGGGGCGTCTGCTAATGAAAGGACGTCGCCGCGTGAGGCGTCGATTTCGTGATCGAGTTGGAGGTTGATGGCCTGCCCAGCCTGAGCAGTCTGAAGGGGGCCGTCCATGGTCAGAATCTCTTGAATACAAGCAGTGGCCCCCGATTGCGTGACGCGCAATCGGTCCCCAACTTTGAGTTGCCCCTGGTTGACAGTGCCGCACAGTCCACGAAAATCGGCGTTAGGGCGGCTCACCCACTGGACTGCGAAGGCAGGATCTTTGCCGGCTTCTAAGGGTGCGATGGGTGCATTCTCAAGATGTTCTAGCAGGGTGGGACCCGAGTACCAGGGCGTTCGAGTCGATGGCCTGACGATGTTTTCACCCTTGAGGGCGCTCAATGGAATCGCGGTCACAGAATCAAAGCCCAGGGGCTTTGCAAATGCCAAGAATTCTTCATAGATAGATTCAAACACCGACTGCTTGTAGCGCACAAGATCCATCTTGTTAATAGCGAGAACCACCTGACGAATACCCATGAGGGACACCAAGTAGGTGTGGCGACGCGTCTGTGTGAGCAGTCCCGCCTTTGCATCTACTAAGAGGATGGCGAGCTGCGCGGTGGAGGCGCCGGTGATCATATTGCGCGTGTACTGCTCGTGCCCGGGCGTGTCGGCCACGATGAACTTGCGCTTGTGGGTGTTAAAGAAGCGATAGGCCACGTCGATCGTGATGCCCTGCTCGCGCTCTGCTGCGAGTCCGTCGACCAGAAGAGCAAAATCGATGTCATCCCCCTGCGTGCCAAAACGCTTGGAATCTTTTTTGAGGGCTGCGACCTGGTCGTCGAGCAGTTGTGAGGACTCCCAGAGCAGGCGGCCGATCATGGTGCTCTTGCCGTCGTCAACGCTACCGCAGGTGATAAAGCGCAGTAGTTCCTGCTGGGACTGCTGCTGAATAAGCTCCTCCAAACTCTGTGGGGCTGTTGCTACAGATTGCGTTATTTTTTTTCTTGGCATCAGAAGTACCCCGCCTGTTTTTTCTTTTCCATGCTCGCGCTGCTATCGTGATCGATGGCGCGTCCCTGGCGCTCGGACTCGCGCGCTTGCACCAATTCCAGAATGATCTCACTCACGCTCGCAGCGGTCGATTCAACCGCACCCGTGAGTGGGTAGCAGCCGAGCGTTCGAAAGCGCACCAGGCGCTCGCGGATGACATCCCCGGGCTCTAAGCGAAAGCGTGCGTCATCAACCATGAGGAGTATTTCCTGACGCTCAACTATGGGCCGAGGCTTAGCAAAGTAGAGCGGCACGATCGGTATCTGTTGGTGGTGGATGTACTGCCAAATATCCAGCTCTGTCCAGTTGGAAAGCGGAAAGACTCTCACGCTCTCGCCATCGCGCTTTCGGGTGTTGTAAAGATCCCACAATTCTGGGCGCTGCTGCTTGGGGTCCCAGTGATGGCTTGCATTGCGAAACGAAAAGATGCGCTCCTTGGCACGAGACTTTTCTTCGTCGCGCCGTGCTCCGCCAAAGATCACGTCAAAGTGATGCTGGTTCAGTGCTTGCTTGAGCCCCTCGGTCTTGGTGATGTCGGTGTGCAAGGACGAGCCGTGGTCAAAGGGATTGATGTCTTTTTCAATGGCCTCGGGATTCACGTGGACGATGAGGGGCATGCCGCAAGTCTTGGCCATGTAGTCCCGAAACAGGTACATCTCCTGGAACTTCCAGCGCGTGTCAATGTGCATGAGCGGAAAAGGAGGCGTGCCCGGATAGAAGGCCTTACGGGCCAGATGGAGCATCACCGAGCTGTCCTTGCCGAGCGAGTAGAGCATCACGGGATTTTCAGCCTCGGCGACTGCCTCGCGGATGATGTGAATACTCTCCGCTTCCAGGTGTTTCAGGTGAGGAGAAAGCTCGTAGTGAATGGGCTCTGGTTCACGTAGTTCTAAACTAGGAGCGTAGGCGTTCAGTGGCCAGTGGAGATCAGGTATGTTTGCTTGGTTTCGAAGGTGTTTGACCAACAAGCCATGAGGAATGAGAATGCTTGGTTTTCCAATGTGCTCAATCAAATGATGAAGAGCCTTTTTTAATTCAACCGGCCCCCAGGGTTTGGAGCTTTCATTGAGCGGAATCCATAGACGTGTTCCTCGGGCGTCGTTGAGATGCAAGACGGTCTGTTCGTTTGTACTGTGAAGTTGAGCAAATAAAATTCGGCAACGTTGACGCAGGGCCTGGCTCTGAATTGAATTAAGGACTAAATGGTTTGGCTAGAGCAGGAGTCTGGCGACTGTCGTGCCGCTCTTGATGATATCTCTAATAGGCTTTGCGATGATTACTCTAAAAAAATAGGCACCATTCTTGCTGCAGCGATTTCGGGTAAGGTTCGTTCAAAATGATTTGTTAGTCCGATTCAATTCTCAAAAATTTTAAGCGGGTGCCAATAGATGGAGCCACTAAATTTGACATAACCTAGTTAGCGTTTGCTCATGTTTTAATTCTAGAATGATATGCTAGACAGACCAAACAAGTCAGGTCCAGCGAATAGGTGAAATCAGAGTCCAGTCTCCCTCTTGTAGTTGAATTAATGAATTTGATGCTTCATGCCTCACAATATCATGGAGTTCGTCCTGGAGTTCGCTCCCCTCTAAATCTAGCATCGGAGGAAGTCCGCGCATCCTTCGCCATTGCTCAATTTGCCAGCCGGGCGGAGGATTTTTGGGTCGAGGAGTTTCCGGAAGTTTTGGCGGTTTATCCCCCATAGACGCACATGCAAGTGCTGTTAACGCCTCACGAAGTCGTAAATCCGGGTCTTTCTTTATCAGCATCGCCCACATTTCTTGTTCAACTGCTTCACGAAAAATATAAGAGTTCTTTCGGGCTGCAGAGTGAAATTTCAATGATGTTACTGAGGATACTATGGCGTAGCGCTTTCTCCAGGCCGCTACCTTTCTGAAAAATTCTGTCGTTGGAACTTCATGTATTTGGCGCCAGTCTTTCCACCCCCCAACTGATCGAGCTGAATCAATCGTATGGATGACAGATGTCGCCACCGGACATGTGCCATATTTACCATTAGCTAAAGGGTAGGGTAGTCCTAGGATACCACGATAATGGTGATTCTCTGGTGCAATTTCGAGTGATAATGTGTTGACAATATCGAGATCGCGACTCTGAATGACTTTAAGTGCCACTTCTAAATGATCTGGAAACCAAAGATCATCATGGTTGAGGTACGCAATATATTTCCCTTTGGTTTTTGTTAGGGCATATTTATTCACGCCAGCTTGATTCCCTGTATTTTCAGGCAAGTTGTACCACTTGATACGATCATCTTTGAAGCTTTTAACTAGTTGCTCGGTTTCATCGTTGCAGCAGTCTCCGACAATGAGATACTCAAAATCTTTGAAAGTTTGAGAGAGGACTGTAGGTATAGCCTGCGCTAATGCCTTGGGCCAATTGTATGTTGAAGTAATAACTGATACCTGTGGGCTCATTAGTGACCTCGATTAAGGTCAAACCTGTAAGGAATCATATCATTTTCAAGAGGTAATATATATTTATCAGGATTTGCGTGATTGTAAGGCTCACTAGGTATGTTAAACATCAGAGCATCTACAAGACCAACATTCTCTACTGCATGGTAGATTTCAGGGGGGACTGAAATGAGTGCGCGGTTTAATTCGCTAAAATATAGCTCATTAATCAATTGATGTGTGGGTGAGCTCGCCCGTGAATCAAACAAAACAAGTTTCAAGGATCCTGTGACAACAAAATACCTGTCTGTTTGGTTCGTGTGCACTGCCCAGCCCTTGACTTTTCCCGGTCTGACCGTCACCAGGTACGCATGAACCATTGGCATATTATCAAAGTCCCATGATTTACTGTAGATTTCACAAAGCGTTCCTCGCTCGTCTTGCTGAGTTTTGGGGTAATAAACCTTAACCCCATGAATGATCTGAGCAACGGAATTTCCCTCAGGCGTTACAGTTTGATTAACTTTTGTTGGATTTTTCATGGATATATTTCACCTACAGTTTTGTAAAAAGCTTATTAATCGGCTCGTGAAAGACAATAACTTAACATGTATTAGACCTTTAATAAAAGTAAACACAACTACATGTAAAAAACAAATAGCCCGACAATTTCTGTTGCGCATTTTCAATACTCTTGCTGCTGGCCCGGATAGTTTCTAAAAAATGAAAAATAAGTTACTTGTTACTTATTACTTATATCAACCTACCGTAATTAGCTTGGTTTGTAAGCCGTAGTAGACAAACCATAAAACTAGTTCAAAATTGTCCTAGCAGTTCAGGCTTTAATACATCTTTTGTTAGCGCCATTTTTTATCGCTATAATCATTTTTTACCAAATAAAACAACAACTAAAAAAATTTTTATTGTCGTAAGCAAAGAATTTGTGTTATTTTGGCCAGGCCCGGAAGTTTAAAACGCTATCGAATTTTATAAATACTGGAAACAATTAATGTCTTCGAAAACAACAAATCTTAAGGTCATTGTTCGTGAATCAAATGGCTTCGTAAAGCAACTTTCTTTTGTTGGTGATAAGCGCTATGTTGTTAAAGAGGCTATTCAAATTACCGTTGTAGAAGGTCAGGGTAATCAGTTGCCCAAAGATATTGTCATGAAACGCGTTGGCAACAGTCTTATGATTGAAGTGCCTGGTCAAAAAGATGTCTTCGAGGTTGTAGATTTTTATAGTAATAAGGCGGCTATATTTGCTGAAAGCGGATTTGCTGGTGATCCACTGAATGTTTCAACCGTCATCGCTGACAGTGCTACGGGCCCAATTGTGTGGCGTTACACAGACGATAACGTTGCCGCGGTGGCCTCTGGTAGTTCTGGTTTTGGTTGGGGTACTCTTGGAGGTCTCCTGGGTCTCGGTGGGCTCGCTGCAGCAGCGGGCGGTGGTGGCGGTGGTGGCTCTGCACCTAATAGAGCGCCTTCTCTAGCTGGTGTTTCTGCGGGATCGATGGTGGAGTTGGATCAATCAGCGAGTGTGACCGAGACTTCATTGACAGGCACCTTATCCGGTAGCGATGTTGATAGTGTTACCTTGTCTTATGGTTTGGTTGGTGGTTCTGGTAGTGGCACAGTGACGAAAGTGGGTAGCTATGGCACTTTGACTGTGAACACGACGACTGGTGCGTACAGTTATGTGCGTAATAGTTCAGCGGTTGAAGCCTT
>JACCDN011155847.1_pt1 | contig 25585 bp, 20 predicted proteins | sample 7441691 | NCBI WGS metagenome assembly JACCDN01 (sample SAMN15323439, study PRJNA562643) | freshwater metagenome | isolation source: river surface water | place: USA:Blue River Watershed | collected 2017-08-16 | reverse complement strand
GTACAAAAATACGTCTTTGTCAGCAGCAGCAGTCCCAATGGCAACATGGGCCGCTACCTGGGGGCGAACGCCATCTGCAACGGGCTCGCCTCCAACGCGGGGCTCCCCGGAACCTACAAGGCCTGGCTTTCGGACCAGGGGGGCAGCCCGGCCACCCGCATGACCCATGCCTCGTGCCCCTACGTGAGGACGGACGGGGTCCAGGTGGCCGCCGACTGGAGCGACCTGGTGGACGGGAGCCTGGATGCGCCCATCAGCCTCACGGAAAGCATGCAGCCCCCTCAGGATTTTGAAAACCCCTGCAGCAACAACCCTCCTATGGTGCCCCTGGTTCGCACTAACACCAATTGGAACGGCTTGGCCCAGCAGGACTTCTGCGCCAACTGGACGTCGACGATAGGCGATAGCCGTTGGGGCGACGCGAACTCCACCGATGAGGAGTGGACAGCCTATTGTGGCAGTGAGCTTCCAGAGGCCTCCTGCGCTTCCCCGGCGCTGATCTACTGCATCCAGCAGTAGGCGCTTCCCCCTCCGCCCCTAAGCCACCCCCTCCCGCCACAATGGGATAGGGGGGCGCAACGAGCCCGCGGCCTTGATTCATCCGAATCATCGCGGGCTTTTTCACTGCGCAAAACTTCCCTGCTCACTCCGCTGTCAGCGTGATTGTGGAGTGTGCCAACCCTCTCAATGGGTTAGGCAACACGAGGATGCTGTATCTATTTCGTGAGGGCGGCATAGTCGTCCTTCGCTCTTGATAGAACTACCAGCGTCCCGCTTTGGCGAGACGCTGGTTTTAATATGGAGAAAAAATGCCTCTTCAAAAAGGGCCGAACCACTCATCGACTCGGAAAATCATATCCTCCACTATTCTTTCCCCTGTGTAATGGAGATAGTATTTACCTATAATGCCTTGATCCAAATAGGCTGTGTATCCATCTGGTAAATTGGCGCCTTCATCCAAATCGAAATTTGAGGATTGGGGTACTCCAGGGGAATTCATTGATTCAGGCTCTCTCGGAAGCCTTTTAATTCCGCTTTCGGCCATGATCAGGGCAGCCCTGTAGTCAAAGCCTTCCGAGGGAGGCTCAACCCCCTCAAACTCCTCAGAACTTCTGATGGCTTGGTAAATTCTTTCTTCCAAGTTGTCGTCATGCCTTTCCATAAGCAGAGCTAGTTCCCCGCGTGTTACTAAAGCCTTGCCACCAAAAATTCCGTTGTTGTCTTCACGGAAAATATTCACTCCCTGCATTCGCTCAAAAGCAGTCCGCCTTTCTTTCCGAAAACCCTCTCCCCCCATAAATGCCTCTCCTCCTACCAGATAATAAAAGACATCCCCTCGCCAGGAAAAAAGCTTGCTCTCCGGATTGGCCGGGAAGAAGGCTGTTAAAATCAAAACCAGGAATAAAATAGAGAAGGCAATTAAAGTGACTTTTTTCTTTCTCATGCAGTTTAATAAGTGTAACAAGTTTGAATGATCCACTTCTTGTCGATTAGTTTCACTATTTTTATATTTTGAGACGCCATCTGGGTTTTTCCTGAGCTAAGTTCATTCCACTGGTTGGTTTTGAATCTAATTAACTTCTCTCGTTTGCTGATCACGTCTATATCAACCTCCCAGAGGCCTGAATTGTATTTTTCAAACCCTCTTGCAAGTTCATTTTCGAGGGACCTTCTTTCTTCTCTACTTTTATTAAAAACATCTCCCGGTAGCTCAAATCCCATTTCTATATCTGTTCCATCGATACTTTTGCAGTCATTTTCATTGAAATAGGTAAATGCCATGACCTCCATCTTCCATAAAGCCTGTGGATAGAAAAATCCCATTAAACCAATGACTACAATGAAAATGATAAGTAAGCCACTAAAGCCGAGGATGATTTTTTTCATCATTTTCATTATCTCAGGGGATTTTTTGCCTTGTCGTTGTAACTAGGGAAGAAGATAGCGCTGATCTAGATAGCACTGAACAGACTCTCGCTCGCTGTCATTAAGTGAGCGATCGAAAATTATAAGCTCAGCGATGTCTGCATTGAGCCAGTGCTTACCAAACCAAGCCCCAATAGCCCCCAATTGCCAGGGGTGATATTCACTCATGATTTTAGTTCCTTTGAAGTCACCATCCCGATAGACGGAAAACTCTTTGCCTAAGTCATCTATGGTGAGGCTATGGTAAACTGTATTATTGCCTATGGGGTAGCTTCCAAAATTTTCATCGTCTCTATCGTCACCAGGTTCGGCAAGTAACAATTTGTCCGACCCCTCGTATCGTATCTGTTGATTGAGGTTGCTACCGATGGCAGGCCCTAGGATCATGTAGAAATCCTCATCTTCGGCATTATTCTTGCCAACCTCAAAGATAGTGAGATCATTTAGTGAGAGGTTCGGGTAGAACAATCGGCTATTCTCATTGAACCGGAGAACTGGTTGACCATTGATGGCATTGGGCACCAGCTCAGGCCCACCCTTATCATTTGTGTGTCGAAAAGCATCATTGTTTTCAGAACCCATGTCGAGCCATTCAGCCACGCCAAGTGTATCTTCTCTCACGCCTGTGTCAGCCCTTAGCCAAAGCTTTAACCCCTCAAAATCGTCCGGAAGATTCGTGCAAACGCCACCTGCATCACTCATGATAGATTCATTCAATTTTTTATTTAAAACACTTGGTGGAGTGATTTGATCAGAAGAATTCTCTTCTAAATTTCTATTCAACAAATACTGATAAATCCCAACCGCCACCTCCTCTCGAGTCAATTCATTGCCAGGAAGAAGTTGTGAAGTTCTGTTGGGGAAAAGATTGTATTTCTTCGCTGCGCCTGCGTATTGGGCGAACCAGTCTGTGGATTGAACATCCGCGTAGGAGTGGCTAAGGTTTTTTTCCAGACCAAAGGTGAGAGTCAGCATTTTCAGGAATTCAGCTGTATTGACCGTGTCTGCCGGCTTAAAGGAGCCATCGGGATGACCGTTGATGATGCCCTTCACGGCCGCAGTGACAACAAACTTCGTATACCATTGGCCGTCCAGCACGTCCCTGAATTTCCCGCTGTTCGCCACATCGGCCACCGTTCCAAAGCGAGCCAGCAGCAAGAATTTGGCAGCCTCCGCCCGATTGACTGGTTTATAGCCCTTGAATTCGCCATCCGGATAGCCGCCAATCACCGCGCGGCGATACAGCTCGGCCGCCGCCTGGCCAGATAATTCATTGATATTCGTATCCGGGAAAGGGTTCTTGTAGCCATTGATTGCTGTAAGTACTTTGTCTTCGTATCCAGCGGGAGGGGGCTCTGTTTGGGGGATAACGGTATTTGTTGGGGCGAGGTTGGTTGGGGTGGAGCTGGTTGCAGATCCCACTTCAAAATATTGGTTAATCGCCTCCCCGTCTTTTTCAACATAAACAGTGAATCTGTCCCCGTTCGATACCGAAACATCCAGGGAGTATTCCGTCATTCCTATGATTTTTGCCGTGCTAGCACCCTGATTTTCCGCTCTGTAGGTCAGCACTCTGCAAAGTCCATCCCTTTGCTTAGTATTTTTGTTCACCAGTTCCAGGTGATACAAAGATTTGCTTGGCTGCGTTGCAACAAAGCCGCAATCGGATCCGAAGGAGCCGGTAGCGCTTGTGTCAATGTCATTTGCATCTTCATTAACGGTAGGAGGTGTTTTTTTATCATCTGTATTTCCAATATCAAACACCCCCCAATGATCACTGGGCCAATTAGTTTTTACTTTGATCCGACCGTTTTTATTGCGATTGAACGTCAGCCTATACTCAGTCATTCCAATCAGCTCTGCTTCACCACTGAGGACTTCGTAGTCGTAATTGCCCCCGATGCTTCCGGCGAAGCGACACCATCCAATTTCACTTCCACCAGAACCTAGTAGGTGTATAGTGTACCTTCCGCCTCTGTCAGTAACACTATTCTTACAAATATCTTTCTTTATGACAGAGTCTGACTCCATGCCGTCAAATTCCTCTTTTGCAATCACCGTAACTACATTTGAGTCTATCGTGCGACTGGATTGATCTAACAGGATGGCATGCATTTCAAGGCTGACTGCCGACGTTCCTGGAGCCAACACTTCACAGCGGAAATCAGGGTATTCTTTGCAGCTAAGTTTTGACGGGTCATACTGCCACGTCCGCACAAGACCAATCACATCATTTTGAGTGATATGATGAGTGAATGTAATAACATCTCCAACTTTTGCCTCTAGCCTGGAATCGACCATGGAAATATCGGTCAGAGGTGGATCAGATTCGATTCTTACAGAAAAGTCCACTTCTTCAGAAGGGAAGTTTATCTGAGTGGCAGGTATATATGTATAGCGTGCATTCTTTAGGTCTCCTTCGGAAGATGGCGAGTCGGTATAACCTACAGCACAGTAGTATTGGGTGTCTGATTTAACTGGTAGCTCTAATATTTCCCATCCGGAAGGTCGCTGATCAAAGTCCACATCATTCTTAAAGGCCATGAACTGAGAAAGCTCCCCCTCATCAAAATCATTCTGGTAATGCTCCGGATAGAATTTTTTAGTTGCTGTATCGCCCCAGGGCCCATCGCTTCTTACCATAATATGGCCGTATCCAATGTTATCACCGGTTAGCTTGTTATCCGTTCTTTCCCAAGACACCTTAATCGCATCCCTGTCCTTATTGAAATAGCAGAAGAAGTTCAATTGATGGCTTTCAGCTTCAGCATAAGAAACATTCAGGCTCGGGGTCAATAGGGAGATGAGAGCAATTAAGAATGTGATTTTTTTACGCATTTTGTACTTGCTTAAGAAGTTGTTTTCTCCGATCAACCTTGTGTACCTTAATAAGTCTCTGCTCTTCATGTCAATGAGGGATTCTTTGCCTTGAGCTAAGCCCCGCTTTTATAAAATCAGTTCGCCAGGACCTTGAAGATTTCTGGCATCATGTTGGCTATATTGACTATTCCAAAGCCTGAAAGAAAATTGTCAGAGCTGGCATCGGCCCCTAGGCTGAAGCTGTATTCGTTATTCAAATGATCAGACCAGGTTATGTCTCTGTCTAACTCTCCGTTGTGTTTTTGAAACGAATCTGCGCTTGCATGAATATCATTGATAAGCGTGCCCTTGGTTACGCTTTCTGGAAAAATGTTCATTGGGTCAATGATTCTGATTTCAAAATCAAGCTCCCCCTCAACATTCGTCTTGTCCACATTTGCCATTAAAGAAAAGGTGGTTGAGCTTCCGGCGGGAAGGAGCTCATTCATGGTTATAGTGACATAATGGAGGCTGTCGACCTGGCTCATGAAAAGTTGCCCCCCCTGACTCAAGTTGGCCCCTGCATTTTTATTGGCCATAACCGTAGCGCCGTTCATAGGATTGCCATTTTTGAGTACCTTAAAATCATTCAGCATGAGCGCTTCGTCCCCATTGGCGAGCGCGCTGAATTCAAAGGGGACTCTGACCAAAGAAATATCAGTTTCCTGAGGGGAAATAACGGTAAATTCATATATTTTTTGAACCCCTTCTTCAAGGGCTTCCGGCAGGTTCGCAAAATCCATTTCGGGCACTCCGGCAACCACTATTGCTTTTCCGGTGTGAATATAGGGATCGCGACCGGCTGAGGTGATTTGGCCTCCTCCTTCAGGAATCGCCAGAATCCCAATATTGTCGCCATTGGCATTCGTGGCTTGGCCAATTCTGAAAAAACGATCCTGGGGCTTATAGTCGTATTCATTGTCATCGGCAATATGGCCATAGAACTCCACATCGGCAGTTCCATTGGCCGGCACATGCACCTTAAGACCCTCAAGAACGGCCACGCCATTGATCATTGGGGCGCTAGCCGATACCAATTGATTGAGCTTGTTCCGGTATTTTACAATCACTTCCTCAACAGCATTTGTATTTTCCGGTGAGCTTACATAAGGCTTGCTTGTGTTGTTGTAGAAGGTCAGTTTTTGAATTTCCACATCCTCCGATCCGTAGACCCGATACTTCGTCTTGCCCAGTAGGGCCTGCGAATCGGACTCTAAAACGTATCTGTGCTCATTTTCTTCCGGGTTTGAAAAGGTGGATAGCTCTACATTGGGCTCAATAGGCTCACTTCCGCCCTGATCGGTTACAGTAAATACGCCTATGGCATGGCTACCATTGACATTTGGGCTAATGAAAGTTTCAGAAGAGCTTGCTCCCACTGCCCTAAAGGTGGCGATATCGTTGTTCAGCTCCTGAAGGCCCAAGCGAAACTTTTGCCCAACGACACCGGGCGCCTGATTTTCAGTGCTGATATCGGCATAGACCTCTAGGTAAGCCAGTTGATCTTTTGGGATATAGAGATCCAGAGCGCTGAATTTTGCTGCTCCGTTGGCAAGTGAAGTGGATTTTGATTTAATCACTCCATTTATATCGGTGTATTTTATCGTCACTTGATTGGCAGCTTGAGTTGCCGCAGGGGAATCAAAGGTGCCCGACAAATCATTGATAACGCTCAAAGTCTCTACCTTGACAGCTTCTTTGTTGGCGCTCAATGCATATTTGGATGAAAGAAACTGTGCGGATCCAGCCTCAACATTTCCGCCTACGGGGCTAGCGCTCTCATTTATTGCTAATGTTCCTTGCTTTAGAATAGTAATGAGGGGTGACTTGCTCACTCCTCCATTCAAAGCAAGTCCGGTGGATTGAATGGTATTCGCATCTTCATCTTCGGCTATAGCATCGATCGTTGGCTGAACGTCCAGGGCTAGGTAGGTGGTGGCGCTCATTGTGTTCAGAAGCCTCACTTTTACCGTCAGCGTTTTTGTCGAGCCCGAAGGAATGAGAAGCGCCATGCTGTCGAATTCAGCCTTGTAGTAATCGGTTCCGGCGGTATACCCCCCGCCGCCGCCCACTTCGGCTAAATTCAAGGCTTCTGGGCCGGCCACTAGGTTGTTTCCATCAAACAGGCTGGCATGAGCAACGATCGTATTGGCGGGTAAATTGCCCTCTGCGTCCGCCCACGGACTATTCGCGCTGTTGGCGTAAAGGCGCACTTTCAGCTCTTTTAGTTTAATATCGCTCCCGGCTCCGGCTTGCAGCTTTATTCCAAGGCTAGATACATTGTCTTCGCCTTTCACATAAGTTGCGCTGACAGGGCTGCCAGCCATTGAGACACCAAGGCTGCCTTCTCCTGCGCTCACCAAGGGCACCCCCAAAGGCATCCACTTTCCGATCACTGGGCTTCCGGAGATGCTTGATGGTTCGACGAACGCATTCTGCTCCAGATTTTTTATGCTATCGACACCGTATTCAAGCTTGGCCCTAAGCCTGTAGCCAGAAACCATTTGATGATCGACATCGAATTGGATTGAGAGGCTTAGGGGGGTATTTTTAATTAATTCGTAGTCTTCCGTGAACGTTTTTTTGTAACCTGTGGCGTATTTTTCCCCATTGCTAACTAGGGCCATTGGGCCAGCCAGTGTGTGGTTATTGGCAAGGTCTTTAGCTCTGACATTTTTTAGTAGACTATAAGGATTGGCCTTAGTGATCCCGCCAGTGTATCCATTTAAATTTACATCTGAGTATACGATCAGGCCTCCATTTTGAGTGCTGCCGTCATTGGAAACAATTCTGGCATATGAGCTGCCATTGCCTCCAATCAGCTTGATCATATCTCCAGGCTTCATGTTACTTGAATGCAAATTGGTGCTTAGGCTGTATTCATTTGCATTGCTCGTGGCCACTGAGGACACAAGAGGGTAGGCGACATCCTCCAGGGCGGAATCAGGGCTATTGCCCATTGAATCCAGTAGCTCAAAAGAAACAATCGTATCCCTCACAGTCGCATCGAGGGATGAAGCAATAGTGCTATTTAGCAGTTGATTATTGGTGGAATTTTTTTCAAGTGTCTTGCTTGCAGGGCCATTGTTAGTCAGTATGATTTGACCACTTGCATTTTGAGGCGGCGTAACCACATCGCCTTTAATAATAAAGGTGTTGCCCCGCACCTGATCGCCATCTCCAAATCCTGATGGCAAATGAATCTGGGGCACATCCGCTTGGATATCGGAAGGGCCGACAAAATAAAAATAGCTCTGAGTATTGATTTCAGCCGAATTTGATACCCTTCCCCTAAGAACCAGACTATCCTCTTTGCTATTCATCGCCAGGGCTGGATTGAAAGAAAAGCTTAAGGAGTTCGTATTTTCATTGTAGCTGACCGGTCCGCCGACACGCACATTGCTCCTGTACAATTCAAAGCTCTCAAAATCCGAGTGCTGTATTTCTGCGCCAGTTCTATGAATGTTAATCCGATTGATTGAATAGCTTCCGTCGGACGATAAATCAAATTCAAAAAGATCAGCTTCCTCCCCCCTTGAAAGCGATTTTGAAGCAGGCGTGTCTTCGCCTGAAGAAATCTCAAGCGCATTAGCGGGCTCCCGCCCCAAATCAATTTCCGCATCCAGAATCTTCTCATCAAGTTTTTCCTTGATCTGGATACGCGATTGGGAAATGATTTTCGCCGCCTCGCCGCGGGTCAGAACATCTCCGGGGGAAAAAGTATCAGAGGTTTTGCCCTGGACAAAGCCTTGATCATAAGCCCACATCACCGCCGAGTGGTACCAGGCGCCAAGAGGCACATCTTTGAATGGATTGGGGGAAGCGGAGGCATACTGGGCAATGTCGCCTTCATACAGCAATCTGCCCAAAGTAGTCACAGCGGCCGCGCGACTGATGGGCGCCTCCGGGCGGAACTCCCGGGTGTAAACAGTGTTGCCGTTCGCATCCTTGTAGCTGGAACCTGTCATGAGATTCAGCTTTTCCATCAAATTGGCATACTTGGCGAACCACTGGAAGCTGACATCTTTAAAGAAGCTGCTTTCAACATTTAAGTCAAAATCATCCCCCCAGGTAGCCACCATTAACTTTGCAAATTCAGCCCGGTTCACCGGATCGTCAGGGCGATAAAACTCCTGGTCCGCATCAACAATGCCCGCATCGGCAAGATCTTGGACGTATTGCCAGGACCAATGGCCCCTGGCATCTAAAAGGGTTTGCCCCTGCGCGCCTGCGCTGGGCGTGGCGGAAGAAAGGGCGGCCCAAAGGCTCAGGGCCACAATGCGGGCTGTCATGCCTTTTGGTCTTTTTGCGAATGGCTTCATGATTGCAGGGCTTTAAGAAATGAATAGGTTGAGCGTGCGAGTTTTAAATACACATACGGATGGCATTTGTTACGAGGAAATTGAAAATCGGAACAAGAATTATTCCAAGAGGCAAATTGAAGAGCAGCCATCGAAGTCAAAGGCGTTCCCGTCGTCGCACTGCTCGCTGCCTTCTGCCAAGCCATCGCCGCAAACCGCACCAGAGGCTTCATTCTGACAGCTCGAGGAGCACCCGTCGTTGCTGAATGCGTTCCCGTCGTCGCACTGCTCGCTGCCTTCTGCCAGGCCATCGCCGCAAACCGCACCAGGGGCTTCATTCTGGCAGCTCGAGGAGCACCCGTCGTTGCTGAATGCGTTCCCGTCGTCGCAGAGCTCTCCGGCATCCAGCGCCCCGTTGCCGCAGACGGGGCTGGAGGCCTCCGTTCGGCAGCTCGAGGAGCATCCGTCCCCGCTGAATGCGTTCCCGTCGTCGCACTGCTCGCCGTTCAGGATGTCTTTCTGGCCATTGCCGCAGTAGCTTGTCTGGCCAGGCGCCTCATCGCAGAGGGCGCCGCACACAAGGCAGTGTTTTTCCCCGTAGGCGCAGCTTTCGGTGAATGCGTTCCCGTCGTCGCAGAGCTCTCCGGCATCCAGCGCCCCGTTGCCGCAGACGGGGCTGGGGGCCTCCGTTCGGCAGCTCGAGGAGCATCCGTCTCCGCCTACCTGATTCCCGTCGTCGCACTGCTCGCCGTTCAGGATGTCTTTCTGGCCATTGCCGCAGTAGCTCGCTTTTCCTTCCGCCAATCGGCAGGATGAATCGCAGATTTGACAGCTGGGCAGGCCATAGGGGCACGCTTCAGCGATAGCGTTCCCGTCGTCGCACTGCTCACCGCCTTCCAGGATCGTATTGCCGCACAGGGGGTCCGCTTTTCCTATGGCGACGGCATTACTGCGCAAGGGGAAGCCTCCTTTTTCCAGAAGGCTCGAATCCACGCTGCTTGCTTTTTCCAAGCTAAAGTAGTGCGTCGAATTTTCTTCGGCTTTAGCCGAAGCATCCCCTCTGAGGCTGATGACGGAAAGCCCCGCATTCAATGCCAGCGGAGGATTGAAGCGGAAGGGCAGAGCGCCGCCCTCGCCCCCAAGGCTTTGGACTGAGGCTATGCGGACGCCGTTCCTGTAAAGGTGGAATCCGCTCCAATCTTCGGATTTTCCATTTCCGCTATGCTGGATCATCAGTCCGTAAAGGCTGGCATTAGAATCAGCCTTGAGCTCCAAGTTAAGCAGGCGAACCCCTTCCTCATCTGGCTTGGCTATTTGGGGGGGTGGATTGCTCGAGGCCAATGATATGCTGAGGTACCTGGCCTTTTCCTCGTTTGCCCCCGACGCCTCTTTTTTCGTGGAAAGGTCGCTTGGGCTCTCTCCTCTTGCTTTCAGCAGCTCAAAGCTCACCTCCTCCAGCTTTACCGAGCTCTGCGCAATGGCTTTTTCCAGGGTTGACTTGATTCCTCCGGAGCTGTTTTGGCTGGCTCGACGGATAGCCTCAAGCTTTTTGCTTTCCAGGGAGCGGATTTCTTCCAAAGCCGTTTTCCTGCTGGAGGAATTTCTTATCTCGACTGCGGCCTGTATTGCCTTTTGCGTTTCGCTGCTGGATTCCTCTATCAATTGCTCGATCAGGATCTCATCGGCGCTGGCCGTGGAGTCCGCGGCGGCCCTGGGAATCAGAAAAAGGTTTCTTTCCAGCTCAAGCACGGCTGCCCGGGCCTTTTCCAAATGCTCCATGTAGGCCTTCGGCTTCTCCGCGTGCCAGATTCCAGCGACAAGAAAAAGCAAAACCACCATGGCTGAAATCATGGGCCTTAGGGCAAAGGCCAATTTCCAAAATGAAAATCCGGAACCCATCGCTCTTTGCTCGCGGCTTTTGGGGCGAGCGCCTTCGATCGCCTTCAGGATTCGGTCGTTCGCCTCCCGGCTCACGGCGTAGCGAGGAAGGCCTTTCAGCAAATCTTCGATGCTTTTTCCTTCTTTATCCATAAAGCTTGCCATAGATGGATTTAAATTTCTTAAGGGCCCTGGAAAGGCTTGTTCGAATCGCCCCCTCGCTCTTTCCTGTGGCAGAGGAGATCTCTTTGTGGCTCAGTTCGCTCAAATAATGCAGCATGACGATTTCCTGCTCAGCTTTGCTCATGAGCCCCAGCACATTCTGTATTTGCCTTTGCCGCTCCCAGTCTTCCAGGTCGCTTCTTATTTCTGCGCTCGGCATTTTTAGCCCCTTCTCTTCGGCTCCTTCCAGGGACTGGGTTTCTTTCGCGTTCCTCCAATGGTTGATCAGGTGGTTCCTGCCAATTCCGAAGAACCAGGCCTTGAAAGAGCCTTTCTGGCTATCGAACTGCCAAAATTTCTCGTAGGCTTTCAGGGTGATCTCCATCAGCAGATCCTCGCAGGCGGGCCTGTCGAAATTCAGCCGATTCATCAGGTAGCTGAAAAGACCGTCTTTGCTTTCCTCGTAGCCATGGATGAATTGCTGGTGGGAGTTTTCTTCGGCCATGGGAATGAGGTCATTCGCCTTTGATACGCAAAGGCGGGCTTTTTGTTACACGAAAACATTCATTTCAAGCCCACTTCAGACTTTCCCTGAAGGCCCTAGGCCCTCGCCCCCTTTAAAATTTCCCACACCTCTTCGTGCACCCGCTCAATGCTTTGGCTGGCGTCCAGCACATGGATTCCGGGATGGATTTTGGCCAGCTGCAGGTAATGCGACCGGATCTTTCTCAGCCTGTCCTGCGTTTCGAAAAGCTCGAATTCCCCCCCTCTGCCGTGAATCCTTTCCAGGCATTCCCTCTCAGGCAAATCCATCAAGAAGGTCAGGTCCGCCTGGCGAAAGTCGCTGTTGATCTTCTCCAGCCAATCTGGAGCCAAGCTCAGGCTTCCATACGCGATGGTGGAAAGAATGTACCGGTCGCTGACCACGATGGTTCCTTCCCGGAGTGCTGGCTCGATTTCGTCGGCCAGATGCTGCGCCCGATCGGCGCAGAAAAGCAGCTGCAAGGCCTGGGGAGAGGCCTTGTGCTTGTGCTGCAGTATGGCCCGAATCAGGGTTCCGATGGGCTCGCTGGGGGTGGGCTCTTTGGTCAGGATCGCTTTTCGCCCTTCTTGATTCAGCCTTTCGGCCAGCAACTTGGATTGGGTGGAGGAGCCGGCTCCATCCGGGCCTTCAAAGGCGATGAGCATGGTTCTTTTTTGTTAGGCGGCCCTCATTGTAGGGCAATTTCCCCTTCCGATAAAGCCTCGTTTCGGACCCTTTGGAGGGCGGAGCCAGTCCCTGTGCTATAATCCCCTCGTTCCATTTTTAAGCCAAAGCAAAACCCTATTCCATGAAGTCCGCAAAAACCGCACCCCTTCTTTTTCTGATGGCCTGCGCCCTTGTGCTTCCGGCCTGCGGCCAGAAGCCCCTCTCCCTGGAGGATCGGATCAGTCAGATTCCTTCTTCTGCTGCGCTGGAGGAATCCTATGAAGGGCGGATCGAAAAGGCTGCTTTGAGCGCCTACCAGGAGGGTACCCACCGCATTCTGGACGAAGACGGCGAGCACCTTCTCCAAAGCTCTTTGCTGGATCTGAACCAATACTTGGGCAAGAAAGTCATCGTTTCCGGCGTGCCGATTGAAAGGATCGGAAACGCCAAGCCTGTGCTGGAGGTTTCCAGCGTTCGCCTGACAGAGGATTCTTTCGATGCCCCCTTCTCCGACTACCGATCCGAAAAAGGAGCCTTTTCCCTTTCCTATCCCCAAAGCTGGCAGCTGGCCGAGGGAGCTTCCGGCATTTCGCTGCAGTTCGGGCAAGAGCCCTGGGCCTGGGTAGATGTTTTTGCTGACATTTCGGATTTCAAGTCCTTCGTTGCCTCCAGGGAATCTTCCCAGGGGGCCGAAGTGACTGTGGCCGCCCAGCCAGCGCTCCGCTTCAATGACAGCGAATCTTTTCGCATCTATCTTGCTCATCCAAGCGCCCAAAAGGCCTACCTCATCCGCTTTGGCCAGGAGCAGCTTTCTTCGCAGGAAAAAAGGCCTGTGCTTTATCGGATCCTGGATAGTTTCCGCTTGACCTATTCCCCTGCGGCAAAAGCCGAGCCTTGCGGAGGGGCGGAGGATCTTGCCTGCGCTGAGGGCTACCGCTGCGACCTGAAAGACAATTCCGAGCATGCTGAAGGCATATGCGTCTCCTTGCAGAGCGGGACTGGCCCTTCCAAATGCCCCTTCATCAGTCCGCCCGCAGGCTGCTTGGCGTACAGAGTGTCCCAATACTCCGAAAACAGCTGCCCTTCGCGCTACGAATGCCTGCCGGATGGCCTGGCTTTGTTCGAATCCTTGCCGGAGCCGGCGCCTTCGGGGGCTGATCCCTCGCAGGCCGACAAGCCCAGTGAGTTGGAGCAGGCCAAGCCTGTGGCCGAGCCCACGCTGTCGGCCCCGCCTGCCGAGCCGGAGGCCGGCCCGTTGCCTGCGCCGGCCCAAAGCGATTCCGGCAGCGCTTCGGAGCCTGCCGAATCCGCTCCATCGCCCGTTGCCCCCCTTCAGGAAGCTTCGATTGTCGACGATTCGGCTGAGGTTCCTGCTTCGCTTTCCGCCCCCCTTTCTTCCGGCGATCTCACCCGAAGCTACCAAAGCATTCACCGCGGCTTCTCCGTTTCCTATCACAAGAACTGGTATTTCTCCAGTTTCGGGCCTCAGGAAGGGTCGGAGTGGCTGGTCGGCTTTTCCGACAAGGCGCTGGAATCGCCTTCCGATTCATTGATCACCCTCACCCTAAGCAAGCAGCAGCCTCCGGCGCCCTCTCCGGGAAAACGCCTCGTCAGCAAGAAGCTGGACGGGCTCTTCTATGCTGTGGAGGGGCCTTCCGGCCTTCAGGAAACCATTCAGGCCATGCTGGATTCGGTCCAGATGCTTCCCGCCTCCTCCGAGGTTCCTGCTTCGGAATGATTTTTTGGCCTGCAAAGCTGCTTTCCTAATCCTAGAAGGAGGAAAGGGCTCCTTTTCGCCCCCTTTCCTTGTCGGACCCCTCGCCGCCCGCATTCTTGGCGGTGCCGCTTTACAGTGATGATCGGGAATGCTAGGCTTCTACAGCTTATTCAATGTCCTAAGATTTCATGCATTTAAACGAGATCGCTCGCGAGCTTCAGGTCACCCTTCAGGAGCTGCGACGCGAATTGGCTAAAACCAATTTCGGCATCAGCCCCAGCGCCACAGAAATAGACGACAACCTTTCCCGGGGCATCATTCGTTTCCTGAAGGACAGAATCAAGCCTACCCGCCAGAACCGCCGTGTCGCAGTCATCCTTAAGGATGGCCAAGAGCTGCATGAGTCCTCCATCGTTCAGGCAGGAGCCCCGCAGGATCCTCCTTCCGAAGCCAAGGTGCCCAAACGGGCCATGACCAAGAAGGAGAAGGACGAGCTGGAAGAGGCGGAGCGGAAAAAGCGCGAAGCGGAAGAGGCCGCCTTGCGCCCGAAAGATCCCTTCCCTGGCCAAAGAGGGGATTCCTCTGCGGCAAGCTCGGGCCCTAGGCAGAGCGCTTCCCCCTTGCATGTCTCTCGCCGGATCGAATTGGGGCAGGCTCCTTCCGCCATCTCCTCCGAAGAGAGCTCAGCCCTTCCTAGGAACTACTACCGTTCCAACAAGAAGAAGAAGCGAAAAGGCCAGTTCCAGGAGGAGGCTGCCTTGGAAAGCCTGCAGCGGCATCCCGGCAGGAAGATCAAAATCGCCAAGGTCCATTACGACGACGATGCGGCGGACAACCGCAGCGCAGAAGAGATCGCCATCGATCGCGAAATGGACCGGGAGCATTTCCGCGCCCAAAAGAAGAACCGGGCCTCCAATCTGCGCGTCGGCCCCAAAGAGCAGCCTCAAATCAAGGCCAAAACGGGCATTGTGGATATCCCCTCCATTCTTAGCCTGAAGGAGTTTTCGGAGAAGTGCGGCCTTCCTGTGACCCAAGTCATCTCGACCCTCATCAAGAACGGCATCATCGCCACCATCAACCAAAAACTCGATTACGACACGGCCGCCTTGGTGGCCGACGAGCTGGGGGTGGAGGTGAGGCGCATGGCGGAGGAGGCCACCATCGAGGACATGATGGAGGGCGACATCAAGAAGCTTTTGGAGGAAGAGGATGGAGGCAGGCTTTCCGTCAGGCCTCCTGTGGTCAGCATCATGGGGCACGTCGACCACGGGAAAACCAAGCTTTTGGATACGATCCGAAGCGCCAATGTGATCGACACCGAGGCAGGAGGAATCACCCAGCATATCGGCGCCTATCAGGTGGAGAAGAACGGCCAGAAAATCACCTTCCTGGACACTCCCGGCCATGAGGCCTTCACCTCCATGCGAGCCCGAGGAGCCAAGGCCACCGATATCGCCATCCTGGTGGTGGCGGCCGACGAGGGGGTCAAGCCCCAGACCATTGAGGCCATCAGCCATGCCCAGGAGGCCAAAATCCCCATTCTTGTCGCGATAAACAAGATGGACAAGCCCGGCGCCAATCCTGATCATGTCAAGGGGCAGCTGGTCGAATACGGCCTTCAGGCCGAGGATTGGGGTGGGCAAACCCTCATGGTTCCTGTTTCGGCCATGACGGGGGAGGGGATCGACAAGCTTCTGGAGTCCATCCTTCTGCTGGCCGAAGTGGAGGATCTCAAGGCCAATCCGAATAGGATGGCTGTGGGAACGGTGGTGGAGGCGCATTTGGACAAATCCCTGGGTCCTGTGGCCACCATCCTCATCAACACAGGCACGCTCAAGATCGGGGACAGCCTGGTGATCGGAACCACCTTGGGCCGGGTCAAGGCCATGCACGACCATACCGGAAAAAGCCTTTTGGAGGCCCCTCCTTCGGCCGCCGTTCGCCTTTCCGGCTTGGAGGCCACCCCTCAGTCGGGCGAGCTGATGCAGGCTTTCCGAAGCGAGCAGATTGCCAAGGGTCGCGCTGAAGGCCTGAAGCGCCTGATGCATGACCAGGAGGTCAACCTGAGCGGCTCGATGGTGGAGCGCATAGTTTCCCAGATCAGCACCGGAGAAATCAATTTCCTCAAAGTCGTCCTGAAGGCCGACACCAAAGGCTCACTGGAGGCCATCATGCAAGCCTTGGCCAAGGTCAAATCGCCCGATGTCGCCATCAAAGTGATCCACTTCGGCGTCGGAAACATCAGCGACGGGGATGTGCTGATCGCTTCGGCCAGCCAAGCCCTTCTGGTGGGTTTCCACGTGGAAGCCAATGCCCATGTTCGCCGCCTCGCCGAGCGGGAACGGGTGGACGTCAAAGAATACACCGTCATCTACAAGCTGATCGAGGATCTCAAGGCCATTCTTTCCGGCATGCTGGAACCTCAAATCAATGTGATCGAGCTGGGTTCGCTGGAGATCCGTCAGGTTTTCCTGGACAAGAAGAAGTGGATGATCCTTGGCGGGCATGTGATCAAAGGGAAAATCCAGGCGGCCGCCATGGTTCGCGCCAAGCGAGGCGGCGAACTCCTCTTTGAATCCCAGCTGGATTCCTTGAAGCACGTGAAGCAGGATGTGAGCGAGCTGGAGAAGGGGGACGATTGCGGCATCCGCCTGAAGACGCCGAAAACCCTTCAGCCAGGGGATGTTCTGGAGGCCTTCAGGATCGAGAGGATCGAACGGAAGCTGGAATAGCAGGCTTCTTTCCGGGGTTTGCTTTGGGTCCGCTGAATTTGCTACAATTTCAGCGCATCTGACAAAAAACAAAAATGAGGCTATTCTACCTGGTCGCCACCATCATTGTCGCGCTGATCCTCCTGATCCTTTCCGTGGCCCAATTCGGAGCCAGCTGCAGCCTCAACCTGCTCAGCGCATCGCCGGTGGTGATTTTGCTTGTGATCTCCCTTTTGGGCGCGGCGATGGGGGCGTTCTTCATTCTCTTCCTCGTGGCTCCGAATACTTCGGGGGATTCTCCGGAGGATGTGGGCTAGGGGATACCGCTGACGCAATTTAGTTTGCCCTACCCTTTCTGTCATCCTCGAGTCGCCGAGGCGGTTTTCCCGCCGACCCTATTTTAAGCATGGCGAAAACCCCGACCCTGCCTGGAATGGCATGCGGATCGGGGCTTCCTGCGGAGTGACTGGCGCTCTTCAGTTGTTGGTATGCGACTCACTTTTGAGCTTTTCTCGTTCGGCTTCGGCCGACCTACAAATGTTACAGTCCGGGTATTTTTCGCAGTCGACATCGTAGTCACAGCTGTCAACGCAAACACCATTGCTCTTGTGCTGGCCTTCCTCGCAGAGCGGCTGGCACTGCCCTCCCACCCTTTCGGTGTTGGGCGGGCATTCCGCCTCGACTTCTTCGATCGGCGCCGCCTCGAGGGGCGTAGCTTGCTTCCGACCTCCTTGTTCGAAGCTATTGTTACAGTGGGCGATGGAAATTGAGATGATTATGACCAAAGGGCCGCCTATAAAGAGTAGTCGATCGCTCATTTCTGATTTCCTTTCTGATCTGCGCTTTCGCTCCGCAGGCTTGAGTGTTCTCCCCGTGACCCAGCGGCATGCTGAGTCACGAGCGAGCACAAAAACCCGCAGCCTGTCATTTCAAGGATCAAGATGGTTGCTATCATCGCATTTATTTAGCGGTATTGTCAATCGATCGCTAGCCGTAATTATGAAATTAGTATTTGCTCTGATCTTCTCAATGTCGTCCCCGACCCGATCGGGAGTCCAGGATTCGCATTCCTCCAGCTTCCCCCCCTGGATTCCGGCTCGAAGGCCGGAATGACGGACTGGACACAGGCTGCCAACCTCACTTCACTTTCGTGCGGCTATTTGAACTATATATATTAAAATAAACTAATTAATAATTATAACAAGTATTGTTCTCCGCTAGATTTAGGGAATAGTCAGAGGAGTATAAAAATTGTATTCAAAAAATCTTGCCACCCAAAAAACTTCTCTGTATAAAATATGTGCGCAAAGTTCCGCGAAAAACAAAACGAAAAAGATCCGCTTTGATAAAAAGCAACTCTTTTCGTTTTTTATTTTCCACCCCTTTATGCTCAAGGCACTCTTCAGCTCCAATACCCGGGTCAAGCTCCTGAACACTTTTCTGCTCAATCCAGACGAGGAGTACTTCATTCGCGAGCTCACCCGAAAGCTCGATGAGCAGATCAATTCCATTCGGCGCGAGCTGGACAACCTCAAGAAGATCGGCCTTTTGAAGAGCCGAACCCGGAACCGGAAAAAGTATTACTTCGCCAACACCTCCTTCATTGCTTTCGGTGAACTGCGGGATATCTTCATCAAGGCCAATGGCAACGAGCATGAGCTGGCCAAAAAGATCTCCAAGATGGGCCAGGTCGACCTGCTCCTCCTTTCAGGCTTCTTCGTTCAAAAGGAATCTTCGGTCGACCTCCTGGTGGTGGGGGATTTGGACAAGGCCCAGCTTCAGGGCTATCTCTCCACGCTGGGCGGGGCCGAGCGGGAGATTCGCTTCAGCCTGATGCCCCAGAAGGATTTTCTCTATCGGCTGGAATGCAACGACAAATTCGTTCGCGATTTGCTGGCGGACAAGGCTTCGGTGATCCTGATCAATCGACTCAAAGAGAAGTTGGAATCTCCAAAATAGCTCCTGGAGAAGGCCGGATCGCCCTCACGCAAAAATCTATTGCCTTCGGAGCCGAAGGCCCTTAAAATGCATAGGCTTTTTTCTAAAAGGCCTTCCTGAATCGGTAGAACCTAAATCCAAAACCCCATGCACCCGCTTGTCCGCTCCATTCAAAGCGCCCAGCTGAAGAAGATCCCCCAGATCCGCCCCGGCTACACTGTCCGTGTCAGCCAAAAGATCAAGGAGGGTGGAAAGGAGCGTATCCAGAATTTCGAGGGCCTGGTCATCAAGGTCGGCCATGGGGAAGGAGTCGAAAAGACTTTCACTGTTCGCAAAATCGTGGAAGGAGTGGGCGTAGAGAAGATTTTCCCCATGCATTCCCCCAATATCGCCCAGATCTTCGTGGTCAAGGTGGCCGATGTGCGCCGCAGCAAGCTCTACTATATGCGCGAGCGCTTCGGAAAATCCGCCCGCCTCTCCGAGCGCCACATCAGCGACGACGAGCGCGCCAGGGAGGCTGCTGAAGGCCAGGCAGAGGAGGAGACAGCTCCTGAAATGGCCGAACCCGTCATGGAATCCGTCGCCCCCGAAGCCGATTCCGCTCCAGCCCAGGAGCCCAGCCAAGAGCCAGCTCCTCAGGAGGCCAAGGCTGAATAATCTTCTTTGTTATAGCTTTTCACTTCGCTAATCGCCACTCTTATGTTCGCCATCGTCGAGATCGCCGGAAAGCAGTTCAAGGTCGCCCCTGGCGATAGCCTGGAGGTGCCCAAGCTCAAGGATTCCAAGGAGGGTGACACCCTTCGTTTGAACACTGTTCTGATGACGTCCGACAAGGCCCAGCTTGAGTTGGGCAAGCCCTTCCTTCCAAACGTTTCTGTCCAGCTCCTGGTCAAATCCCATGGCAAAGGCGAAAAGATCCATGTTTTCAAGAAGCAGCCTAAAAAGCGCCGCCAAGTGAAGCAGGGGCATCGCCCGCAGCACACGGTGGTGGAGGTTACGGCTATCAAGTAGGTTCTTTAGATCAGAATTTCCATCGGTGATTTTCCTCTAGGCCTGCGATTAATCGCAGGCCTATTCATCCTTCCAATCTTTTCAAAACCTCCTTCAGGTCTTTCGGCAGCGGCGCCTCCAGTTCCATTTCCCTGTTTCCTTCCGGCAGTCGGAACTTGAGCTTCCACGCATGCAAAAAGGGCCGCTTCAGGCCAAGGGCTTGCAGGGCTTCGTTTGCCTTGGCATCCCCGTACATCTCGTCGCCCAGCACAGGATGCCCTATGGAATCGAAGTGCACCCGGATCTGATGCGTTCTGCCCGTCACAATCCGGATCTCCGCCAGGCTGTGCGCTCCGCAATACCGTTGGACCTTATAGTGGGTCAGGGCGTATTTCGCCTTGGGCGATCCGGAGACGGCCACATCCCTTTGTCCGCCCGACGCATGCGTTTTGATCAGCGGCGCTTCTATGCTTCCTTCGGCAGGCTCCAAATGCCCCTGAAGGAGGGCAAGATAGGTCTTGGTCACCTTGCGATGCTCGATCTGCTGGGACACATGGCGGTGGGCAGCATCGTTTTTGGCGCAGACAATCAGCCCGGAAGTGCCTTTGTCCAGCCGATGCACGATTCCCGGCCGCTTTTCTCCCCCGATGCCGCTCAGGTCCTTGCAGTGGTGCATCAGGGCATTGACCAAGGTCCCTGAAACGTGCGCCCCGTGATCGGTGGGGTGAACCACCATGCCGGCCGGCTTGTTCACGACGACCAGATCCTTGTCCTCGTGCACAATGTCCAAAGGAATGTCTTCCGCCAAAAGGCCTATCTCCTTCATGGAGGGCATAGAGACAATGATTTCGTCGCCCTCCTTTAGGCCTTGCCCCGGCCTGAGGGCCTTTTTCCCATTCACAAAGACATGCCCTTCTTTGATCAGCTTTTGGACGAAGCTTCGAGTTAAAGCGGGTTCCTGCTCATTCAGGAAGCGATCCAGCCTAGCCTCTTTTTTTGTCGCAAAATAGTGTCTCATTTTAGGTTTGGCTGAAGGTTTCTAATTTTTTTGGCTTCCAAAAGGCTTTTCTTACTCAATTCTTTGCCATTTTAGCCTGATTCGCCGAAAAAAGCATTGACTTTGCCCCCGAGTCCTCTAAAATCACCCTGTCGCAGAAAGCAGGCAGCCCCGGCATTCGTCGGGTCAGAAGACCTGCAGAGACAAATCAGTTGCAAATTACGAATTACCAAATTACGAATTTGTCGCATGTCTCATTGTCTGCCGATAGTGAGATTTTTTCTGTTTATCATTTCCCCATCGCAACTCTCAACTCGTAACTCGTAATTATCATGGCTGTCACCCGAGAAAAGAAAGAGCAGGCCCTTCAGGAGCTGAATGAAAAATTCTCCAAATCCAAGTCCGTGGTCTTTGCTGGCTATCGCAGCCTGGACATGGAAAAGCAGAATGAACTTCGGAGCAGCCTTCGGACCGGCGGAAACGAGCTGAAGATCGGAAAAAAAACCCTGATGATGCTGGCGGCCAGGCAGAATGGTGTGGACGGGCTGGATCCTTCCATGATGGAGGGGCCTGTGGCAGCCACCTTCTCCTACCAGGATCCGCTCTCTGGCCTCAAGACCCTGTTCAACTTCTCCAAGAAGAACGAAAGCCTCAAGCTGCTGGGCGGCATTATCGACGGAAAGCCTGTTGGCCCTCAGACCATTCTGGAATACGCCAAGCTTCCGGGCCGCGAAGAGCTTCTGGCCAAGCTGATGGGCTCCATGAAGGCTCCTGTCTCTGGCATGGCCGGGCTCATGAACAATCTTATTGCTGGCTTTGTGCGCGTGGTCAACGGCTACGCCGAAAAGAAGGCCGGCTCTTCCGAGCAGGGCGCCTAAACTTTCCCAATCAAGCTTTTTATAATAATCCATAATTTTCTATTCTTATGTCCGACGACAAAGCAACTCTCGCCCCTCTCTCCAAAGAAGCTCAGGCTGTCTTGGAGGCAGTCAAAAAGCTCCCCACCCTCGAGCTTTCTGTTCTGGTCAAGCATATGGAGGAGGAGTTCGGCGTTTCCTCCGCCGCCCCTATGGCCATGGCCATGGCAGCGCCTGCTGCTGGTGCCGCTCCTGCCGCAGAAAAAGACACCTTCGATGTCATCCTGGCCAACGCCGGCCAGCAGAAGATCGGAGTCATCAAGGTGGCTCGCGAGATCACCGGCTTGGGCCTGAAGGAGGCCAAGGATCTGGTGGACGCCGCCCCCAAGCCCATCAAGGAGGGCGTGAAGAAGGCTGAAGCTGAAGAGATGAAGAAGAAGCTGGAGGAGGCCGGAGCCACGGTTGAGCTGAAATAGTTCAGTGTCCATTCTGAAAAGCCCGGAACGCTTCCTTTGGAGGCGCCGGGCTTTTCTTTTGTGCTGCCTGTCTTGCCTTCGGCGGCTCAAGATGATACCCTTTCATGCGTCCTTCTTTCCTGTTTCCCATGAGCTTCAAAACCCGAAAAATCCGCAAGGCCCCCCCCTCCAGGCCTTTCAGCGAGATTGCCGGAAAAATAGGCTTGGCCTCCAGATCCCTGGCTTCGGCAAGTCCGATCCGCAAAACCTATTTTCTCCACGGAACCCTTCTTTTGGCGGGGGTGTGGGTGGTCTTTCGCGTGTGCGTGGGCGCCTACGCCACCCTTCGCGAATTCGATCCCAAGGAGGTTGTTCTTCCGATTGCAGCCTCCGAGCTGAAGACCGATGAGCATGGGTACACCAATATTGTTCTTTTGGGGGATGGTGGCCATAAGCGGGACGGAGCGGATCTGGTCGACACTATTATTGTGGCCAGCCTTGATCCAGCCACCCGCTCGGTCTCCATGCTTTCGTTTCCCAGGGATTACTATGTGGGATCCAATGGCATAGGGATAGGCCGCATCAACGAAGTCTATCGAATCCATAAAGGCGACACCTCCGAAAAAGGCGGATACGCGGCATACCAGGATGTTGTGGGGAGAATCGTAGGTCTGGACATTCATTATTACCTTCGGGTTGATTTCAAGGCTTTTGTGGAGATTGTGGATGCCTTGGGGGGGGTCACTGTCGATGTCAAAGAATCGCTTTATGACCCCGAATATCCCAATGATTCCGATACTCGTTACACCACTTTCTCTCTTCCAAAAGGGGTTCAGGAGATGGATGGCGAAACAGCTTTGAAGTTCGCTCGCAGCCGCAAGACCACTTCGGATTTCGATAGGGCCTTGCGCCAGCAGCAGCTGCTTTCCGCTTTGCAGGAAAAGGCCCTTTCTGCCCATGTTCTAACCAGTCCTTCCACCCTTAAAAAGCTTTATGATTCGATTCGGAGCAATACCGACACGAATATTTCCTTTCGGGAAATGATTGCTTTGGCGGAATTTGCCAATGGCTTTGACCGTTCCCGCTTGGTCAGCAAGGTTCTCAACGACGACCCGGGGCAAGAAGGAGGCTTTCTCTACACTCCTGAGCGGGAGGTTTACGGAGGTTTTGTCCTCATTCCTTACAACCTGGGTGAGCTGAAAAAATACACCGACCTGGTTTTCCATCATAGAGGAATCTTCTACGCTCCTTCAAAAATAGATATCCTCAACGCCAGCAGAACGTCCGGAGTGGCTCTGCGGCTCGCCCGCAAGCTCAATCTTTTTGGGTTTGATGTGGGGGAAGTGTCCAATTTTCTGGATGCTCAAGGCGAAAGGCAATACTCCGACCAGAGCCTGATTCTGCACCACAGTTGGAGTGAGGACGGAAAGCCTTTGGAAGCCGAAGCCAATGCCATAGAGGCTTTGAAGGGTTTCTTTGACGCCAAGGTTCTGCCCGGGAATCCTTCCGCCTCAGGTTCCCACCCCCCCCTCTCCCTGGTGCTTGGCGCCGATTACGGAAAGCTTTCGCCCAATTGACTTGCGCAGAGCCTTTTTTTGCCCTAAAATACGCTGGCTTTGGGTCAGCCATGATCCAGATGCCCCCTTCCTTAACCCCCGTTCAGGATATGCCTATCACCAAGCAGGCCATCAAGCAAGCCAAGCAAAATGAGGTTCGCCGCCAGCGCAATCGCCATAATTTCAGCCGCATGAAATCCATGCTCAAGCTGATTTTGATGTATATCCAGGGGAATGAGGCCGAGAAGGCAAAAGCAGTCCACGCTCAAGTGGTCAAGACCATCGATATGGCTGCCAAAAAAAACCTGATCCACAAGAACAACGCTGCCCGCAAAAAGTCGCGCATCGAAAGGGCCTTGAAGACCATGGGCTCAACTCCTTCGCCCAAGGCTCTGGAAAAAAAACCGGCCAAGGCAAAGGCAAGCAAATTCGCCTCCGCCAAGAAAGCCGCTCCGAAAAAGGCCGAATAGCCTTCTTTTTCTGCCGATGGACAAGAAAGGAAAAATCCTCGGAGTCGACTTTGGGGATCGGCGAGTGGGCCTGGCGATCACAGACCTGAATCAGGAAATCGCTTTTCCGCGGGATTTTTTGGAATATGGCACCAGAAAGGAATTGATGGAGAGGATTCGGTCGATTTGCCTCCGCGAAGGCGTTTCAATGATTGCTTTGGGCTGGCCGCTCAAGATGGATGGAGGAAAAAGCGAGCGCACCCACCTGACGGAAGCCTTTTCCCATGAGCTTCGCGAGGCCCTTCCGGAAATCGAGGTGCTGCTTGTGGATGAGCGCCTGAGCACCCGCTATGCGGTGGATGTCCTGCGCCAGCAGTCAGTGAAGGCCAAAAACCAAAAGGGAAAGCGGGATTCCTTGGCTGCCCAAATGATTCTTCAGAATTACCTGAATGCCCGGAAAAGGCCTGGGAAATGATGTCCGTGCTGTAGAAATGGTTTTGCCTCTGCTTTTCAGGTTCTTTGCCTAGGTTTTTTGGGTTGACTAGTGAACGATCGTTTACTAAGCTTCATTTAGCTTAGGAGCTTATCAAGCTTGCAAAGCCTATAAATGAACTTAAGTTTTTGAAAAAATGGCAATACACAACTATAAGGAACTAATTGTATGGCAAAAATCAGTTGAATTAGCGTGCCTAATTTACAAGATCACTGAATCATTCCCGAAATCAGAACAGTGCGGTCTTGTTAGCCAAATGAGACGAGCATCTATTTCCGCCCCTTCCAATATTGCCGAGGGGCGATCCAGGGTTTCTAGAAAAGAGTTCTCTAGATTTTTATCGATCGCCCATGGGTCTCTTGCTGAGCTAGAAACACAGTTGCTTATTGCTCAAAAGTTGTCGCTCATTAATGGTGAAGGTTTTAAAAAACCTGGTGATCTACTTAGTGAGGTTAAGATAATATTGGGAGTGATGATCAGAAAATTAAACCCAGTAAGCTCCTAAGCTCTATAATCTTCATAAGCTCCGTAAACTAGAAAGCATGAAACTCAAAACCATCTACCTCTGCGCAAGCTGCCAAGCTACCTCCCCCCGCTGGGTAGGCCAATGCACAGAATGCGGCGAGTGGAATACCATGGTCGAGGAAACGATCAATGCCGGCAAGCCGGGAAAAAAAGCCTTCCTTCCTCCTGCCATTCAGCCTCTTTCTTTGGCAGATCCCTTTCAGGAAAGGCCTCGGTTGAAGACCGGGCTGGCCGAATTGGACCGGGTGCTGGGCGGCGGCTTTGTGGAGGATGCGCTCACTTTGCTCACCGGCGCTCCCGGGATCGGAAAATCCACCCTCACTCTCCAGATCTGCCAGGCGATGGCGAAGCTTGGACGGTCGGTTCTCTATATTTCAGGCGAGGAATCCGCGGCCCAGATTTCCTCAAGGGGCAAGCGCTTGGGAATCTCTGAGGCGATTTCGGTGGCCAACCTGAACCACATGGAATCCATCCTGAATGCCATTCGCCAGCTCAAGCCGGGTTTTGTGGTGATCGATTCGGTCCAGGTGATGGCTAGCGAGGGGATCGAAAGCCAGGCCGGCTCTATCGGCCAGGTGCGCC
>JACCDN010421860.1_pt1 | contig 25619 bp, 26 predicted proteins | sample 7441691 | NCBI WGS metagenome assembly JACCDN01 (sample SAMN15323439, study PRJNA562643) | freshwater metagenome | isolation source: river surface water | place: USA:Blue River Watershed | collected 2017-08-16 | reverse complement strand
AGAAGATGTGTGGACTGCATTACTGAATGCTGGAGTTCAACCGGCTGGTCTTGGTGCGCGAGACACTCTTCGTCTGGAAGCTGCATTGCCTTTGCATGGTCATGAGCTAGGTGAGGGAATTACTCCTTTGCAGGCTGGTCTTGAGTGGGTGGTCGCGTGGAAGAAAGAAGAGTTTCAGGGTCGTGCGCCTCTTGCTCACGAGAAGGAAACTGGAGTGGCTCGACGACTCGTGGGAATCTCCATTGAGGGGCGTCGCCCTGCACGCGATGGAAGCGTTGTAAAGGATGCGTCGGGAACAGACGTTGGCGTTGTGAGCAGCGGAAACTTTTCGCCCACACTCGGTCATTGCGTCGCGCTTGCATTCGTTTCGCCAAGTGTCAACGTTGGCGATGCAGTATCACTAGATGTGCGTGGCACCTTGTTGCCAGGCGTTGTGGTAAAAACGCCGTTTGTGGCTAAGAAGAAGTAGGGCCCTTATCACCAGTTGATGGGGGAGATGAAGGCTTGTTCGGACGCAATCCAAATAGTCCGCCTGCATTTTCAGCCAAGGTGGTGAGCGGGCCTAGACGTTTCGATAGTTCACCAAGTTGTTGAGCGGTTTCACCTAGGGCGGCCATTGCATTCATGGCCGTGCCTAATTGTGGCATGACGCGACGCAATGGTTCTTCAACTTCATCTAGCAACGAGTTCACTCGCGTTGTTGTCTTGTTGAGGTTGTCAACCGTTGATGCCAAATTCTCAAGAATGGTGATGAGAGATTCACTGGTGCGACGAGACGCATCTATTGCCTTTGATGCAAACTCCACCGGATCAATGAGAGTGAGCAGCGAGATGAGTTGTTCTAATGGGTTATAGGGCGCAGATGTCTCGTGCTGTTGTTGGCTGGAATCTGATGTGTCGCTCACGCTCACACGGTAGCGGTCTCAAGAGTCTGTGCGTATGCCTCAATTGGTGCACATGTACAAACCAGATTGCGATCCCCATATGCGGCATCAATTCGTGAGACTGGTGTGTAGTACATGCGAGTTCGAAGTCCAGGCACAGGGAACAAGGCTTGCTCCCGACTGTACGAGCGACCCCACTCTCCGGCGATGTCTTCAATGGTGTGTGGAGCATGACGCAAGACCGACTCTTCAGCTGAGATTGTTCCGCTAATCACTGCATCAATCTCGTGACGAATAGATGTCATGGCGTCGCAGAAGCGATTGATCTCTGACAGAGACTCACTTTCTGTCGGTTCCACCATGAGCGTGTTCGCAACAGGGAAGCTCATGGTGGGGGCGTGGAGTCCGTAGTCCATGAGACGCTTTGCTACGTCGTCAATTGTGAGATCGGTTGACTTCAACACTCGCCCCACATCAAGAATGCATTCATGAGCTACGCGCTGTTGTGTTCCGCGATACAGAACTGGGAATGAGTCGTTCAGCCTCGCTGCGATGTAGTTGGCAGACAAGATTGCATCTGCAGTGGCTTGCAGAAGTCCTTCGGCACCCATCATGCGGATGTATGTCCAGGGAATAGCCAAGATGCTGGCAGATCCATACATTGCTGCCGAGATGGGGCCAACAGGGGAGGAGTCGTCTAGGGGATTGCCTGGCAGGAATGGTGCGAGATGTGAACGCACTGCAACTGGCCCTACGCCCGGACCACCACCACCGTGTGGAATGCAGAACGTCTTATGAAGATTCAGGTGACTGACGTCTGCTCCAAATTTGCCAGGCTGTGCGGTGCCAACAAGTGCATTCATGTTTGCACCGTCTACGTACACCTGGCCGCCATGCTCGTGAATGATGGAACAGATCTCAGTGATTGCTTCTTCGAACACGCCATGAGTCGATGGATAGGTCACCATGGTTGCGGCCAGCATGTTGCCAGCTTTTTGTGCTTGCATACGTAAGTCGTCAACGTCGATGTTGCCGTTGTCGTCACACGCAACCACCACAACACTCATACCTGCCATGACAGCGCTTGCTGCATTTGTGCCGTGAGCACTAGATGGAATCAAGCAGATGGTGCGCTGATGGTCTCCACGTGATTGGTGATATGCACGAATTGCCATGAGGCCAGCAAACTCACCTTGGCTACCCGCATTTGGTTGCAAACTAACAGCGTCGTAGCCGGTGATTGCAACCAGCATCTCTTCCAGTTCGGTAATGACAGACCGAATGCCTTTGCTTTCGTCGTCTGGTACGTACGGGTGAAGAGACGAGAATTCGCTCCACGTGACTGGTTCCATCTCGGTGGTGGAATTCAACTTCATTGTGCATGACCCGAGAGGAATCATGGTGCGGTCCAACGCAAGATCTTTGTCGGCGAGAGCTCGCAGATAGCGCAACATTTCATGTTCTGTTTGATGACGATGAAAGACTGATTGAGTCATGAATTCGTCATGACGGAATAGGTCCTGTGTTGTGTCGTTCGCAGTGATGCCAAGAGTGGCTCCAATTACCGCGAGAAGATTCTCAAGCGATTCCGCAGTAGTTGTCTCGTCAACGCTGAATGAGAATGTGTGAGGGGAGACCAAGCGAATGTTGAAGCCTGCCTGACGTGCTCGGTCGACAATGTTCTGAGCTTGAGGGCTTTGAATGGCAACGGTGTCAAAGAACGCTGAGTGCTTTACTGAGAATCCAGCAGTAGTCAACGATGTTGCTGCTCGTGCGGCAAGTTGATGAACTCGATGAGCAATTCTCTGCAAGCCAGATGGTCCGTGCCAGACGCCATACATGCCCGCAATGTTTGCAAGAAGAACTTGCGCAGTGCAGATGTTTGATGTTGCCTTCTCGCGTCGAATGTGTTGTTCACGTGTTTGAAGAGTGAGTCGAAGTGCCGGACGTCCTTCGGTGTCTGTGCTGACTCCAACAAGACGACCTGGAAGTGCGCGTGCATGCGCATCGCGCGTTGCCATGAAGGCGGCATGTGGTCCACCAAATCCCATCGGCACTCCGAAGCGCTGCGATGATCCAACGGCGATGTCGAATCCCAATTGCCCTGGCGGAGTGATAATGGTGCAGGCCAACAGATCGGTGACAGCGATTGCAATTGCTTTGTTGTCGGAGGATTTTGCTGTGAGTTGTCGAATGGTGTCGAGGTGGGAGAGTGCACCATCGCTACCAGGCCATGACACAACGATGGCAAAGTGTCCAGTTGGATCCATGGCAGAGACGTCGCATGTAACAACAGTGATGCCAATCGGTTCCATTCGAGTTCGCAGAACTGCGAGGGTTTGTGGGTGGGTGTTTTCATCAACAAGTACTGAATTCGAACCCGACTTGCTGATTCGATGTGCCATTGCTACTGCCTCTGCAACTGCAGTTCCTTCATCAAGAAGCGACGCATTGGCAAGTGGCAATCCTGTGATTTCAGAAATCATTGTTTGGAAATTCAGCAACGCTTCTAGGCGTCCTTGGCTGATTTCTGGTTGGTACGGCGTATATGCCGTGTACCACGCTGGGTTCTCGAGAACATTGCGCTTAATCACCGGAGGGGTGATGGTGTTGTAGTAGCCCTGACCGATAAACGACGTTCTCTTGACATCGTTTTCAAATCGAGCTCGTAACTCGTTAAGAACATCGTGTTCTGCAACTGGTTCCTTAATGGACAACAGCTCGCGCAATCGAATTGATGAAGGGATAGTCGTCTCTAAGAGTGACTCAACGGAATCAACTCCGATGACAGACAACATGTGCGCGCGATCCGCGTCTGAGAGACCAAGGTGTCGCAATGCGAACTCGTCGGGTGTAAACGCTGGCGATGTCAGTGAACGTGTCTGCGGGTTCATAGGGACTCCAAAGAGATATGACCCCCGCTGTCTGTTGTGCCTGAGAGCTTCACCACAAAAGTGGCTTTCCCCGTCGGCGGAGGGCGAACCCTCGCTTTCCAGCGTTTTGATATCTACCTGGTCCCTTGTGCCTGAGAGATTCCGGGGCGGTTGCTCCTTCGGCGGTGCCTAGGCACTCTCTCCCAAGCAGATATGTACTTCACACCGTAGTCGGTGGGGGATGCCAGATTGGCCCTTGAGGTGGGGTAGCAGGGCTTATTCCACAGTGGCGTAACTGCCGGCTGTTCCTGTGCCGCCATCCATGACGCCGACGCATTCATCGAGGTCGTGAAGGAAACTTGTGTATGTGGATTCGTGGCCTGCATGAACGGTGAGATGCAACGTTGATGGTGGCCCCTGACGATCGAAATACCACCCGCGTTGTAACAATGCATCTGCAAGGGCAAATACGTCATGACGCTTTTCATCTCGTGCGCCAAAGGCGAGGAGAGTGGAGTCTGGCTGCGCTCGCATGACAAGTGCTTCGGTGTTGTTGATATGTGTGGCCATTGCAAGGGCAGAGGTGCGTGCACTATGAGTGACGCGCATGTATCCATCGTCGCCGAGGTAACGCATGACAGCCCACGATGATGCAATTGATCCGCCTGACTTTGTACCGAGAATTCCGGAGGATCCGTACAGACCGCCAAGCCAGTTGTCTGTCATGAATACTTGGTCGTTGCGTAATTGCTTATCTCGATGCAACAACACTCCGGAACCTTTTGATGCGTATCCGTACTTATGAAGGTCAACTGAAATAGATGTGACTCCGTCGACGCGAAAATCCCAAGGTGCGACCACTTCGCCAAGCTTTTCCATGTAGGGAAGCGTGACGCCGCCCATACATGCATCAACGTGGCAGTTGATGTTGTGTTGCGCCGCCAATTGCGCAATGGCTGGAATGTTGTCAATAACGCCTTGTGGGTATTGCGGTGCGGATCCAACAATCAAGATGGTGTTGTTGTCGATGGCGTTGCTCATTGCATCTACATCCGCACGCCAATCGCTTTGCACTGCCACGCGTCGAGTCTCCACGCCGAAGTAATCAGCGCCTTTCTCTAAAGCCGCATGTGCAGAAGTGGGGAGCACCATGTTCGGGGTTCCTGTCAAACGGCCTTCGCGCTCGGCTCGTTTAACGGCGGCACGGACCACCAACACCAAACTTTCGGTTCCTCCAGAGGTCATGAACCCCGCAGTGGTCTCATTTCCATGAACCCAGCCAGCCACGGTGTCCACCACATCGTTCTGCATTCGTTTCAAGGATGGAAATGCGGCGGTGTTGAGGGCGTTCTCGCCAGAGAACCTGCGGTAGGCCTCCTCGGCAACCGCCAGCACATCGGGGCCTGCTGAATAGGCGAGTGTGAAGACCCGGCCGTCACGCCAACGCACATCTTCCGAGCGAAATGATTCCATCTCGTCGAAGACGTTTTCCGCGGACACGCCTTCAGTGAGTTTTCGAATTGCCATATGCGCACCTTAGGTCGGTCTGTGGGGTAGCAACCCCAGCAAACCCTTGTGGATTCTCATAAATATGAAAATTACATAACGGACATTATGGGCGTAACGATGGTGTTAGAGAAGCGGCTGCAACAGGCCCGGCTGCGTCCATCAGCCAGTCCAAGATGTCCCTCAGGGACTCTTTTGTGTGACGTGGATGCTCTAAATCGCGTCGAGCATCAATGAGTGCGCAATGCAAAACATAAATCTGATCTTTGAGTTGGTCGAGTTCGTCTCGCGTCATGACTAACTCGTTTTCGCTCAGCTGCAAATCTTGGGCTCGCTGACGTGATACCCAGTCCCATTGCCTGCATTTCTGGCTACAGAATTCTCGACGCCGTCCTGGTCCGTCCTGGGCGACCAGCACATGCCGGCACCATCGGCACCTGCGGTCTTCTCCCCGCACCTCTGCATCGCTGCGTAATTTCGTCATGACGAAAATATAGAGACAGGTAGCGTTCGAGATGTGGATTTCCCTGTAGCTCCCTCAACGTTTTTTGCCAGTGACAATTTCAGTGGGACTCATCCGCGTTATCTCGACGCAATTGCTCGGTGTAATCCAGGGCACGTCATCGCGTATGGCGGCGATGCCGTCACACAACGCGCGGTTGCATTATTTCAAGAACTGTGTGATGAAGATGTTGAAGTGTTGTTTACGTTCAACGGCACCGGTTCAAATGTTGTTGCGTTGGGAAGTTTGTTAGGTCACGCAGAATCTGTTGTGTGTACGAACTGGTCGCATATCCATGTGGACGAAACCGGCGCGCCAGAGAAAATTCTGGGTGTGAAATTGCAAGACATCGCAACCGAAGACGCAAAGGTTCGGCCAAGTGATTTAGCGGAACTAGCAACAGCACTTGGAAATGTTCATCATGTACAGCCTGGTGTTGTGTCAATCACGCAGGCCACAGAACTTGGTGGTCTCTACTCCATTGAGGAAATCACTGCTTTGTGTGATGCTGCTCATTCGTACGGTATGCGTGTTCACCTTGATGGTGCCCGAATTGCAAACGCCGTGGCTGCACTGGGTGGCACCGCTGAAACATTTCGGAAGATGACGTTCGGCGCGGGTGTTGATGCGGTGTCGTTTGGTGGAACAAAGAACGCCATGTTGGGTGCTGAGGCTGTTCTGTTGCGCCGTGGAGTTTCGTCGCCGCGTGCTGCTTTCTTACGGAAGCAGTCAACACAACTTCCGTCAAAACAGCGTTATGTGTCAGCGCAGTTTGTTGAAGCATTAGAAACTGGCCTTTGGCTTGAAACGGCCGGCCATGCCAATTCAATGGCAGCGCGTTTGTACGACGCAGTTTCTGACCTCTCTGATCTTCAGGTCTCTCGGCCAGCAGTGAACAGCCTCTACCCCGTCCTCCCCCCTTCCGTAAAGACGGCGCTTCAAGAGTGGAGCTTCTTCTGGGATTGGGACATCAGTCGTTCCCAGGTGCGCTGGATGACCTCGTGGGACACCACCGCAGACGATGTTGACTCATTTGCCGCGGGCGTTCGGCTTGCTCTCGCAAGGGCCTAATTTGACAAAAAGTTCAGAATTGACTCGGCAGTCAATTTTGGTAATGTGAGCCCAGGCACAGCGGAGTTGGGGGACAACCATGGCCATTGGCGAATTGTTTGCGTTTCGAGAGTGGGACGACACATCGTGGTCTGAATTGGCTGAATGCCGAGGACTTTCTGCAATCTTCTTTCCACCGGCAGCCGAGCGACCACAAGCTCGCGAACGTCGCGAAGCACAAGCTCGCGAGGTATGTCATTCATGTGAAGTCATGTACGAGTGCCGAGATTTTGCGCGCCGCAATCGTGAATACGGTTTTTGGGGTGGCGAATCTGAAGAAGAGCGTCACGCTGCTGGCTACCGACTCATTGCACCTATTGGTGTGCGCGCTCGCGTCATTTCCTAATTTGTTTTTTGTAGCGCTACCGCTACCCATCCATCAAGGTCGTCGCGCTCGATTTCTTTGCATGTCGAATAGTGCAGCAGAACTTTGTCCACCTGATCATCGCGCATTCCGCTGAGAACAATCACTCCCCCTACGCCTACTGCCGAACAAATGTTGTTCGCCTCGGCAATGAGTACCGGTGCGAGAATGTTTGCCAATACTGCGTCCACTTGTGCATGGGGGAATCCGTTAATCCATTGACAAGTGTTGACTTTGTTCCGTGTTGCATTCATTCGTAAAGCGTCTTGTGCTGAATCTGCAATGTCATACGCAAATGCTGTGCATGACAACAGCGAAGCAACTCCAACTGCGAGTACGCCAGATCCGCTACCAAAGTCAAACACGGTTGAGTTGCGTGCAACATTCTGTATCGCCAAGCGGAGAGCCAACACGGTTGTTGGATGATTGCCGAGACCGAATGTGTCTAGCGGTTCAATAAACAGTGAACGGCTTCCTGCAGGTGCCTCAAGCCATGCTGGAACAAGAAAGACGTCGTCAACAACATGTGTGGGCTCGGCAAACTCGCGCCATGTGTCCGCAACAGAACGGTCCACGTCAACCGTTGTGACAGACACGTATGGAAATGTCTCGCGAATGGAGGCCACTGCCGCGTGAGGGTTCTCCCCCATACTCGTGCGCAATATGACGATGATGCCTTTATTGATCTCTTCAATAGCGACAACGCCTTGGCCCCACAGAAAATCGGACACTAATTCTGTTTCATGTGATGGCACCGTGATGTCAACGAGGCGCCATGCATCGCTGTTAATCAATTCGTCGGAGCTGCTCACGGAATCGATTGCCCTTGTGGAGATATGCGGTGACAGCCATTTCAATGTCGGCACGACGTGCGCGACCTTCTTTGATGGTGGCTGGGGCACCAACGGCTAAGGCGCCTGCAGGAACGAAGGTGTCGTTCAACACCACAGCGTTTGCGGCAACGATTGCGCCAGTGCTGATGACTGCGCGATGCAACACCACCGATCCCGATGACACTTGAGCAAAGTTTTCAATCACGCAGCCTTCAAGGTGAACAATGTGGCCAATGACGCAGTCATCGCCCACCGTGGTGTGATTGATGGGGGTGGTATGCACAACAGTCCCATCTTGAATGCTTGTTCGCTCCCCAATCACGATTGCGCCGTCGTCGCCACGAAGGACAGCTCCGGGCCAAATGCTGCTTCCCGCACCGATAGTGACCGAACCAATGATGATGGCGTCTGGATGCACGTATGCATTCGAATCGATTGATGGGATTTGGTCGCCGAGAGCGTAGATAGGCATGGTGTCAGGCTACTGACGGTTGATATGGAGCCTGATGGTCGGGGCGTTTTACGAGATACCGTAGAGCCCCTATGTCACGCCGTATAGAGATCGAACTCACCAGCAAACGCGAAGATGGCACCTGGACCTGGCGCGCAGCCGGAGCCCAGCAGCCAAAGGGTGTCGTTGACGGCTCCCTCGTTCCAAGCGGGTCATCCGTAAAGGATGTAGTGCGTGCAGAAGTTGAGACAGATCTCGACGGCACACGTGTACTCACAATTGCTGCGCCAAAGCAAAAAGCAGAACGAAGCGGCTTGCTGCAGATGCTTCCATCTGAAAAGCCATTCGAACCAGTGACACAACAGCTCCGCAAAAAGGGTGGACGCGATGGCGATAAGCGTCGCGGACCGCGTCGTGACGGTGATGGAGCCCCACGTGGCGAACGTCGTAACGGAGACAAGCGTCGTGAAGGTGGCGAAGGTCGACCAGAGCGTCCACGTCGTCCATTTTTTGAGACACCACCAGAGTTGCCACAGCGTCCAAAGCCAAAGCGAATTAAGCCAAAGCGCGTCAATGTTGATGCAGTTCTCGCCGAGCTACCAGAGGCGCAACGCGCAATTGCTGAAAAAGTTTTGAATGGTGGCGTTCCTGCTGTTCGTGCCGCAATTGAAGAACAGAACAAGAAGGCTGTTGCCGAGGGTCGCGAGAAGGTTCCTGCAGAAGGTCTCTTGCAAATCGCAGAAAATCTCTTGCCGCGTTTGCGTATTGCTGAATGGAAAGATCGTGCTCTTTCGGCTGAAACAATCATTGAAGACATCGATTTGCGCGACCTGCGTTCAATTGTTGTAACGGCAGATCAATTGGTGGCAATCGATGAGCCCACTCGTGCACTGGTAGCCAAGATGAAGCAAGCGCTTGTCGTTCGTCAAGAGACTGAAATTCGTCATTGGTTGGAAGACATTGAAGCCGCAACAAAAGTCGGTCGCGTTGTTCGCGCATTGCGCCTCTCGTCTCAGCCGCCAAAGGCCGGCGTTCCTTTCCCCTCTGCACTTGCAGTTCAGTTGGTAGACGCCACCGTTGCCGGAATGACAGTCGATGCTCCTGCAGAGCGTTGGATCACTTTGCTTGAAGCCGCGGCGTTCTCCCCTGTTCACGCAAAGGTGTTGCCACCAGTCGTGCCAACGGTGGTCTCCGAGGAATTGCTGAAGACAATCGTTCGTCTCGGACCACTCATGCCGCAACTGGCCGCACTCTTCGGTGTTGCAGTCGATCCCAAAGCTCGCGCGCCACGACCTCTGCAGCAGCCCCGCCCAGACAAGTCTGGAAAGAAGCGTGCGTCAGACGTCAACAAAGCGGCCGATGCCAAGCCAGCACGTGAGCCTAAGCCTGCCCCAGCAGCCTCTGAGGCGCCTGTAGAGCCTGCTAGCGCCACAGAAGTGGCTACTGAAGCTGTCGAGGCTTCTCCGGCCGAATAGGCGCACTCGTTGGGGCTAGTGCCCTGCCAACTACGGTGAGAACCATGTCAGACATGGTCACTTATGAAGTTCGCGGTCACGTTGCCGTCATCACCTTGAATCGTCCCGATGCGCGCAATGCCATCAATGACGATGTAGCTCAGGCAATGGAGGCGGCAATCGACCGCCTCGAAAGTGAAGACGGAGTATGGGTGGGAGTTCTCACCGCTAACACCGAGGGCCACAAGTCGCCTGTGTTTTGCGCTGGTGCAGACCTAAAGGCACTGAATGCTGGTGGTCAAACTCTTGGTACGAAGCGTGGTGGGTTTGCTGGATTTGTTTATCGCGAACGAAACAAACCAATCATCGCTGCGGTTGATGGTCTTGCAACTGCCGGTGGATGCGAAATAGTTCTTGCTGCCGACATGGTGATTGCAACACAACGTTCATCGTTTGGTCTTGCTGAAGTGAAGCGCAATCTCATTGCAGGCGCCGGAGGACTTTTCCGTCTCCCCCGCGCCATTGGAAAGTCTGTCGCTATGGAAGTCATTTTGACGGGTGACCCACTCACGGCTGACCGTGCGTATCAACTCGGTTTGGTGAACCACGTGGTGCCCGAAGGTGAGGCGCTCAATGCTGCCATTGCTTTGGGTGAAAAAATTGCTTCGTCTGCTCCTATGGCAGTTGCTGCAAGTCGTCGAGTAGTTCTTGCGTCTGCATACGAAAGTGATGAGAACTTAAAGAAGATGACGAACGAGGAGTTTGCACCCATCCTTCAGTCTGAAGACACGAAGGAAGGGCTGATGGCCTTTATTGAGAAGCGTCCGCCGCAGTGGAAGGGTCGCTAAGTCTCCGGCCAACAATGATGGTCTGTGCAACAAGACCATGTCGCTCGAAAAGGTTTTTTAACGCACGATCCCCTGGTTGTGCTTGCGCGCCAATCCATGATGCATTTTGTGTCTCGAGAAAAGTGAGTGCATTGATGACAAGCGCATCTCCAATTCCAATTTCACGTGCGACTTTCTCTACAAAGACATGTGAAATCGTCCATTCGGAATTTGAGATTCTCGACAAAACCAAAGATCCAAACACGGTGTCGCCAACGCCTGCAACAAGTGAAACGTCATCTTGTTTTTGTTGCACTGGAACCACCGCACCGCGATACTCACGTGCTTCCGCCTGAGACTCGGTTACATGCCGTTGAATGATTGCGTCGTCGCTCTGGAGTGCTGCCCGAACGAATACAACGTTAGGACTGTTGCTCACCAGCGTTGTCCGATGCCTCAGGCGTTTTGTCTTGCGGCTGAATACGCCGCTGCGCTTCGCTGACCGCATGCTTCACTGCAAACTCACCGATCATTCGCGCGCCAGGTGCTTGGCGTCGAAGAGAGTCAACTGTGCTGCCAATTGATCGCCAGACGTGCTGGTGAAAACGAAGAAAAGGATTACTCACTTCTTCTTTTTCTTTGTTTTCACAACCACTGGACATTCGTCGTCGCCCATTGGACACACTGGAGCGTTCTTGCGCACCAGCATGAAGCAAGAACTGCACAACGTCTCGTCGGCTCGCTTCGGCTGCAACGTATCTTCCCCGCTGGAACGGTCGTCGGTCTCAACAACTTCGTCCTCTTCTGCTGGAAGGTCTTCCGATGCCAAACGGTCTTTGAGGATTTCAGCTAGGTCTTCTTCGACGTCGTCTGGTGCGACCATGTCGTCGTCATCATCGTCGTCGTCACTACCGGCTTTTCGGACGATGGTGGCTCCCATGGAATCATCGTCGTCATCATCATCCACTAACTCATCGTCGACAAGATCGTCAGCGAGATCGTCTTCGAGAATGTCCAAATCGTCTTCGCCGTCTAGATCAATTTCTTCGTCGATGTCTTCTGGTTCTATGTCGTCTTTTGCCACGTTGGATTCCTCCATTTGCCTCAGGGCTCGGGGCGGGATACTAGGCACAAACTTGGCCCAAGGGGTGCATCCCGCGTCATTTCTTTGAAAAAAGTGACGGGCGTCACTTCAAAAGGTCAGTTTTGTGAGCCGCCTCGACGGGCTTCCGCACGCCGCTCTGATTCGAGACGTTCAAGTTCTGGAGCCTCAGTTGTCATGTGTGTCATTGCCGCAGCAATGGCATGATGCCCCGCTTTTTCTGCGATGAGCCTGTGCATCTCTAGAGCAACTCGTCGATACGACGGGTGACCTTGCGGGCTAGAACGAAGCTCCAGCATGTGCATTGCTTCACGCGCATTGAACTGCATTGAGTATCGAATTCGATACGCCATGGATACTGCATATGACGCCTGACTTGGATGTTCTCCAACAAGTGCGTCGTATAGCGATGCGGAGCGATCCATGGTTTCGTCAAATTCAGCTGAGAGTCCGGCTGCGTCTACGAGGTCAGGGCGGGCGTAGCCGTGATACGGAGTGAGTGGTTGCCATTCAATAGTGAGCAAGCGGTGACGTTGCATGTCTCGGAAGGCGCCATAGTCAGACAACACATCGAATCGATAATCGGTTCTTTCAAATGCGCGACCCGGACGATGGCGACGATTGTCTCGCTGTCCAACGTATTGACGAAGAATGTCTGCTTTTTCCTCGGTTGACATCTTTTCCACACGAGACATGATTTGCGATTCGGAAAGATGTGAAAACGCGTAACAGGCTGCAGCAACTATTTTGTTCTCGCCGTCTGGATCGAAATCTACGAGAGTTACTTCGTCTACATCAGATGCAATTGCATCGCCGAATAAATCATCTACCAGCGAGGACATGTTTGCTGCGTTGGTGGACAAGTACTTTGACCACTGTCCCCCACGCTCTGCAACATCAACTCGACGCAAGAACGACGGGATCACTTTGCGCAACTCGGTCAGCATCATGTCTGCATAAACGCGTGCCTCGGGAAGAGGATGAGCACGCATGCGCAACAACAAAGACTCGAATGCTTGACCGCTTCCGTAGATACCCACATTGGACAAAGACGATGCTGGCAACATGCCGCGCACAGCATCGAGAGCTTTGGCGCGTGTTGCCTGGCGATAGATGAAGTCGCTGTCACCTGCTGCTTTCGGAACGGTTGCGCGAACATGCTGCGTTACGGCCTCGGCCACTGCGCTGTAGGAATCGAACATACGGTCCATGTCGCCGACATACCGGGTTCCAAACTTGCCAGCCAATAGGTCTGGGTCGCGGTAATACCGGTAGCGACCACCAAGTCTCTCGTCATAAGCGATATAGCGAGTGCTCTGCTCGAGATAGCTCATGAGGCGGCCCCACTCGAGGATCTTTGTGAGGATGTTCGAAGCCTGTTCGCACGCAAGATGCACGCCGCCTAGTTGAGCAACAGAATCATCTCCATATTCAACAAAAACTTTTTCGTAGAGGGACTCAGCGCGGTCCACACCCACTGTTGCATCAACTGCAAGGTCTCCAGAGATTTCTAGGTCGTTCACGAACTCGTCGAGAAACAAACGACGCAAGCTGCGTGGGCTACGGCTGTACCGAGCAAAAAGAGCACCCTTCACAACCTCGGGCAAATTCACCAATGCAAAAACCGGCTGGTCAAGGTTGGTGAAGTAGCGCCGAAGAATGTCCGACTCTGCTTCTGTAAATTCCTCAGGTACGTAAACCGTCACAAGTAGTCAGCCTAGGAGTCTGGAATTGGCGGCCCGTGGATACTGACCTACAGGACATCCTTGTCGGCATTGGCTTCGGCAAATTCTTGCTTTATGGATCGTTGCAAATCCTCTGATGTCCAAAAATCAATGGCTGTCATGGCCATGGCCTTGGCTCCGTCAATAATCGCTTTGTCGGCTTGTTGGGTCACGGAAGCCCTAGCAAAATCAAGTGTGTGAATAGCTGTTCCGCGCGGAGCTGACGCAATCATTGGGTGTATTGAAGGAACAAGGTGGCTCACATTTCCCATGTCGGTGCTTCCGACGACGCGTCGACCATCGGTGCCCGGAACAGTGACAGTTCTGCCGAGTTGCATCGAGTTTGCAACGTACATTGCAGACAAATTGTTATTCGTCACCATGTCGGCGTAAGGGGTGTCCACCCATTCATGTGAGAAACCACATCCGCATGCCGATGCTCCAGATTGAAGCGCCGCCAACACGCGCGGTTTCAGTGCGGACAACGTGGTGACAGAGTCTGACCGTACGTACCATTCCATTTCGGCCTCGCGAGGAACAATGTTTGGTTTCTCTCCTGCTTTTGTGAAGATGCCGTGGACACGTTCTGTGGGCAAGATGTGCTGACGAAGTGCTGCAACCGCCATGTAGCCAAGTACCGCGGCATCGAGAGCGTTTCGCCCTTTTTCAGGCGCGGCGGCAGCATGCGCTGCTTCTCCGAAATATTCAACTTTCAACTGCTGCAACGCAATTGCATCAATTGTTGTGAGATCTGCGTCTGCGGAGTGAACCATCATTGCAATGTCAACGCCAGAGAGAGCGCCATTTCTGGTCATGACCAGCTTTCCTCCGCCACCCTCCTCTGCCGGCGTCCCGAGGTACCTCAATCGCCCGCCTGCAGCATTGGCCACAAAGGCAAGTCCAATGGCAGCCCCGAGTCCGGCGGCCGCGATGACGTTGTGACCACATCCGTGACCAATGTCTGGAAGTGCGTCGTATTCACTCATGACGCACACAGTTGCTCCGCTGCCAGTTTCCCCAGCGAACCCAGTGTCACATCCATACATGTGGGACTCGGTCGTTAGTCCAAGTTCGTTTGCGGTGCGTACCAGTAGTTCGGACGCAAACACCTCGTTGAAGTTCTGTTCAGGGTGGGCATGAATTTCGTGGCTCACTTGAACAAGTGTTTGTGCCACGGAATCAATTCGATCACACGCCCGCTTTTTCAATTCATCTATGTGTTGCGACATCAGTTGTTCCTTTACAAATAAATGTAAGCATTGTTGGCCGTTTAGAGAATGACTTCCCAATAGTCGGGTTGAACATCAATGGTGATTTCTTGCCAATTAGACACTGCCACACCATCAATTGACAACCGTTCCTGCGGTGTCGCCCGAGAAATTGCAACGTGAGTTTTTCGTTGAACTGAGATGTCGGGATGTGGAATATGTGTACCAGTTTTAGCCCTTCGACGGGCGATCAAGCGTTGACGCAACGGCATTGAGTTGGCCATTGATACAACATCGCATTCGCCGTCGTTCGGGTGTGAACGCGGAGCAATGTTTAGTCCAGAAATAAAACCGCTGTTTGACACGATGATGTGTCGTCCTTTCCACCATGAACCAATAGCAATGTGTGAAAACGCACGTACAACTTCTTCTGTATCGCTGGTGTAGGTGATTGTGCATGTGAGTGCGTCAATTGGAACTAACATGCACTCGTGATGGTGTACCGGAATTTTCGGATTCCCTAGCGCGGTGTACATGTCGCCTCTACACAATGCAAACGGGGTGGCGGGCGCTTGAGACGCAGCATCATGGTCGTCTTCAGCAATGAAGAACGATGCGGGTACATTTCCCCTCCTGCCCCACTCCTCTCCCTTTCGAATCGTCATGACGGAGGTGCTCCTTGTGCGGCTGCTACGACTCCTCTGTCAATGGATTCAATGGCTCGTTCGGCAGTTTCTCGAAGTGCGTCATCGTGAGTGGTGGTTGTAATCTGTCGAAGTAAATCAATGAGCTGTCGAACCGAGCGAACAAAATCGCCAGGCGTTAGTTCAGGGTCAAGAATTCGTGACAACGGTTTTCCGTTAGACCATGCAGCAGTTTCCTGTGACAGGCCCCCATGTGGTGGGCGGTGAACGTGTAAACCTCGTTCGCGTTGCGCATCTTGAAGTCGCGCGCTGATCTTCTCAATTCGCTTAAATCGTTGCCTCACAATGTCGGACGGCCAACGTGTGGTTCCGCCAGAATCTCCTCCGCGAGGCTCATACACCAAGGTGGAAAGAACGGCAACGAGATCGCTAACTGACAGTCCGCTGAGTATTCCGCGCTCCATTACTTCAACAATTAAAAGGTCACTTTCGTGAAAAATTCCCGAAAGTGTTTCGCCCTTTGGTGTGAGTGACCAGTCATTGATGTAATCAAGATCTTCTAGAAGATGAACTACATCCATGAAGCGCGCTCCAACAGAACCGGCTCGGTGGCGCGAAGGTTCCTCCATCTGTTCAATCTCGCGTCGTAGTCGCTTTATGCTCTTGGCGCTGACTGGCGAATCAGAAATTCGAAGGTCTGATGATGAATCGATGGAACGAGTTTCGACCTCGCTCACTTTCGCTTTGGTCAATCTGCTGACTGCTTCTTTAATGAATTCTGTTCTGGTTGGTTCAAAGGGAACAGGTAGATCTATGTGTGAGCCCCTCACTGGAAGTGACCGAAGATCTTTTGCCATGACATCGAGTATTTTTCGCGTGGGCGTAAGAACAGTGAGACGAATTCCAGCTCTCCGAGCCGCAGTTGACAGCACAAGACCCCTGCCCCTGATATTTGATGCATCAAACATCACCACATCTCCTGGCCGTAGAGCACGCAAGGCAATCTCAGCTTCAACGGGCGATGCAGCATCACCGACGTCTTGTGTCTCGTACTCCAACGGTGCACTGCGCTCAAGGATTGCCAATTCTCGTCGCTTCTTCTCCAGTAGCGCCTCGGATGTCACCACGTCTCGGTCGGCCTGAAACTGTGCAAATGACAAATTAAGAATGTGGTGAGCGCCATCTTCTGAATGATTTCTCACCATGTTGACGGCCATGTTAAATGTGGGGCGAAACGCAGATGTCAAACGAAAGCTTCTGCTAAGCGCAAGGCCAGCGGCCTGTTCAAACGTGACAAATGGATTCCAAATGGAGATGGCGTGCCCAATGTCGTCGAGACCACGTCGACCAGCACGACCTGTGAGTTGGGTGAACTCGGATGCCCGTAGTAGCTGATGATGGTCGCCGGTGTATTTGGTGAGCTTCTCAATGACAACTGCCCGAGCTGGCATATTGATTCCCACTGCCAGCGTTTCGGTGGCAAATACAACTTTCACTAGTCCGCGCACGAAACATTCTTCAACCGCTTCTTTAAACATTGGGATCATGCCTGCGTGATGGCATGAGATACCAGTTCCGATGTCATCTAAGAACCGATCAAATTCAAGGGCAGTTTTGTCGTCATCACTGAGTGATTCGCAATGGCGATAGACGATGTCAATAATCTGTGACTCTTCATCTGCCGAGGTGAGTACCATCCCTGCTCTCATGCATGATGCAACGGCATCTTCGCACTGGGCGCGACTGAAGATAAACACAATGGCAGGCAACATGTCGTTGTCTTCCAACAATTCAATGATTTCTGGTCGCGTGGGTGGCGAGAACCGTCGAACCTTTTTTCCACCCGCTTGTCTGCCCCCGTTGTTACGACCGCCGCTGAGGAGTCGCTGAACATGTCGGTTTGGCTCTCCACCGACGATGGTGTTGTACATCTCAGTTCTGTCAGAGCTTTTGTCGTGGACCGCAAAATGGTTGATGAGTTCAATTGGTCGTGTGGTTTCAACAATGACGTCCGTGCGACCTCTAACAGTTGATAACCACTCGCCTACTTCGTCCGCGTTTGAGACCGTTGCCGAAAGACATACCAGCTGAACTTCTGGGTCCAATTGAATGATGACTTCTTCCCACACTGGACCGCGGTATGCGTCTTGCAAGTAGTGCACTTCGTCAAGTACCACAACTCCAAGTTCGTCAAGACGATGTGACGATGCATAGATCATATTTCGGAGAACTTCTGTGGTCATGACCACTATGGGCGCATCGGAATTGACCGCGTTGTCCCCTGTGACCAGACCAACATTGTGTGCACCGTACTGTTCGCCCAGATCTCTAAATTTCTGATTCGATAGAGCCTTGATCGGTGTTGTGTAAAAGGCCCGTTTCTTTAGGTGGCGCGCGCGAGAGATGGCGTACTCCGCGATGAGCGTCTTTCCCGAACCTGTTGGTGCCGCTACTAATACGGAAGCATCTGCATCAATTGAATCCATTGCTCGCGCCTGAAAACCGTCGGGCTTGTACGACAATTGAGAGAGAAAGGATTCTCTCATGTCACTCATAGCGCAGTGACGGGGCGACGACGTGTGAGTAGCCAGCCCACAAGAACTGACAACAAATACAACACGGTGAGTGGAACGGCTAACGCCAACAAACTGATGGGATCGCCCGATGGAGTGATGACGGCCGCTGCCACGAAGATTCCAATAATTGAATAACGCCATTGCTTAATGAGCGTGCGAGGAGTTATGGCATTGACTAACTGTAAGAAAACAAGCAGTACGGGGCTAAGGAAGCCAACTCCAAACGCAAGCATCATCATGACAACCAACATGATGTAGTCGGTAATTCGGTAGGCCTCAGTAATTTCAGAACCTGACCAGTTGATAAGGAACTCAAGTGCCTTGTCGAGTGTCCAATAGGCAATGGAGCAACCGGCGATAAACAGAACGACAGACGACAAAATAAAAGGAACCGCGTAACGCTTCTCTTTCTTATTGAGTGCCGGAACAACGAAGCGCCAGATCTGCCATAAGACCACTGGAAGTGCCAAAACCAACCCGCCGTATGCGCACACTCGCAGTCGTGCCGTGAAACCATCGAGGGGTCCAAGCGCAAATAGTGATCCATCGCATTTGAACTCTGGCTTTTCATTGCAAAGGTTTCGGTACGGTTTTGTGAGCCAATTCTTAACAGGGTCGTACATGGCGAGCATCACGATTGTTCCCACGGCCACTGCTAGCAATGCTCTGATCACTCGCTGACGAAGTTCTCGCAAATGGTCGATGATGGTCATTGATCCATCTGTGCCAACAGACGTCATGACGATTCCTCGGTCTGTGGTGATTCCATAGCGGCCAGTTCTTCAGGAGTAGCGGAACGTTCGGGTCTCATGGGCGGAGATGGCTCGGGGTCGACTTCGCCAAAGCCAGCTCGAATGTCTTGGGCAGTCTTCTTTAAATCAGACACTGGTTCAGCAAAAGTTTCCTTCAGTTCGTTCTCAAGTCCTTGAGCCATTCTGCGGACTTGACCGTATACGCGTCCAACGTTTCGAATGACTCCCGGTAACCGTTCTGGCCCGAGAACTACTAGTCCAGCAATCAGAAGGAAGATGATTTCGCTTCCAGACAGATTGAACACTCCTCCAGCATAGAACTGTGCCCCTAGTCTTCCTGTGTGCAACAACGTCTCCCGTCACTTCTTGAGTTTCCAATTGCGTTTGCTCATCGCGGGGCCAGGGCGCATGCGCCAGAGAACACGATCGAGGCATTCGAACTTGCGATGAAATTGGGTGCTAACGGTCTTGAATCAGATGTGTGGATTACCTCTGACCGTGTGCCAGTTTTGGATCATGATGGGGTTCATCGCAGCAAACTTCGGCGACAATCTCTGCGAACGGTGCCGAGAGACGAATTGGCTCCGCACATTCCAGATTTTCAATCTGTCTTGACATTGTCGCCGCTGACGCCGCACATCAGTATTGATATCAAAGACTTCGATGCGCTTGACCCACTTATGGAGAAAGCAATTCTTAGTGGTTTCCCGTTAGACAAGCTTTGGCTGTGTCATTACGAAATAGACAAGGTTCTCCAGATAAAGAATCGCTACCCCGCTGTCCGGGTTGTTGATTCAACTCGGTTGTCAAAAGTTAAAGAAGGCATAGAAAAGAGGGCTGCGTTACTTGCGGAGCACAACATTGATGCATTGAACATGCATGTCTCTGACTGGTCGGGTGGTTTGGTCACCCTGTTGCATCGCTTCAACATTCTGACGTTTGGTTGGGATGCACAATTTCCGCCAATTCTTGAAACTGCTTTTCGAATGGGTCTAGACGGGGTTTATAGCGACCATGTGGATCGTTTAGTTGATGCTTATCAAGCAGTAGTGGGCGTCACTCCGCCGTAACTGCTACAGGCCTCTGATGCTGGCAAACGGCCACACCACGGCGAAGGCTCGGCCAACAACCAAATTTTCCGGCACCGAACCAAAATTTCTGCTGTCGAAAGATTGTGCACGATTGTCGCCCATTACAAAGATTTGATTTTCTGGAACGGTCACTTTTTTCATGTCTGCAATGCGGCAAATATCTTCAGGTGTGGGCAATGTGAAGACGTCTTTGTCAATGTATGGCTCTTCGATGACCGTGCCGTTAACCAATACTTTGCATTTCTGAATCTCAACCGTGTCGTTCTCTACGCCGATGACTCGTTTGATGAGATCTGTGTGCTCCACCTGTTGTCCGTTAATAGTGACGCGATCGAACACAACAATGTCGCCCCTGTGAATGTCATGCAGCCTGTAACTCATCTTGTTCACCAGGACTCGATCATTCTCCATCAACGTCATTTCCATGGATGGGCCACTGATGTAGAACTGCTGAAGAACGTAAACGCGCACCAACATTGCGGCACCGAGGGCCAGTACCACCACAATGACCCAATCTCTCAGCAGGCGAACTGCTGACGGGGAGCCTCCGCTGGGCTCTAATTCGTCGGTGGAACCATCCATCATGAGATAACCAAACTAGTGGCTCTGTGGGTTCGCCGTGTTACAAGCTGTCAATTAAGCGTTGAACTCGGTCATCAACATTCAGAAATGGGTCTTTGCAGATAACAGTTCTTTGCACTTGCTCATTCAGCTTCAGGTGGACCCAGTCAACAGTGAAGTCTCTCGAAGCAGCCTTTGCGCGACGAATGAATTCACCTCGTAGGTGGGCGCGGGTGCTGCTGGGGGCCCATTCGGTGGCGTGCATAATGGCGTCGCTATCAATGAGTTGCCTAACGTGACCGCCTGCGGTCAACTTATGAAAGATTCCCCGCTGCTCATCAATATCGTGATATTGAAGGTCAACAGCTTGTGCCTGCATGGAGTCAAGCGCTACGTCGTGACGGGCGCAGTACCTGTCGAGTAATTGATACTTAATGACCCAATCAATGCGATCGTCAAGAACCATTGGATCATTCTCTAGGGCTTCCATAACCACTACCCATTCGCGAAGTGCCGCAGTTTCTAGTTCATCGAATCCATGGGTGGCTTCGAAGGAAAGCGCTTCGTTCAAGAAGTAACGCTGAATATCAAGAGCAGACATCTCTTTGCCGTTCTTTAGTCGAACCGGACGACGGCAACTGATATCGCTGGAGATTTCTCGAATGGCTCGTATTGGGTTCTCCAATGTGAGATCTCTAAATCTTCCAGGTTCCCCTTCCAGCATTCGCAAGACGCATGCTGCTGTTCCAACTTTGAGAAATGTTGCAAACTCGGACATATTTGAGTCGCCAACAATCACATGAAGTCGGCGGTACTCCTCTGCATCTGCGTGTGGCTCGTCGCGTGTGTTGATAATGGGGCGTGAACGTGTGGTAGCAGACGACACGTCTTCCCAAATATGTTCTGCGCGTTGAGAGAGAGCAAATACGGGTCCCTTTGGCGTACTGAGAATCTTTCCCGCTCCTGCGTATATCTGTCGCGACACCAGAAAAGGAATAAATGTCGATTGATAGTCCTCGGGCTCAGCAGACCGATGCACAAGAAAGTTCTCATGACATCCGTAACTGTTACCCGCTGAGTCTGTGTTGTTCTTGAAGAGATAAATGGTTCCTCGAATGCCTTCATCGTGAAGTCGTTGCTCGGCATTGTTGACCAATTTGTTGAGAATTGCGTCTCCAGCACGGTCGTACAAAACGACATCCATGATTGAATCGCACTCGGGCGTTGCGAATTCTGGATGTGAACCAACATCTAGATATAGGCGGCCGCCATTTTCAAGAAAGACATTGCTGCTACGTCCCCAAGCCACGACGCTTCGAAAGAGATAACGCGCCACTTCATCTGGCGTGAGTCTCCGTTGGCCACGGAGGGTACATGTGATGCCGTATTCGGTTTCTAGACCGAAGATGCGGCGACGCACTTACTTGTCCTGCAAAAACTGTTCGACGGCGGCATCTTCAACACGAGAGAAACAACGGCGGTGGTCGCCTCTTGTCAATGTTGCAACTTCTAGATCTGGTGCAGTCAGAGTTCTGTCGGGTCCTGCAAGTGCTGCCGTTGCTATTCGAACGGCTTCTGCGAGCGAAGCATTGGGATTAATGGTGGGTTGGAGACGACCAGAGATTGACTCTGTGTCGCCACCCAAAATGCATGATTTAGATTCATCGACAACTGTTCCGTCATAGGTGATGTGAAACAGGCGATCCTTCGAAGCATCAACGCCAACCTCGGCGATGAGAATTTCCACCTCAAGCGGCTTTGACTCGTGAGTGAACGCTTGACCCATGATTTGTGCGTACTGATTTGCAAGGCTTCGGCCTTCAACATCGCGTCGGGAGAATTGATAGCCCACGAGGTCTGCGTGTCGAACTCCAGAGATGCGTAATTGGTCGAACTCGTTGTACTTGCCCACGCCCGCAAACGCAATGCGATCGTAGATTTCTGAGATTTTGCGCAGATTGTTTGAAGGATTCTCTGCTACCAAAACAATGCCATCTGCAAACTGCAATGCAATAAGGGCGCGACCTCTTGCAATGCCCTTGCGGGCAAAGTCGGCCTTTTCTTTCATCATTTGTTCTGGTGGAACATAAAAAGGCATGCTCATCGCGTACGAACCTCTTCTGCAATTGATGCAAAAACTTCTGCAAGTACATTGTCGGTCACTTGCGTCCACCCTGCTTGATTGATGGTGGCAACGATTGGATACACGCCACGAAGGGCATCTGGTCCACCTGTTGCAGAGTCGGAATCTGCGGCTTCCCACAACGCGCGACAGGCAAGTGCAATTGCAGACTCTCTTGAGAGATCACTCTTCCAGCCGACCTTGACAACAGTTCCTGCAAGCAAACTTCCACTGCCAATTGCAACGTACTCACGCTCTTCGTATCTGCCGCCAGTGGCGTCGTAGTCCCAAATTCGTCCCTCATTTGTGTCGGGATCGAAGCCTCCGAAGAGTGGGATGACCATCATTCCTTGCATTGCTGCTGGAAGATTGCCACGCACCATTGCGGACAGTTGATTGGCTTTACCCTCGAGTGTGAGAGAACGCCCTTCCATTTTTTCGTAGTGCTCAAGTTGAAGTGAGAACAACTTGATCATCTCCATTGCCGGACCTGCAGCACCAGCAATAGCAACTGCACTGAAACGGTCAGTCTGCACAACTTTTTCCATGCCGCGATGGCTGATCCAGTTGCCAGATGTGGCACGACGGTCGCCAGCAATCAGTACTCCATCTGAATAACGAAGCGCTACACAAGTTGTTGCGTGCGGGACACCAAGAGATTCGCTCCATGTGGACATGTCTGGCGCTAAACCGACTCGACGTGTGAGTTCGAGAAAGCTTGAGCCTGGGTCATTGTTCAGTGGGAACATTGGTAGTGACACAGTTACTGCCCACCTTTTTGAACATAATTCTTGACGAATTCCTCAGCATTAGATTCGAGAACTTCATCAATCTCGTCTAACAAGTCGTCAATGTCGGCTTTGAGTTTCTCAGTTGTCTCACTTTTTGAAACGGTGGTCTCGTCTGTGGGAGAACTGGACTCTGTGGAGTTGGATTTCTGTTGACGAATCCGCTCTTGCATGGTCTCTACGGTACAGACGGTTTGGGGGGCTTGCGCTACCAGCCTGGGTCTTCAATCACGTTCTCCACGTTGTCCACTCCGAGAATGTCAAGAAACTCGTTGACAGAAGAGGCGCGTGAAAAAACTCCTTCGACAAGGTTCTTGGTTCCCTTGAAGGGGTCCATCATGGGGACACGCTGAAGCTGTGGGCCGCCGGTGTCAAACACAATGCTGTCCCAGTTGGCAGCGGAGACTTGGTGGGGCCATTTCTGTAGACATGTACCTCTGAAGTACGCCCTCGTGTCGTTCGGGGGCATTGTGACCGCCCCGCTCACCGATGCCGTCGGTACCCGCGTGCGCAGGCCCACCCGTAGGGCAAGACATCGCGAAGCATTCATGTCGTGATACTGAAGGTCAATTGCACGCAGTCGTGGATGAAATGCATCCAAATTGTCTCTGCGTTGCATTGCATCGATAATTCGCTTTTTTGCGATCCAGTCAACAATGTCTGCTGCGTCTTCCGGGTTTTCTGACAACGTGTCAAGCACGTGTTTCCATAGGTTCAGAATTTCAGGCCCGTCTCCGTTGGTGGGGTCTTCCGCTTGCAAACGAAACCAAGTGGCACATTCGTTGTAGAGGCGTTGTTGAATTTCTAGAGCTGTCAGCATTTCCCCATTGAGGAGTGTCACTCGATGCTGAAGTGAGGGGTCATGACTCACGAGTCGAATCTCTCGTACAGGATCTGCAACTCTCAATTCTGATGGGAACTGTTGGTCTTCGATCATTCCCAAAATCAGTGCAGTTGTACCGACTTTTAAAAATGTTGCGGTCTCAGACAAGTTTGCATCACCAGCAATGACGTGAAGTCGACGCCAACGTTCAGGATCACAATGTGGTTCATCACGCGTGTTGATGATGGGACGACGAACAGTTGTTTCAAGTCCAACTTCTTCTTCAAAGAAATCGGCACGCTGTGACAACTGGAACGACACAGGTTGTTCGCCCTCTTGGAGGCATTCTGTTCCCACTTTTCCAGCGCCAGTGAAAATTTGCCTCGTAATGAAATGAGTAGTCAGGCAAGTGGAAATAAGACCGAAAGGAACAGAACGAGGAACAAGATAATTCTCGTGGCATCCGTAGCTGTTCCCTTTTCCGTCTGAATTGTTTTTATGCAAGACAATCTCTACCCCGTCTGGGAGTCGCTTGTTTGCGCGCTCCATTGCGCGTCGAATGATTTCTTCGGCTGCCCGGTCGTAGAGAACAACATCAGACACTGAACGACATTCAGGTGTAGACACCTCTGGGTGCGCGTGGTCAACATAAAAACGTGCGCCGTTAGTGAGAACCGTATTGGCCATCAGCACCTCTACCTCGGGGTAGTCGGCCTCTGGGCGCCAACCTTCAATGGCATCGATATCTGGCGTTTCGCTTGCAAAGTCCCATACGCGCAAAGCAAGGCCTTCATCTGAGTAGGCATTAACAATTAGAGACGAAGCCATCATCGGTGTGATATCTGCTCCGCGAACGAATACACCGAATTCGGTTTCGATGCCGCACAGTATTGGTGAGGCCATAGCTACAGATACTGACCCGAGACCGTGCGTTCAATTGCCTTTGAACCAACTGGTTCGGTATTGCCTTCAGAGGTTTGAGCCAAGGTACGAATGAAGACAATTCGCTCACCCTTGCGACCAGAGATGCGAGCCCAATCGTCTGGATTTGTTGTGTTGGGCAGGTCGTCGTTTTCGTGGAATTCCAACCGAATCGCATCGAGTAGGTCTTGAGTGGTGAGGCCACGTGTGCCATTTGCGAGTATTCGCTTGATGGCAGTCTTTTTTGCACGACGGACGATGTTTTCGATCATCGCGCCAGACGAGAAATCTTTATAGAACAAAACTTCTTTATCGCCGTTCTGGTACGTGACTTCTAGGAATTCATTTTCTGTTGTGTCGGCGTACATCGATTCAACTGCACGATCCACCATTTGTGCGATACAACCTTCAATTGATCCGCCGGCTGACTCAATCTCTGTTTGAGCAATTGGTGTTTCGCTGTCGATATACATGGACATGATGTGACGAGCAGACTCTTTGTT